>ERZ1026960.199-NODE-199-length-34243-cov-10.529045_pt1 | contig 34243 bp, 28 predicted proteins | sample MGYA00519458_ERZ1026960 | MGnify/ENA primary metagenome ERZ1026960 (study PRJEB26926, sample SAMN06164516) | human gut metagenome | biome: ENVO:00009003; feature: ENVO:2100002; material: ENVO:00002003 | host: Homo sapiens | place: USA | collected 2012 ...
TGAGCGCTAGTCTCGTGGGCTCGGAGATGTGTATAAGAGACAGGTCCACCAGATTCTCACCGGCAGGGCCGATGGAAGCGGTCTCGAACTCACGGCCGTTCTGCTCCACCATCCACTTGTTGGACGCGAACGTACCCTTGCCCCAGATGTCAGAAGCATCCTCGAGGGAGACCTCGTCGTCCTCGATGCGCAGGTAGACGGGCTTTGCGGAGATGCCGGTGATGACGATGCCGTCCCAGCCCGCATACTTCAGCATGGGGCCAATGTGGCCGCCCATGTGGGCGTCGATGATGGAACTGCCCTTGGACCAGGTGGAGCGGAAGGTGACGTTCATGCGGCCGGAGCAGGGCACGCCGGCACCGGTCAGGGGGCCGACGCCGAAGATGACCTGTGCCTTCTCGTCGTAGGGGTCGAGGTCCATGGGAGCTTCCTCATACATGATGCGGTAGGCCATGCCCATACCGCCGATATACTTATGGTACTTTGCGTCATCCTGCGTGGTGATCTCGCCGGTGGTCAGGTCAACGCGCAGGATCTTGCCTGCCCAGCCATAATATTCAGCCATTGTTGTTCCTCCTCATTACAGGTCCATATAGGCAGCCTGTGCTGCGCTGGTGACGGCATCCCAGTCCACGATGGACAGAGCGCCGGACGGGCAGCCTGCCACGCAGGCACCGCAGGCGATGCACTTGGACGACTTGCCGGTCTCGGGGTTGACGGTGGGCATATGCCAGGGGCAGGCCTCGTGGCAGGCGCCGCAGCCGATGCACTTGTCGGTGTCCACCACGCGGATGCCCTGCTCGTTGGTCGTAATGGCCTTCTGGGGGCAGGCGTTGCCGCAGGCGGGGTCCTCGCACTGGCGGCAGGTATCCGGGAAGTAGACAAAGCAGTTGTCGTTGCCGGACAGCAGGCCGTTGCCGGCACCGTCCAGATTCAGACGGCGCTGGATCTTCACACGGCTGATGTAAGAGGAGCACACACCATCGTTGGTCAGCGTGCAGTTGATCTCGCAGCGCTGGCAGCCGGTACACAGGTCGGCGTTGACCACCAGCAGGCCCTGGGGCAGCGCCCAGGTAGCCACTGCGCCGCTGTCCACCTGCTTCTGCGAGCAGCCGAAGAGGGACAGCATGGATGCGGAGAGGGTGAGCCCTGCAAGGCTCTTGCCCGAGATCTTCATAAATTGACGGCGGGTCATGTCAGCCGTCAGAAAATCAGTTTTTGCCATAGGTTCCATTCCTCCGTTGAGGTCACTCTGCGCGGAGCACCTCAGTTACATAGAAATACGAGTTGTTGACGATGTTGGTGACGGCGGCCGAGGTGATGGTTGCGCCGGAAAGGGCGTCCACCTCGGTCAGGTCTGCGCTGACAGCGCCGGCACTGGTCTGCCCGGTGGTCAGTTCGGCCTGTGCCAGCTGATAAGCGGCCTGCTTTTCTGCAGACCAGTCCGCATAGGGCAGAGCCTGCTCCTCACCGTCCTGCGCACTCTTGCTCAGACCGGCAGCGTAGAGCTTGCGGCGTGCCACAGCCTCGGCGCTGGTATCCATCGGAGGGATCAGCTCGTCGGCCAGAGGCTCGCCGTTCAGTGCCGAGAGGGTCAGACCTGCTGCGTACATCCTGCGGGTAGCCTCGGCCTCGGGAGAGGTGTCGGACACGTTCCACTGCGCGGGGTCAAGATCCTCCGCAGCAGCGGGCTGCTCCTCCGCCGCACCGGCAGCGGCATAGGCGGCACCGGTAAGGGGGTCGGTCACAGTATAGCTTTTGCCTGCCAGCGTAAAGGGAGCTGCGCCCTGATACTGGGACGTGAACTCCGGGTTGACACACTGGCCGCCGAGGCTGTCCGTCTCTGCCTGCGAGAGGATCTCGACAGCGGAAACATTGCCCTCGGCGTCAAGGGTCACAGCAGCCTGCACATCGCTCTGGAAGCCCTTCTGAGAGCCCTCCACGCGATAGCTGCCGTTGTCGAGCTGGTACACTGCGCTGATGCCGTAGGTGGCTGCATCCGCCTCCGACACCGGCAGCAGGGTACCTGCAACCGTGGTGCGCGCGTGCTGCATTGCGATAAGACCTACCGCCATTGCGACTGTCGCAGCGCCCATGGCTGCGTAGCCCGGCAGCCGCTTGCGCCACAGCGGAACGGGCGCAAACGGGTTGGTTGCCTGCTTCATGTTATCACCTGCCTGTTTTTGGTCGTCCGGGAAAACTCCCAAACACGAAAATGACCGCTCTGCCTGCTGCAACAAGCGGAACGGTCTCTTCGTTAATATATTATCACTCGGGCCGGAAGTAAGTCAACGCGAACTGTAAGCGTTCTTTGTTTTGTAACTTTTACTTTGCACGTTCTTTCAAAGCTAAGGGGCGTTTCCGGCCGCACACGAATTGCAGGCCGTATTCTGCGGCCAGTTCCAGCGACTGGACGGTGGGCATGGTCTTGCTCACCAGTGCCGGAACGCCGGCCCGGATGGCTTTGCGCACCATATCCATCGGTACGCGGCCGCTGGTGTAGAGCACGCATTCGCTGAGGGGGACACCGGCCAGAAGCATGCTGCCCACGGCCTTGTCCAGCGCATTGTGGCGTCCGATGTCCTCGCAGGCACAGAGGATGCGGCCCTCGTGCAGCACAAAGCAGCTGTGGACTGCATGGGTGGCCTGATAAAGCGGCAGGCCCGCGCTCATGGCGGCGGCGAGGGCATCCACCCACTCCGGCTGTACGTCCAGATGCGGCACCGTGCGCAGCGGCTGCACTTCCACCGGACTGCCCAGCGCGACATTGTCGGTGCAGCAGCTGGAAACTTCCTGTGCCGCCGCGCGGCGGGCCGTCAGCGGGTGGTTCAGGTAGATATTGACTTTCAAGCCTTCCGCGCAGACGGAAATTTGTTCCACTTCCTCTGCGGAGGCGATCCATCCTTCGGTCAGCAGCCGCCCCAGCGCCAGCTGCGGCAGAAGCTGGGGTGTGCATACCACCCGGAAGGCCGGCTGTTCATTTACATAGATAACTGCGGCATGTTCTGTTGGAATGGCCGCTTCCGTGCCGTCCGGCATCCGTACGGTTTCAAAGGCGGCTGCTGTGCCGAAGAGGTCGTTTATCTGCATGGGGGTCCTTTCTCTGTTCAATGCTGTCCTTCGTACAACCTCTCAGTCTGCTTCGCAGCCAGCTCCCCTGGTAGGGGAGCCTCTGGCGAGCCGGGAAACTCTGAGCTGGACGCTGGAAGCCCAATATGGCGCAAAATGGCGGGCCTCGCTACAGAGGGCAGCAGCTTCTGGACAATGCACCTTGTCAAGCTGCCGTGAATCTAGGCAGCGGAGCACTATTGCTTCCGATAAATCGAGCTTTGTTCGTCCAGCGTGGGCCTGGCCGATATGCCAAGGGCTCCCCTATCAGGGGAGCTGGCAAAGCCGACAGGCTTTGACTGAGAGGTTTTTCCGGGCCAGAGCTCTGTAAAAGCTGCTGTTCAAGTCCTCTTATCCGCTGAGGATGTTTCCAGAAAGGCTTTATGTGAATATCGCTTCAACCAACGCGGTACAGGAGATTCTCCGGCAGTGGCAGTCCTCTTGTTAGACATTCCTAGGGGTTGGAAACCGCGGGCTAAGCAACAGCCCACTGGGCTGATTGCTTGCGGTGCTGCGCACCGCCGCCCTGTTCAAGTCCTCTTATCCGCTGATAGAAAGTTTCCAAAAGGACTACGGGTAAAAGAAAAACGACAGCCTTTTTGAAAGCTGTCGTTCAAGAGTGCGGATAAGAGGACTTGAACCTCCACCGAGTTGCCCCGATTAGAACCTGAATCTAACGCGTCTGCCAATTCCGCCATATCCGCATATTCTGTTTTGTTCGCTGCCGTTCGGCTCGGAACGATGTTTATTATACCACAGGTGCAAAGAAAGTCAAGCATTTTTTGCAAAATAGTACGACAAATTTTTTTGCGAAAATTGTTGCATTCCGTATAGGCCGAATGGGGCGAAAAATCCGGTGGAGTATGATACAATAAATATTACCCCTGCGGGGCAGCGGCCCGGCGGGACTATTTACGGAAGAGGGAAACTGCGAATGTTCAACATCATTATCTTTCTCATCGGTGCAGGCATCATGTTCTACATGGCATGGCGGAGCTGGTCGAGACGCCGCAAGCTCATGACCAGGGGCGAAAAGGTCGAGGCCGCTGTGGCAGGCACCGTCCAGAGCCGGGACGGCGAAGCCTATCTATTGGAGTTCACCACTGCTGGCGGCACCCACCGCCTCCATTACCCCAAGTCTGCCAAGGGCAGAGAGCTTGCACAGGGAGCTGTCGTCACCCTTTATTATAACCCCGACGACCCCGCCGAGATGTACGTCGAGGGCGACAAGTCCGTCCTGGGGGCAGAGGTGCTGTACGTCGTGCTGGGCATCGTGCTGCTGGTGCTGATGGCCGGCATCGTCCGCTGAGAGGGGGAGAAGAAAATGAAACTCGAACATTTTGGAATGGCAGAACCCGGTGACTGCCGGGTGGTCTTTTCCGCCGCAGCAGAAGAGCTGGAAGCGGCGGTGCAGGCCGAAAAGGCGGCCCCGGACGCTCCGCAGGACGAGGATGACCTGCTGACGGCGGCGGTCAATCGGGCGATTCTGGAGGGTTTCTCGCCCCTGTTCGCCCAGCTGATGAAAGAAAACGATTTGCAGCCCGTCACCGACCCGGATTTTGAACTTCTGGCGGTCAACCGGGCCGAGGGCTTCCGGGCGGGGGCGCAGTTCTTCTGCCTGCCGCCGCTGGAACTGGGAGAGTACACCGGCTTTACCCAGCCCATCCAGCCTCGGCCTATCCGGGAGCTGACCATCGAGCTTGAAATAAACCGCCGCCACGGTGACGAAGACCGCGCCGCCGACGCCGAGGGCAAGCGCGCCCTCCGCGCCAAGGTGACGCAGGACATCTACGCCCAGCGCTGCCAGCAGGCCCGCGCCGTGGCCGAACAGGCCCTCATCGCCCAGCTGGGTACACACGTCACCGGCCCGCTGCCCAAGCAGCTGGTGGCCGGCAACTACTTTGCCGAGCAGCGCCAGTTCAACCTGCGGATGCAGGCCAACGGCGTCAATTTTGACCAGTACTTAAAGGTGCAGGGCCAGACGGTGGAAGAATTCCGAGCCTGGCTCCATACCGAGGCCGAGCGCAAGCTGCGCAGCCGGATGGGTCTGCTGCTGGTGGCGCAGAAAGAAGAACTCTGGCCGACGGAAGCCGAGGTGGATGACGAGCTTGCCCACTGGGACGCAAAGCGGGACGGGGAGCACACCTTCGCTTCCAACGACCGCCGCCGCGCCGCCCAGCGCATCGCATCCAGCCGCGCCGCTGCCTTTATTCTGGCTCACTCCACCTTCACACCGCCGCCTGCTGAGGCAACGGTGCTGAAAGCCGAAAACAGGTAAAAAAGAAAATATTGCCGACCCGCAAAAAATAAAACAGAGCAAACAAAAATGGGGCTGTTGCAAAATAGCCCCAACGAAAAAATGAGATAGACTTCCCCGAAAGGGGTTGCCTATCTCATTTTTTGTTGTAAGCTGAAACTGCAATGAACCAACTACAACAGAAACGGTATACAGGAAGAAACAGAATACGAGGAAGTGTTCATCGACGGCACAAAGATCGAGAGCATGGCGAATCGATACACCTATCACTTGCCGGGGGCTATTTTTATCATCACACGGAACACCGGCGAATTTTTTCGCGTCACATTCTCTGTAAGTGAAACCCGTCAGAACAAAGCACCTCTCCACTGCATGAAATCATTGAGATACCGCTGCTTTATCCTCTGGCCACGATCTTCTAAGCGCCGCATAGGAAATAAGGAAGTTTGCAAGCCAACCTGCAGGGACTGCAAGCCAAACAAAAGCAATGCCAAAACGCGGTGCACAAATCAAAGCAACAGACAAGCGGATTGCAAGGTTTACCATATTTGCAATAAGAAACGGCCGCATGATTCCAAGTCCGCGAAGAACGCCATCAGTTGCCATCTTGATGCCCATGAAGATGAAAAAGTAACCAAGCCATCTCATATAATCACCGGACACCTGATAGGCCAACGCGGTTCCGTCTTTTCCCAAGAACAACGAGGAAATCTGCGTGTGCAGTGTTTCAATGACCACGAAAGCAAGAACTGCAAAGCATAGATCCAACACCAGTGCAGCATGATAACCTTTTTTGATACGCTCAATTTTCTTTGCGCCAAGATTCTGGGATACAAACGGCGAAACTGCATTGCCGATGGATACGAAGATCAGCGAAAAAACATTTTCTACCCGCATCGTTGCCGCATACCCGGCAAGTGCCTGTGTGCCGAAGGGATTTACCACTGCCTGCACGATCATCATACCGATAGACACTGTGGACTGCTGCAAAACCGATGGTACCGCAATGCGAAGCATGGAATACAGCTCCTGCCGGTCGAACCTGCTAAAGGAGCTCTTGTATTGCCGCATCCGAGACAGAAAGATCAAAAACGAAAACACGGCAGAAATTCCTTGTGCGATCAAGGTCGCAAGGGCTGCACCAAACACCCCCAGACCAAGACCAGCCACCATCCAGAAATCCATAAAAATATTCAGGATAGATGAGAATATCAGCAGTCCCAACGGAATTTTGGATTCACCGATGGAAGTGAACATGGTGGAAAGAATGTTGTACATGAATAGAAACGGGAAACCCACAAAGTAGACACGCAGATACAATACTGCTTCTTCCAATATATCGGCAGGGGTCTGTAATCCGCTCATCATGAAATGGGAAAAGCAAAAGCCAAAGACACCAAGGACAACGCTTAAGATCAAAAAGCTGATCAGGGACGTTGACACAATGGTTTTCATTTTACCATAATTTTTTGCACCAAAACAGCGGCTTACAAGCACACCTGCGCCCACACCAGCACCAAGCGCCACACAAATAAAAACATTGGTCAGTGCAGCACAAGCACCAACAGCCGCAAGTGCCGAGGAGCCAACAAATTGACCAACTATTATGGAATCGGCCATATTGTATACTTGTTGAAAAAAGCTGCCAAGGATCATCGGCATCGCAAAAACAGTCAGCGCTTTAAGGGGTGGATCTGTAATCAAATATTCATCTTTCGACATGATTATATTCCTTCCAAAAATCGTTTATCGCAAATTTTATCGCAAGTCAAGAAATTAGTGCAGCATTCAAACGGCATCTTTGCGATATGCGATTCACCGCTGTTGCATTAAAAAGTTGAATTGCTATAAGTTGAAGCGTTAAGTCTCCACACCCTCGAATTGGCTGTTGTAGAGCTTGGCGTAGAAGCCGCCCTGCGCCAGCAGGGTATCGTGGTCGCCCTGCTCCACGATGTGGCCGTCCTTCATCACGAGGATGACGTCGGCCTCCCGGATGGTGGAAAGGCGGTGTGCCACGATGAAGCTGGTGCGGCCCTGCATCATCCGGGCAAAGGCTGCCTGGATACGCACCTCGGTGCGGGTGTCGATGGAGGAGGTGGCCTCGTCCAGAATCAGCATCGGGGGCAGACAGAGCATCACGCGGGCGATGCAGAGCAGCTGCTTCTGGCCCTGGCTGATGTTGCCGCCGTCCTCGGCGATGACGGTGTCGTAGCCCTTGGGCAGGCGGCGGATGAAGCTGTCGGCATGGGCTGCCTTGGCCGCAGCCACCACCTCGTCGAGGGGGGCGTCCGGCTTGCCGTAGGCGATGTTCTCCCGCACGGTGCCGGCCCGGAGCCAGGTATCTTGTAACACCATGCCGTAGCTGCCGCGCAGGGAGGCGCGGGTCACGTCCCGGATGTCGGTGCCGGAGACTTTGATGGAGCCGCCGTTGACATCATAGAACCGCATGAGCAGGTTGATGAGGGTGGTCTTGCCGCAGCCGGTGGGGCCGACGATGGCGATGCGCTGGCCGGGCTTGACGTCCAGAGACAGGCCCTCGATGAGCGGGCGGTCGGGCAGATAGCGGAAAGAGACGTCCTCGATCTGGACGTGGCCGTCCGGCACGAGCTTTGCGGCGTTCTCCGCTTCGGGGGTCTGGTCTTCGGCGTCCAGCAGCTCGAACACGCGGGCCGCGCAGGCCAGAGCGTTCTGCAGCTCGGTCACGACGCCGGAAATTTCGTTGAAGGGCTTGGTGTACTGGTTGGCGTAGTTCAGGAAGATGCTCAGCTGGCCGATGGTGATGCCTCCGGCTACGGCATAGATTGCGCCCACGAGGCCGACGCCTGCGTAGACGATGTTGTTGACGAAGCGGGTGGCGGGGTTGGTCATGCTGGAGAAGAAGATGGCCTTCAGGCTCACGTTCTGCAGTCGGCCATTCACCTCGTCAAAAGCCTCGAGGCTCTGGGCCTCGTGTCCGAAGGCCTGCACGACCTTCTGACCCTCTATCATCTCGTTGACAAGGGCAGTCTGCTCGCCGCGCACGGTGCTCTGGCTCTGGAAATACTTGTAGCTGCGCTTTGCGAGAAAGCTGGCCACCACAAGGCTCAGCGGGGTGATGCAGACCACCACCAGCGTGATAGGGACATTCTGCTGCAACATGAAGAGCAGGGTGCCGAGGATGGTCAGCACACCCGAGAACAGCTGGGTGAAGCCCATCAGCAGGCCGTCCGCGAAGGTATCCACGTCGGCCACCATCCGGCTCACGATGTCGCCGGATGGATGGCTGTCGAGGTAAGAGAGGGGAAGGGTCTGGATCTTCCGCATGGCGGCGTTGCGCAGGTCACGGCTGACTGCGAAGGTGATGCGGTTGTTGCAGACGCTCAGCAGCCACTGCGCAAAGGCGGCGACAACAGCCACCACGATGATCTCGTAGATGATGTGCAGCACGCCCGCGTGGTCCACGGCACCTTTGCCCAGCATCATGTCGATGGCACTGCCGCAGAGGATGGGAATATACAGCTGAGCCGCCACGCTCACAGCGGCCACGATGAGGCTGCACACCACGAAGAAGCCGTAGGGCTTGATTTTCTGCAGCACCCGGGTCATGGTGGCCTTCTGCTGTTCAGGGGTCAGCTTGCTTTTTGCTTTTGCACTCATTTCTGCGCATCCCCTTTCTTGAACTGGCTCTCGTAAATTTCCTTGTAGACCGGGCAGCTTTCCAGCAGCTCGGCGTGACGGCCAAGGCCCACCATGCGGCCATCGTCCAGCACGATGATCTGGTCGGCGTGCTGCAGGCTGGCGGCGCGCTGGCTGACGATGAAGACGGTCAGATCGCCCGGCAGAGCAGCCAGAGCCTTGCGCAGGGCCGCGTCGGTGGCGTAGTCCAGTGCGCTGGCACTGTCGTCGAGGATGAGGATGTCCGGTTTGCCTACGAGGGCGCGGGCGATGGTCAGACGCTGTTTCTGACCGCCGGAGAGGTTGCGTCCGCCCTGCTCCACCGGCTCGTCGAGGCCAAGGGGCTTGGCTTTCACGAACTCCGCAGCCTGTGCCGTTTCCAGCGCAGCCCAGAGGTCGGCGTCGGAGGCATTCTGGCTGCCCCAGAGCAGGTTGGAGCGGATGGTGCCGCCGAAGAGCTGGGCCTTCTGCATGACCACAGCCACCTTGCCGCGCAGGTCGGCGCGGGGGTACTGCCGGACCGGTCGGCCCATGATCTCCACACTGCCCTCAGTGGCGTCGTAGAAGCGGGGGATGAGGCTGATGAGGCTGGATTTTCCGCTGCCGGTGCCGCCGATGACGCCGATGGTCTGGCCGCGCTTGGCGGTGAAATTGATGTCGGAGAGGCTGGGTGCGCCTGCGCCCTTGTAGGTCAGGCTCACATGGTCGAAACGGACGGCGTCGCCGGCCTTTTCCGCCGGAACATTGCCGGTGAGCTCAGCCGGGAACTCCATGCCGGGCTTTGTGTCCAGAACCGCCTGCACACGGCCTGCACAGGCCAGAGCCTTGCTCACCTGAACGATGAGGTTGGCCAGCTTGACCAGCTCGACCAGGATCTGGTTCATGTAGTTAACCAGCGCGATGACGTCGCCGGAGGCCATGCCGCCGATGTTTATCTCGATGCTGCCTACATACAGCAGCGCCACGATGGCAAGGTTGATGATAACGTAGGTCAGCGGGTTCATCAGGGCGGAGATGTGGCCCACGTGGAGCTGCATTTGGGTCAGCAGCTCATTGGCGTCCTCGAAGCGGTCCACCTCGCTCTTTTCCTTGTCGAAGGCGCGGACGACGCGCACGCCGGTCAGGTTTTCGCGGGTGAGGCCCAGAACCCGGTCGAGGCGGGTCTGCACCGACTTATAAAGCGGACGGGTGATGACCATGACGCCGAAGACGACGATGCTCAGCAGCGGGATAGCCACCACGAAGATGAGGGCGGCGCGGAAGTTGACCGTAAAGGCCATGATCATGGCGCCGAGCACCACGAAGGGGCTGCGCAGGAACAGACGGAGGAAGAGGTTCAATCCGCTCTGCACCTGATTGACGTCGCTGGTCATCCGGGTGATGAGGGTGCTGGTGCCCATGGTGTCCATCTCGGAAAAGCTCAGCGTCTGGATGTGCTCAAACAGCGCATGACGCAGACCGGTGGAATAACCCACGGCGGCTTTGGCCGAGAAGTATTGGGCCGTCAGGCTGCACGTGAGGCCGATGATGGCCAGAAGCAGCAGGATGCCGCACCGCACGAGGATGTAGTGGAAATCGTGGGCCGCGATACCCACGTTGACGATGTCGGCCATCACAAGCGGCACGAACAGGTCAAACGTAGCTTCCAGCATCTTGAAAAGCGGTGCAAGCACGCTCTCGCGCTTGTAGTCGCTGAGATAGCGAAGCATTTTGTTCAAGGCTCGATACTCCCTTTCTTTCATACATTTAGTCGAGACGCTCCTTATTATAACGCACTCCCAACAGGAATGCTATGTTTTTTGCCAAAGAAAACCGGCTCTGGATGCAGATTTCGGCTCCGGAGATTGAGAAAACCGGAAAATCCTGCTATACTGGAAAGGAATCTCAACGGAAAGAATGGTGGATGCAATGGCAAAAGATGGTGCGGCACGGCTGCGGCTGCGCCCGGTGGGCGCGGCAGACCGCAAAAAGCTGCCGGAATACGGGCCGCTGGGTACGGGCTGTCCGGCGATAGAGCGGGCTGTGGCAGCGCTCTATAAGGGCCAGAACGAGGAGAGCTTCTGGGCGCTGATGAACGCCATCAACTATGCCCTCGAGCTGGACACCAGGGTCCTGGTGCCGCTGGAAGCTGCGTCCGACCAGCCGGACGGGGCCGCCCCGTGGGCGGAGCATCCTGTCCCGGCGGAGAAAGCGAAAGACCTGCAGCCCTGGACCCTGCGCACCCAGAAGGGCCGGTGTTACCTGCCGGTGTTCACCTCAGTGAAGATGGCGGAGGCCGATAAAGGCACGGCCAGCCGCCCCATGGCGGAACGGCTTCTGGCTTCCGCCATGCAGATGGCGCTGGACTCGGACAGCATCGACGGCGTGGTCATCGACCCGTGGACCAGCTCTGCCACGCTGGACTGCTCGCTTTTGAACGGTCTGCTCCATGCCAGCCACGACACCGATGAGCCGGGCGAAGCGGAGCTGCGGGCCGGCAACCGTGCCATGGCCGAGGAACGCTGGGACGACGCGATGCACTATTATCAGCTCTCTGCCGAAGAGGGCTGCGCCGAGGGCCTTGCCATGATGGGCGAGATGCTCTACGAGGGCCGGGGCTGCCGCAAGAGCCCTGCACAGGCCCGCAAGTTCTGGAAAAAAGCTGCCGACGCCGGCGATGTGGCCGCATGGGTGGCGCTGGGCGACGATGCCATGGTGCAGGGAAAAGGGGCCGGTGCGGCTCTGCGGGCCTACCGCAAGGCTCAGAAACTCTGCGCCTCCACCCCCGACATCGCCTATATGCCGCAGGTCTGCCTGCGGGTGGCCCAGTATGAGACCCAGTATATCTCCCGCAAAAAGGCGCTGGCTCAGCTGGCTGAGGCGAAGCAGGGCTTCCTCGTCCGCAAAGAAGAGGGGGACGAGACGGCCCAGAGCTGGCTGGACGAGACGGAGGCCGTCATCCGCCAGCTGCTCGAGAGAGAATGAGCGGAAACACAAAATCTTTACAAATGCTCTAAGAAATCGTCATACGGAACCGATATGATATTGAAGGAAAAATATGCGCGTCGCAAAAACAGAGAGGACGACCAGAATGAGCAAAGTGATCGGTATTGACCTTGGCACCACGAACAGCTGCGTGGCAGTGGTGGAGGGCGGCAAGCCCGTCGTCATCACCAACGCAGAGGGAGAGCGCACCACCCCCAGCGTGGTGGCGTTCACCAAAGACGGCGAGCGTCTGGTGGGCGGCGCGGCAAAGCGCCAGCTTGCCACCAACTCCGGCCGGACGGTGTCCAGCATCAAGCGGCATATGGGCAGTGACTACCGCGTCCACATCGACGGCAAAGACCTGACTCCGCAGGAGATCAGCGCCATGATACTGACCAAGATACGCCGCGACGCCGAGAGCTACTTGGGTGAGCCGGTGACGGAGGCCGTCATCACCGTCCCCGCTTACTTTGACGACAGCCAGCGCAAGGCCACCCAGGATGCGGGCCGCATCGCAGGCCTGAACGTCCTGCGCATCATCAATGAGCCTACCGCCGCCGCTGTGGCCTACGGCCTTGACAACGAAGCGCCCCAGAAGATCCTGGTCTACGACCTCGGCGGCGGCACCTTCGACGTCTCCATCATCGAGATCGAAGACGGCACCTTTACGGTGCTGGCCACCGGCGGCGATACCCGCCTCGGCGGCGACGACTTCGACCAGCGCATCGTGGAATACGCCGTGGCAGAGTTCAAGAAATCGGACCGCATCGACCTCTCCCGCGACCCCGCCGCCATGGGACGCCTGAAAGAAGAGGCCGAAAAGGCCAAGAAAGAGCTGTCCAGCGCCCTCTCGGCCCAGCTCAATCTGCCCTTCATCGCTGTGGGCAAGGACGGCCCCCACCACCTGGATCTGACCATCTCCCGCCCCCAGTTCGAGATGATGACCGGCGACCTGCTGGCACGGACGGTGGCCCCGGTGCAGAACGCACTGCGGGATGCCGGCATCTCGGCTTCGCAGCTGGGCAAAGTCCTTCTCGTCGGCGGCAGCACCCGGATGCCTGCCGTCGAGCGTCAGGTGAAGGAACTGCTGGGCTGTGAACCGAGCCACAGCCTCAACCCCGACGAATGCGTGGCGATGGGGGCCGCTGTGCAGGGCGGTCTGTTACAGGGCGGCGGCAAGCTGGCTGGCGCTTCTGGTGCAGCGGCGCAGGGCCTTGTGCTGATGGACGTCACCCCGCTGACCCTCTCGATCGAGACACTGGGCGGCGTGGCGACCCCCCTCATCACCCGCAACAGCATGATCCCCACCCGCAAGAGCCAGATATTCACCACGGCCCGCCCCATGCAGACCAGTGTGGAGATCAACGTCCTGCAGGGTGAGCGGCATTTCGCCCGCGACAATAAGAGCCTCGGCAAGTTCAAGCTGAACGGCATCCGGGCCAGCTTCTCGTCCAAGCCCCAAATCGAAGTCACCTTTGATATTGACGTCAACGGCGTCGTGAAAGTCTCGGCCAAAGACCTCGGCACCGGCCGGGAGCAGAACATCACCATCACCGGCAGCACGAACCTCTCGGAGAATGAGATCCAGCGCGCCATGGCCGACGCGGCCGCCTACGAGGCCGAGGACAGCCGCCGCAAAGAGCGGCTTGACCTCCACAATCAGGCCGAGGTGCTGGCTTATAAAGTGGACGAGGCCCTCTCCAAGTGCAAGAAGGAGCTGGACAAGGAGGAGAAGAACCGCATCAAAGCCGATGTGGCAAACCTCCGCCGCTGCCTGCGGAAAGATAAACCCGAAAAGATGAACGAGACAGAAGAAGCGAACCTCCGTCAGGCCAAGAGCCAGCTCGAAGCATCCGCAAACCACCTGATGGTGCTCTATGCATCGGAGCAGAGCGAGAACGGCTCGGACGGGACCATTTGATAAACAGTAAGACCCCCGCTGTGTTTGCAGCGGGGGTCTTTTGCGTCTGAGGGAAAAAGTATCTATGGAAAATGAAGAGGAGAGAGGGAAAAGCTTATCGGCCAACGATGAGGTCGCGGCGGCTGCGGAAGCCCACGGTGAGATGAGCGCTGCTGCCGAGGTGGCGCAGAGTGACCCGGGTGCCGGGCTTCTGGTCCTGGCACAGCAGAGTCAGGTTCAGGGTGGTGGAAGTCTTGTCAGTCTTGAGCACCAGTGTGCTTACGCCCTGATTCATCAGGGTCTGCATGTCGAGGATGGTGGTGCGGAAGGTGGCGTTGTCATCGGGGGCGTCCAGCGTCAGCACGCGGCCTTCCTGACGGGCGGTGTAGAGCACCTGCTTGCCCAGCAGGCCCTTGACGGTATAGCGGGCTTCGCTCTTCTCCACCGGCGTGTCAGAGGGCAGGGGGGTCTCGTCGGAGATCATCATCACGTTGCCCTGAATGGGGTTCTCCACCGGGGAAGCGTAGCCGCCGTAGTTGGGGTCTACCTCCCCCACCGGAACGTCAGAGTGGAGAGCAATGTCACCCTGAACCATGACCTCGGACGACTGAGGGGGCAGATAACCGGCAACGGTCGAGTCCTCGGCGTCGGCGGCAAAGGCACCCACGCTCATGGCGGCGGTCATGGTCAGCAGTGCGGCAGCAGCGGCAGCGCGGCGGGCAGTGTTCTTGTTCAGCAGTCTCATAGTAGTATCCTCCTGTAGGGGACAAGTCCCCGAATTTCTGTTTTATTCGCGGTACAGCGTATCAGAAAACCGCCGTATCTGTAATGAATACGGATACGGCGGCTGGATTATTGCAGAGATCCTATTTTAATTTTCGCTGGAATCTTTTTCCTCAAGGATAGCCATGAACTCGTCGCCGGTGATGGTCTCCTTTTCATAAAGGTACTTCGCCAGCTCGTCGAGCTTTGCACGGTTGTCGGTGAGGATTTTGATGGCCTTTTCGTGCTGGGCCTTTACCAGCTCCACGACCCGCTGGTCGATCTCGCGCTGGGTCTGCGCCGAGCAGGCCAGCGAGGTGTCGCCGCCCAGATACTGGTTGTTCACCGTCTCCAGGGCCACCATGTCGAACTCTTTGCTCATGCCGTAACGGGTGAGCATGGCGCGGGCAAGCTTGGTGGCCTGCTCGATGTCGTTGGACGCGCCGGTGGTGATGGAGCCGAACACCACTTCCTCGGCAGCGCGTCCGCCGGTGAGGGTGGCGATCTTATTTTCCAGCTCTTCCTTGGTCATCAGGTAGTGGTTGCCCTCTTCGACCTGCATGGTGTAGCCCAGTGCGCCCGAGGTGCGGGGGATGATGGTGATCTTCTGCACGGGTGCGGAGTGATTCTGAAGCGCCGCCACCAGTGCGTGGCCGATCTCATGATAGGCCACGATGCACTTTTCCTTGTCGGTGAGGATGGAGTTCTTCTTCTGGTAGCCTGCAATGACCACCTCGATGCTCTCCTCGAGGTCTGCTTCCGTGACCGACTTGCGGCCGGCGCGCACAGCCCGCAGGGCGGCTTCGTTGACGATGTTGGCCAGCTCTGCGCCGGAGGCACCGGAGGCCATCCGGGCCACGGTGTTGAAGTCGATGCCGGGGGCAAGAGCGACTTTCTTGGCGTGGACCTTCAGGATCTCTTCGCGGCCCTTGAGGTCGGGCAGTTCCACAGGAACACGGCGGTCAAAGCGGCCGGGACGGGTCAGAGCCGGGTCAAGGGAATCCGGACGGTTGGTGGCCGCGAGGATGATGACGCCGCTGTTGCCCTCGAAGCCGTCCATCTCGGTGAGCAGCTGGTTCAGGGTCTGCTCACGCTCGTCGTTGCCGCCCAGCTGGCCGCTGTTGCGCTTCTGGCCAATGGCGTCTATCTCGTCGATGAACACGATGCAGGGGGCTTTTTCCTTGGCCTGCTTGAAGAGGTCACGGACTTTGGACGCGCCCATGCCCACGAACATCTCCACAAACTCCGAGCCGGAGATGGAGAAGAACGGCACGTTGGATTCGCCCGCCACAGCCTTTGCCAGCATGGTCTTGCCGGTACCCGGAGGGCCGACGAGCAGGATGCCCTTGGGCATCGAGGCACCGATCTCTTCGTATTTCTTGGGGTCGTGCAGATAATCGACGATCTCCTGTAAGTTCTCTTTGGCCTCATCTTCGCCGGCCACATCCGCAAAGCGGATGCCGTGGGTGGACTGGACGTAGACCTTGGCGTTGGACTTACCCACGCCGCCGAACATCATTGAGTTCGCGCCGCCGGCCTTTTCCATGAGCTTTTTGTTCATGAAATTGCCCAGCCAGACGAAGAGGACGATGGGCAGCACAAAGCTCAGCAGAAAGCTCAGCAGCGGCGAAGCCTGCTCGACGATCTCGCTGGAAAACTGTGCGCCTGCGTCGTAGAGGCGCTGGGTCAGGTCAGGGTCGTTCATCAGGCCGGTCTTGTAAATTTGCTTTTCGTCTTTATCAGTAAAGATGATTTGGTTCGATTCCACATCCACCCGGCCGATGTCTTTGTCCTCGGTCATAGACATGAAGGTGCCGTAGTCCACTTCTTTTACCTGCCGTTCGCTCATCCACGGCACGAGCACGAAGTTGAGCAGCATCAGCACCAGTAATACAATGGCGTAGTAAATAGCCAATGGCTTTTTGGGGGTCTTGACTTCTTTCATGGGGGTCCCTCCTTACGTTGCAAACAGCATACCACGACGCCATTTCAGAAACCAGCGTTTCGAGGCGAACTTTGCAAAAACTTCGCAGATTCTTAACAAAGCAAAGAATCCACCCGCAAATTTTGAAAATTTATGCTGCTATTTATGTGAAATCGTTTCATTTTCAATGTGAGTCAAACTGCTTGACAGTGGCGGCGGCTTTTGCTAAAATGAAACCACTTTGAACAAAGCGCAAATGCGTTGACGGGGAAAAAACGATTTTCTTCTGCGTGCAGAGAGCCGCCGGATGGTGCAAGGCGGTGCAGAGGGTCTCGGTTACTGGCCCCTGAGCGGCAGGACTGAAGCAGACAGTAGGTCCTGACGGAAGCCCACCGTTATAAGGGCAGCGATTCGCTTCAAAAAGCCGATCGTGCAGAGCGGCTGTGCTTTTGGCACAGCAAAGAGAGTGGTACCACGGGTGCCCTGTAACAGAAATTACAGGCTCTCGTCTCTCAGGGGATTTCGTCCTTTGAGAGACGGGAGCCTTTTCGTTTGATAAAAGGAGTCAACCTCTCAGTCAGCGCTGACGTGCTGCCGCAGCCCGGCCCTGTCGAGCGAATGCGAGACTGAGAGGTTGACACAGCAAAAATGGAGGACAAGAATTATGATGGACGCTACCAAGTACGCACCGGGATATTACCCGGTCCCCGCCGGCTATGACAGCTGGGTCAAGAAAGACCACATCGAGAAAGCTCCCACCTGGTGCAGCGTGGACCTGCGCGACGGCAATCAGGCCCTTATCGTCCCCATGAGCCTCGAGGAAAAGCTGGAATTCTTCCAGATGCTGGTCAAAATTGGCTTCAAGGAGATCGAAGTCGGCTTCCCGGCCGCCAGCGAGACGGAGTACGAGTTCCTCCGTACCCTCATCGAGAAGAACATGATCCCCGACGATGTCACCGTGCAGGTGCTGACCCAGTGCCGCGACCATATCATCCGCCGCACCTTCGAGGCTGTCAAGGGCGCACCTCGTGCGGTCATCCACTTCTATAATTCCACCTCCGTCGCCCAGCGCGAGCAGGTGTTCCACAAGTCTAAGGAGGAGATCAAGCAGATCGCCATGGACGGCGCAAAGCTGGTCAAGCAGCTGAGCGAGGAGTATGAGGGCAACTTCCTCTTCGAGTACAGCCCCGAGAGCTTCACCGGCACCGAGGTGGACTACGCCGTTGAGGTCTGCAACGCGGTCCTGGGCATCATGCAGCCCACCCCCGACCGCCCCATGATCATCAACCTGCCGGTCACGGTCGAGATGAGTATGCCCCATGTCTATGCAAATCAAATTGAGTATTGCGATAAGCACCTTAAGTACCGCGACAGCGTCATCATCTCCACCCACCCGCATAATGACCGCGGCACCGGCGTCGCCTGTGCAGAGCTGGCCGTTCTGGCAGGCGCTCAGCGGGTGGAGTGCTGCCTCTTCGGCAACGGCGAGCGCACCGGCAACGTGGACGCTGTGACCCTCGCCATGAATATGTACAGCCACGGCGTAGACCCGAAGCTGGACTTCTCCGATATGCCCGCCATCTGCGCCACCTACGAGCGGGTCACCCGGATGCACATCTACGAGCGCACCCCCTACGCCGGCCAGCTGGTGTTCGCCGCCTTCTCGGGCAGCCATCAGGACGCCATTGCAAAGGGCATGGCCTACCGCAAGGAGAAGGGCGACCACCGCTGGACCTGCCCCTATATTCCGGTGGACCCCCACGACATCGGCCGCACCTACGACGCCGACGTCATCCGCATCAACAGCCAGAGCGGCAAGGGCGGCATCGGCTTCGTGCTGGAGCAGAACTACGGCTACAACCTGCCCGCCAAGATGCGCGAGGCGCTGGGCTACAAGGTCAAGAGCGTGTCCGACCACAGCCACAAGGAGCTGAGCGCAGGCGAAGTGCTCCACATCTTCGAGGATACCTTCCTCAACAAGTCGAAGCCCCTGTCTGTCGTCGAGGCCCACTTCGCACAGGTCAACGGCATCACCGCCACCGTCACGCTGGATCTGAACGGTCAGCGCAAGGTGGTCACCTCGGTGGGTAATGGCCGTCTGGATGCTATGGCAAACGCTATCCAGAGCGCCACCGGCATGGACTTCCACCTGGAAACTTACTCCGAGCACAGTCTGGACGAAGGCTCCACCTCCCGCGCCGCTTCCTACGTCGGCCTCGAGTGGGGCGACGGCATCGTCACCTGGGGTGCAGGCACCGATACCGATATTATCGTGGCCGGTATCCATGCACTGGTCAGCGCGATCAACAATAAATAAAGAGAGATTTTTGAGAGAGTATCAAAAGGAGAATGAACCATGGGAATGACCCAGACGCAGAAAATTCTGGCCGCACACGCAGGTCTCGCCGAGGTCAAGGCGGGCCAGCTCATCAACGCCAAGCTCGACATCGTGCTGGGCAATGACATCACTACCCCCGTCGCCATCAACGAGTTCGAAAAGGCGGGCTTCAACGGCGTGTTCGACAAAGAGCACATCGCCATCGTCCTCGACCACTTCGTTCCCAACAAGGACATCAAGAGCGCGACCCAGTCCAAGCAGTGCCGCGAGTTCGCTAACAAGTACGACATCCTCAATTTCTACGATGTGGGCCAGATGGGCATCGAGCACGCTCTGTTGCCCGAAAAAGGCATCGTGACAGCCGGTGACTGCGTCATCGGCGCCGACAGCCACACCTGCACCTACGGCGCACTGGGCGCATTCTCCACCGGCGTTGGCTCCACCGATATGGCCGCCGGCATGGCTACCGGAATGGCATGGTTCAAGGTGCCTGCCGCCATCAAGTTCGTGCTGAACGGCAAGCTGCCGCCGAAAGTTTCCGGCAAAGACCTCATCCTCCACATCATCGGTATGATCGGCGTGGATGGTGCGCTGTATAAGTCGATGGAGTTCACCGGCCCGGGCGTCGCTTCCCTCTCCATGGACGACCGCCTGAGCATCTGCAACATGGCCATCGAGGCCGGTGCCAAGAACGGCATCTTCCCCGTGGACGACGTGACCAAGGCTTATCTCAAGGGCCGCAGCCAGCGCGAGCCGGTGTTCTATGAGGCCGACCCGGACGCCGAGTACGAGAAGACCATTGAAATCGACCTCTCTGCCCTCGAGCCCACTGTCAGCTACCCCCACCTGCCCGAGAACACCCACCCCGCCAGCGAGGGCAAGGACATCAAGATCGACCAGGTGGTCATCGGCAGCTGCACCAATGGCCGCCTCGAGGATATGGAAGCCGCTTACAACATCCTGAAGGGCAAACACATCGCAAAGGGCGTGCGCGGCATCATCATCCCCGCCACCATGGCCGTGTACAAGGAGTGCATCCTCCGCGGCTGGACGACGGCCTTCATCGACGCGGGCTGCATCGTCTCCACCCCCACCTGCGGCCCCTGCCTCGGCGGCTACATGGGCATCCTCGCCGAGGGTGAGCGCTGCGTCTCCACGACCAACCGCAACTTCGTGGGCCGCATGGGCCACGTCAAGAGCGAGGTGTATCTGGCTTCGCCCGCTACCGCTGCCGCCAGCGCACTGACCGGCTACATCACCGACCCCCGCACGGTCTGAGAAAAGGAGAGTCACCCATGAACAACGCAAACGGTTCTGTTTTCAAATACCCGGATAACGTGGATACCGACGTCATCATCCCGGCCCGCCACCTGAACACGCAGGATGCCAGAGAGCTGGCCAGCCACTGCATGGAGGACATTGACAAGGACTTCATCCACAACGTCAAGGACGGCGACATCATGGTGGGCGGCTGGAACTTCGGCTGCGGCTCCTCCCGTGAGCACGCACCGCTGGCCATCAAGACCGCCGGAATCTCCGTCGTCATCGCCAAGAGCTTCGCGCGCATCTTCTACCGCAACAGCATCAACATCGGCCTGCCCATCATGGAATGCCCCGAGGCCGTGGACGCCATCAGCGCAGGCGATACTGTCAGCGTAAATTTTGATACCGGCGTCATCACCGATGAGACCACCGGCAAGACCTTCCAGGCCGAACCCTTCCCGCCGTTCATTCAGAAGATCATCGCCGACGGCGGTCTGATGAAGTCGCTGACGAAGAAATAAGGAGCCTAAAATGGAAAAAAACATTGCTGTCATCTGGGGCGACTGCTCCAGCCCCGAGATCGTGAAGCAGACCCTCCGCGTTCTCGATAAGGTGGCCGAAAAGTACGGCCACACCTTCCACTACACCGACGCCGCGATGGGCGGCGAGGCCATTGACAAGTACGGCGACCCGCTGCCCCAGCATGAGCTGGACAAGTGCCTCGCGGCCGACAGCGTCCTTCTGGGCGCAGTCGGCGGCCCCAAGTGGGAGGGACTGCCCGGTGAGCAGCGCCCTGAAAAGGGGCTGCTCCGCCTCCGCGCCGGCATGGGCCTCTACTCCAACAACCGCCCTGCCAAGATCTGGCCCCAGCTGGCCCCGGCCAGCCCTCTCAAGCCCGAGATCGTGGCAAAGGGCATCGACTTCATCATCGTACGTGAGCTCATCGGCGGCGTCTACTTCGGCAAGCACGAGACTTACACGCTGGAAAACGGCGAGAAGCAGGCTGTGGATTCCATGCCCTACTCGGAGCATGAAATCGAGCGCATTGGCCGCATTGGCTTCGAGACGGCCATGAAGCGCCGCAAGAAGCTCTGCTGCGTGGATAAGGCCAACGTGCTGGATACCAGCCGCCTCTGGCGTGCGGTCATGCACCGCCTGCAGGCTGAGTACCCCGAGGTGGAGTACAGCGAGATGTTCGTGGACAACTGTGCCATGCAGGTCGTCAAGGACCCCAGCCAGTTCGACGTCATCGTCACCGAGAACATGTTCGGCGACATCATCTCCGACGAGGCCTCCATGATCACCGGCTCCATCGGCATGATTCCCTCGTCCAGTCTGGGCGACGGCACCCGGGGCCTGTATGAGCCTATCCATGGCTCTGCCCCCGACATCGCGGGCAAGGACATCGTCAACCCTACTGCCTGCATCCTCTCCGCCGCTATGATGCTGCGCTACTCCTTCGGTATGACTGAGGAGGCTGACGCCATTGAGAACGCGGTGAATAAGGTTCTGGACAAGGGCCTGCGCACCGCCGACAACATGAGCAAGGGCTGCACCTGCCTCGGCTGCACCGCCATGGGTGACGCTATCCTCGCGGAGATTTGAGTTTACCGGAAAGTAATAGGATAAAGTGGTAATACCCCGCCGCTGTTCACTGTTTGGTGAATGGCGGCGTTTTTTCTATAATACAATGTCAGCAAATTCCGCTTTCTGCCTTAAACTGTGAAATAGATTCATTTGACAAATCAATTTATGTAAACTATACTAAATCCTGTCTTTAACAATAAAAATAGCCCGTGTGCCGGGATGGATAAACAGAGATAGGATGGGAAAAACGATATGCTGACACTGGATAAGATCTACCACGCCGCCTTTGTCCTCAAGGACGTAGCCCGCAAGACCGACCTCATCGAGGCACCTCGGCTCTCCAAGGACTGCCAGCTCTACCTCAAGACCGAGAACCTGCAGGTGACCGGCAGCTTCAAGGTGCGCGGTGCTTATTATAAGATCAGTCAGCTCTCCAAGGAGGAGAGTGACAAGGGTGTCATCGCCTGCTCGGCGGGCAACCACGCACAGGGCGTGGCGCTGGCCGCTACCCGCCGCGGCATCAAGAGCATCGTCTGTATGCCGGACGGCGCGCCCATCATGAAGGTTGAGAATACCAAGAACCTCGGTGCGGAGGTCTGCCTCGTACCCGGCACCTACGACGACGCCCACGACAAGGCCGTGGAGCTGCAGGAAGAGACGGGCATGACCTTCATCCACCCCTACGACGACGAGCAGGTCATTGCCGGTCAGGGTACTATCGGCCTTGAGATTCTCGACCAGCTGCCCGATGTGGACGCTGTCATCGTGCCTGTGGGCGGCGGCGGACTCATCTCCGGCGTGGCCTTCGCCATCAAGAGCCTGAAGCCCGACGTCAAGGTCTACGGCGTGCAGGCCGAGGGCGCACCCAGCATGTATCGCTCTCTCCATGAGCACAAATACCAGACCCTCTCTGCCGTCTCCACCTTCGCAGACGGCATTCAGGTCAAGACCCCCGGCGAGCTGACCTATAAGCTTTGTGAAGAGTATGTGGACGACATTGTCACCGTCACTGAGGACGAGACCGCAGCCGCCATCCTCTCCCTGATGGAGAACCAGAAGCTGGTGGCCGAGGGTGCAGGCGCAGTGCCTGTGGCGGCGGCGCTCTTCCACAAGCTGCCCATTGAGGGCAAGAAGGTCGTCTGCCTCGTCTCCGGCGGCAACATCGACGTGAACATCCTCAACCGCGTCATCACCCGCGGCCTCGTCATGAGCGGCCGCAAGGCCAACCTGACCATCGCGCTGGAAGACAAGCCCGGCCAGCTGCAGCAGGTGGCCGACATCGTCTCCCGCTGCGGCAGCAATGTGGTGTCCGTCCTCCACGACGGCTCCGACCCCAATATGCCCATCTCCAGCTGCTTCCTCAAGCTAACTCTCGAGACCCGCGACAACGCCCAGATCGAGCAGATCCGGCAGGAGCTCACCAAGGCAGGCTTCCAGCTGGTGGCCGAGCGCGTATAACTTTATCGGTAAATGCAGAAGCGCCGCCCGAACGGGCGGCGTTTCGTTTTGTCAGCCGATGATCTCGTACTGGAAATATTCGCACTTGAGCTTGCTGCCCACGTCGATTTCCGGCGGCAGGAGCGCCAGTGCCACCGGGTTCAGCTCGTCGCTCTCGATGTCGGTGCGGCGCAGGTTGACGTAATCGCCGTCAAAGCTCACGACTTCGTAATACCAAGGCCCCATACTGTTTCCTCCCGTGATTCATTCCTGTGTGTTCTCTTTTTCCTGCTTCCGCCAGTGGTAGTACGGCCCGAGGATGCAGACGGCGGCGAGTATCATCACCGCGAGGATGATGCTGGTGACGGTCTGATTGTCGGAGAAAAAGTAGAACAGCAGCTGCCCGCCGCCCACGATGAGCTCCAGCACACCCAGAAGCCTCTGCCAGAGGCGGCGGGCCTCTTCGCTGGACGATTCCAGCCGCCGCGCCAGCACGCCGGGCAGCTGGACGCGGAGGACGTCTGCAATGCCCCAGACGAGGAAGATAACGCCGATGACAAGATGGTGTAACATAAGCCACGCTCCTTTCTGCGCTGTGCGCTGAACAGAAAAACTTTTACAGTGCAAGTATATCATATCGGTGAGACCCCGACAAGGACGGGATTTGCCTGCCCGGCTCAGAAAATTTGGGTGGAACCGCCCGGCGGGCTTGTGGAATTTTGAAAAATATGCTATACTATTCTCTACTGATGCGCCATCGCCAAGCGGTAAGGCAGGGGACTTTGACTCCCCCATCGCAGGTTCGACTCCTGCTGGCGCAACTGCACAAAAGACCTGCACGAAAGCTGAGATTTAGCAAATCGTGCAGGTCTTTTTGTGTGCAAAAACAGGAATGGGGGACGGCATCGGAACCGTCCCCCCTCGAAAAGCATTTGGCAGGCGTGGCGTTCTCCTGCATCTCTCAGGGCGAAAGCCCTTGTCGTTACCATCGGCGTGTGGCTGCCACGAAATTGACCACCTCAAATGCTTTTCTTATCCTATGTATAGCATACCACAGTTATTCTTTTTTGTAAAGAATGTCGCTTTGACGTAAGAGTCGCCGAAAACGCTTTTGACTGATATTCCACATGGTGATGATAGAATTTTTGTAGTCTTCAGGGTCATCTGATACTTTTAGCCGCAGGACGACTTCAGCGGTAAGTTCAGGCGTGACAATTTCTTTGAGTACAAGAGCAGTATGCGGCCGGTTTCCTCTCAGGATATAGTCAGGTTCTTGCAAGATAAGAGGAATATGGGAAGAGAGACGGTCATAATCACCGGGATGACCATCTTCAATGTGGAGAATCTGCTGTTCTGTAATAATAACATCATCGGTCACTAGGTCTTGGTCAACGACCCGGTAAAGTTCCCGGTCGATTTTGCATATAAAATTCACGTCTGTGTCCACACCATTCTTGTTTGATGAATCCAGTATATCATGCCGGATTCATTTTGTACATAAAAACTGTCTCGCTGAGACGCAAAAAGCCGCCCGGCTTTTGTACCGGGCGGCAATGGAGAAGAAAAATCGCAAAAGCGATGAAAATATCGGTTTTACAGCAGCTTACAGGATGTCGATGTACTCACCGGCCAGAGCCTTGTTCATGCTGCGAACGGCGCAGAACTTGCCGCACATGGAGCAGGTGTCGCTGTGGTCGTCCTCGGGCAGGCGGGCGTCACGGATGGCCTTTGCCGTCTCGGGGTCGAGGGCGCAGGCGAACTGTGCATCCCAGTCGAGGACGCGGCGGGCGTCGCCCATCTTGTCGTCGATGTCCCGGGCGTGGGGGATGCCCTTGGCGATGTCGGCGGCGTGGGCGGCGATCTTAGAAGCCACGATGCCCTGCTTGACGTCGTCCACATTGGGCAGAGCCAGATGCTCGGCAGGGGTGACGTAGCACAGGAAGGCTGCGCCGCTCATGGCCGCGACAGCGCCGCCGATGGCAGCAGTGATGTGGTCATAGCCGGGGGCGATGTCGGTGACGAGGGGGCCGAGGACGTAGAAAGGTGCGCCCATGCAGATGCTCTTCTGGATCTCCATGTTAGCGGCGACCTGGTTCAGAGGTACATGGCCCGGGCCTTCCACCATGACCTGGACGTTGTGCGCCCAGGCCCGCTTGGTCAGCTCGCCCAGACGCACCAGCTCTTCGATCTGGCAGACGTCGGTGGCGTCGGCGAGGCAGCCGGGGCGGCAGGCATCGCCCAGAGAGATGGTGACGTCGTGCTCTTCGCAGATGTCCAGAATCTCGTCGAAGTGCTCGTAGAAGGGGTTCTCGTTGCCGGTCATGCACATCCATGCAAACACCAGCGAGCCGCCGCGGCTGACGATGTTCATCTTCCGCTTATGCTTGCGGATCTGCTCGATGGTCTTACGGGTGATGCCGCAGTGGAGGGTGACGAAGTCCACGCCGTCCTCTGCGTGCAGACGCACCACATCGATGAAGTCCTGTGCCGTCAGGGTGGCGAGGTCGCGCTGGTAGTGGATGACCGAGTCGTACACCGGCACAGTGCCGATCATGACGGGGCATTCGTGGGTCAGCTTCTGACGGAAGGGCTGGGTATTGCCGTGGCTCGAGAGGTCCATGATGGCCTCTGCGCCCATGTTGACGGCGCTCATGACCTTCTGCATCTCGATGTTGTAGTCCTTGCAGTCGCGGGAGACGCCGAGGTTGACGTTGATCTTGGTGCGGAGCATGGAGCCGATGCCCTCGGGGTTCAGGCACTCGTGGTGCTTGTTGGCCGGGATGGCGACCTTGCCCTCAGCGACCAGCTGACGGATCTCTTCGACGGTGCGGTACTCCTTCTTGGCCACCGTTTCCATCTGGGGTGTGACGATGCCCTTGCGGGCGGCATCCATCTGTGTGGTGTAAGTCTGCATTTGAAAATCCTCCGAAAATACGCTCTCTTTATTTATGAACAGCGTCCGGGACGCCGTGCATCCAGTTTTCGACCCCGACGCCGCCCAGAGTGTGGTCCAGCGGGCCGGAGCCGTGGCCCAGATCGAGCTGTGCGTTCAGCGCGTCGGTCAGGTAAGCCTTGGCCCGGGCGATCGCTTCTTCCAGTGCAAACCCTTTGGCAAGGTTGGCCGCAATGGCACTGGACAGAGTGCAGCCGGTGCCGTGGGTGTTGGGGTTTGCGATACGTTTACCCGGAAACCAGATCTCCGTGCCATCCGGGAAGGTGAGCAGATCGTCGGCGTCGGTGTCACTGTGGCCGCCCTTGAGCAGGACGGCACAGCCGCAGTCGGCAGCGATGGCCCGGGCGGCGGCGCTCATGTCGGCACGGCCCGAGATGTGCAGGCCGGACAGCACTTCGGCCTCGTGCCGGTTGGGCGTGATGACCTCGGCCAGAGGGAACAGCTCCCGGCGCAGAGTGCGCACGGCATCCGATGCAATCAAATCAGAGCCGGAGGTGGCTACCATCATGGGGTCCACGACGATGTGCTCCGCCTTGTAAAAGCGGAGACGCTCGGCGATCGTCTCAATGAGCGGGGCAGAGGACACCATGCCGATCTTGACGGCGCAGGGGCGGATGTCGGTGAAGACGGCGTCTATCTGCTGGGCCAGAAATTCGGGGCTGACCTCGAAGATGCCGGATACGCCGGTGGTGTTCTGGGCCGTCAGGGCGGTGATGGAGCTCATGGCGAAGACGCCGTTCATGGTCATGGCTTTGAGGTCGGCCTGAATGCCGGCGCCGCCGCTGGAATCGCTGCCCGCGATGGTAAGTGCAGTTTTCATGGGTTTGCTCCTTTAGATGATTTGTTCTGTCAGTGCCTTCAGCTCTTTGCACTCAGCCTCAATGTCCTCGGCGCTGAAGATCGCGCTCACGAGGGCCACGCCGTCCGCGCCGGAGCCTTTGAGCTTGAGGATATTGTCTTTATGGATGCCGCCGATGGCCACGACCGGCACATCCACGGAGTCGCATATCTCTTTCAGTCTGCCCTCCGGCAGGACATCCACATCTGTTTTGGTGTGGGTGGAAAATGCCGCACCGACGCCCAGATAGTCCGCGCCGTGGGCCACGGCCAGCTGTGCTTCCTCGACGGAATGGGCCGACACACCGATGATCATGTCAGGGCCCACCTTAGCGCGGACGTCCGCGGCAGCCATATCTTCCTGCCCGACGTGGATGCCGTCGGCATGGCATTTTATAGCGATCTCGACGTTATCGTTGATGATGAAGGGTACGCCATAGCTGCGGCAGAGGGCGGAAAGCTCCATGGCTTCCTGCAAAAATGCCGCGTCGTCCAGCTCCTTTTCCCGCAGCTGGACGCAGGTGACGCCGCCTTTCAGCGCGTCTTCCACCTGCTGGCGGAGGGTCTCGCGGCCCGTCCACGCCCGGTCGGTGACGGCGTATAGAAGCATGGTGTGTTTATCGCATTTCATAGCGTGCTCCTTCCTCGAGCTGTTCGGGGGTCATGTTGAAGATCGCGTCGATGATGTAATTGCGGTAGGTGGCGTTGCCGTCCAGCCTGGACAGGCGGCTGTGAGCTGTTTCGCCCGCAAGGCCCATGGCGCAGACCGCTGCAGCAGCGGCTTCCAGAGGCTTGTCTGGGTTGGCCGCACAGAATGCCGCCGTCAGGGCCGAAAGCTGACAGCCAGTGCCGGTGACGGCGCTCATCATGGGGTGGCCGTTGCGGATGCAGAAAGCCCGCTCTCCGTCGGCCACGATGTCGATGGCACCGGTGACGGCGACGACCGCCCCTGTGCGGGCCGCAAACGCTTTGGCGAATGCCACGGTCTTGTCCAGCGTCTCGTCCGTCACTTTGTCGGCGGTGTCGGCGTCCACGCCTTTTGTGGTGCCGCTGCCTGCCGCCAGCGTCCGAATCTCGGAGATGTTGCCCCGGATGACTGTGAACTTCACTTCCCGCAGGAGGCGCAGTGCCGTTTCGGTGCGCAGATGGGAGGCGCCTGCGCCCACGGGGTCCAGCACGACAGGACGGCCCAGCCGGTTGGCAGTGTGTCCCGCCAGCAGCATGGAGGGGATGGTGCGGCTGTTCAACGTGCCGATGTTGAGGTTCAGCCCGGCACACAGTGAGGTGATGTCCTCGACCTCGGCGGCATCATCCGCCATGATGGGGGATGCCCCGCAGGCGAGGACGATGTTGGCACAGTCGTTGACGGTGACGTAATTGGTGATGTTATGGACAAGCGGGCTTTTGGCCCGGACGTTGGCAAAGAGGTTCCGAAACATGGCTTCTCCTTCGAATCAGCTCAGGCTGGCCTGCATGGCGCGGAGTGCGCCTGCGCGGGAAAGTGCGGCCAGCAGTGCGCCTGCAATGATGGCACCGCCGGCGGTGGAGACGAGGAAGGGAACGATGTAGGCGTAGAACGCGATGTCACCGGCGCTCTTGCCCATCAGCAGGATGGCGACGGGGTAGGCGCACAGACCGCCGAGGATGGAGGTGCCGAACACCTCGCCCACGAGGGTGGGCAGCAGCTTATTGGTCTTGTGGAAGACGATGCCGCAGAGCAGTGCGCCGAACATGCTGCCGGGGAAAGCCATCAGACTGCCCAGACCCAGCAGATTGCGCAGCAGGGAGGCAACGAAAGCCACGCCCACGCCGTAGTAAGGCCCCAGCAGGACAGCACAGAGGATGTTGACCATGTGCTGCACAGGGGCGCATTTGCTGCCGAAGACCGGGAAGGAGAAGACGCTGCCTACGACAGCGACAGCGCAGAACATACCGGCAAGGGCCAGCTTTTTGGCAGAATAGTGTTTCATAGTGAGTGCTCCTTTTCAATAAAAAATAAGTGCAGGGGCAGACCGCCGCTCCCGCACACGAACAGACCCGGCACCCGCGCAGAGATGCCGGAAACGGAAGAAGCGGTCGAGGCTCACTGGCCTCCTCTCACGCCGGAACACGGCTTCCCATCGCATACAAACCCCAGACTCAGGGCGCTCCCCCTCAGCCTGTGACGCGAGAAGCCGTTTTCTAAGCGTTGCACACCGCCTGAGCGGTCTTTTTGCTCGCATACGGCGTTGCTTCCCCTTGCAATCCACCAAGGATTGCTGCGGGAAACCGCCTTGTCTGCGGGCAAAAATCCTCGCCATTCGGCGCACCCCGCTTACGAAAACAGCTTCTAAACAAAAAAGGAGACGCCTTCTGCGGCGTCTCCTGTAAAAATCCATAAACAGTGTTATGACTTCCTACGGCGGCATTATCCGCATCAGGTGCAGAAACTGTCCGAAAACAATTTCTAAGGGTCGAAGTTCGAGAACTCCCTCTCAGCCTGCTTCTACAAGCTCCCCTGTATTTGTTTGTCGGGAGTATTCTACACCCATCGGGGATAAAATGCAAGGGTTTTCTTTTTTTGCGGCGCGTTTTGTGGTATACTGGAAAAAGCCCGCATTTGCAAAAAACGGGCAGATAAAGGAGATATGGCTTATGGGTCTTGTCAAAGCGGCATTGGGCGCAACATCCGGCGTGATGGGCGACCAGTGGAAAGAATACTTTTACTGCAGTGCTCTCCCGGCGGAAGTGCTGGCTGTCAAGGGACAGAAGAAAGTCTCCGGGCGCTCTTCCAACCGCCACGGCGCCGAGAACATCATCACCGACGGCTCCATCGTGGCGGTGGCCGAGGGCCAGTGCGCCCTCATCGTGGAGCAGGGCAAGGTGGTGGACCTCTGCGCCGAGGCCGGCGAGTATACTTATAACACCGGCACCCAGCCCTCTCTGCTGAGCGAGGGTCTGGCCAAGAACATCGACGAAGTCTTTGCTGAGATCGGCAAGCGGTTCAGCTTCGGCGGTCAGGCTGCCACCGACCAGCGCATCTATTACATCAACACCAAGGAGCTGATGGGCAACAAGTACGGCACCCCCAGCCCCGTGCCGTTCCGCGTCGTGGATCAGCGTGCCGGCATCGACATTGACGTCAGCATCCGCTGCTTCGGCGAGTACAGCTACCGCATCGTCAACCCCATCCTGTTTTACACAAACGTCTGCGGAAATGTGGAAAACGAGTACACCCGTGACGCGCTGGAAGGCCAGATGCGCACCGAGATGATGACCGCATTGCAGCCCGCCTTCGCCCGCATCAGCGAGATGGGCATCCGCTACTCGGCTCTGCCCGGCCATACCACCGAGCTGGCCGAGGCTCTGAATCAGGAGCTGTCCGGCAAGTGGAGCAAGCTGCGCGGCATCGAGATCGTCTCCCTCGGCGTGTCCGGCGTCAAAGCCAGCGAAGAAGACGAGCAGATGATCAAGGAGCTGCAGCGCAGCGCCGCCTTTATGGACCCGACCCGCGCCGCCGCCCACATGGTGGGCGCACAGGCTTCGGCTATGCAGGCAGCGGCTTCCAATACCTCCGCCGGTCCGGCCATGGCCTTTATGGGCATGAATCAGGCCGCTGCTGCCGGCGGCATCAACGCCCAGGCCCTCTACCAGATGGGCGCACAGCAGCAGCCTGCCCCCGCAGCCGCCCCGGCGGCTGGCAGCTGGAGCTGCTCCTGCGGCCAGACCGGCAACACCGGCAAGTTCTGCACCGCCTGCGGCAAGCCCCGCCCCGAAGCAGGCTGGGTGTGCAGCTGCGGCGCACACAATACCGGCAAATTCTGCTCGGAATGCGGTAAGCCCCGCCCGGCGGCCAAGTGTTCGAACTGCGGCTGGACCCCTGACGACCCGGCCAACCCGCCCAAGTTCTGCCCCGAATGCGGCAAGCCTTTCGGAGCCTGAAAGGGGAGCTGAGATATGGCAGAAAACACCACGAATTACCAATGCCCGGCCTGTACCGGCCCGCTGCGGTTCGACAGCGCCAGCGGAAAGCTCTGCTGTGATTACTGCGGCTCTACTTATGATGTAGCACAGGTCGAGGCTCTTTACGGCGAAAAGCAGGCTCAGGCCGATAAGGCTGCCGAAGCCGCCGAAAAGGCAGCGTCCAGCGGCCCTGTCTGGGGGGAGATGGAGACGGGAAATCTCAGCAGCCGCACCTGCACTTCCTGCGGTGCAGAGCTGGTCTGCGGCCCCGAAACAGCTGCCACCACCTGCCCCTACTGCGGCAACCCCACCGTGCTGGGCGGACAGCTTTCCGGCAAGCTCAAGCCGGAGTACATCATCCCCTTCCGGATGGACAAAAAGACCGCCATCGAGAACCTGAAGAAGTATTATAAGGGCAAAGCCTTCCTCCCCAAAGCCTTCAAAGAGTCCAACCATATCGAGGAGATCCAGGGCGTGTATGTGCCGTTCTGGCTCTACGATGGCCGGATGGAGGCCCGGGGCGCTTACAAGGCCGAGATCAGCGAGAGCCACCGTGAGGGCGACTACATTGTCACCACCACCAGACACTTCGACGTGGCCCGCGTGGGCGACGCCGACTTTGTCCGGGTGCCGGTGGATGGCTCTAGCAAGATGCCGGATGCCCATATGGACGCCATCGAGCCCTTCGACTACAGCGACCTCAAGCCCTTCTCCACGGCCTACCTGCCCGGCTTTCTGGCGGACCGGTACGACGAGGACGACAAGAAGTGTGCTGCCCGCGTCCTGACCCGGATGAAGAACAGCACCGCTGCGGCCCTCCACGATACGCTGGGCGGCTACACCGGCGTCCAGACCCTCTCGGAGCAGCTCGACCCGCGGACGCTGGAACCCCACTACGCCCTGCTGCCGGTCTGGATGCTCCACACCCGCTGGAAGGAGAAGGACTTCCTCTTTGCGATGAACGGCCAGACCGGCAAGCTCATCGGTGACCTGCCCGTGGATAAGGGCAGAGTAGCTGCATGGTTTGCCGGCATCAGCATCCCGCTGATGATACTGACGGCTCTCATCATGCTGCTGTGAGAGGGGGAGACGGGAATATGAAACATTGCAAAAAACTGTTTGCCCTTCTGGCTGCGGCCCTGCTCTGCATGGCCCTGACCCTGCCGGCCGGGGCAGCGGCCCCGCTGGTGCGGGACGAGTGCGGCGTCTTTGACGCCGACACGCTGGCCGACCTTGAGGAGCAGGCCGAAAGCGCCTCCGACGGCCACGACGTGGATGTCTACTTCCTCGTGGTGGACGACATCGGCGATGCTGACCAGCGCGACTACGCGAAAAATTATTACATTGCCAACGGCCTCGGCTATGGCGACGAACAGAGCGGCATCCTCTTCCTGCTGGCAGTCGGCTCCCGCAAGTACGTCACCATCACCTACGGCGAGGGCGTCACGGCTTTCACCGACTACCGCATCGAGCAGCAGGAGGACGAGATCGTCCCGGAGCTCTCCGATGAGGAATGGGCGGATGCCGCCTATACCTACATCGATATGTGCGACTATGCACTGGACTACTATGCCGACTATGGCGAGCCCATCGATGTGGATAACGACATCGGCCTGGAAGACCTGCTCATTGCCATGATCTTCCCTCTCGGCATTTCGGCGTTCATCTGCCTCATCCTCTACCACCAGATGAAGACGGCCCGGCAGAAAACGGAGGCCGACGAGTACATGCCCGGCTTCACCCTGCGGGTCAAGCGTGACCGCTACACCCACACCACCCGGGAGCGCACCTATGACCCGCCCCAGAAGGAGTCTCACTCCTCCGGCGGTTCGTCCGTCGATTCCGACGGCTTCGGAGGCTCGTCGGGCGGCTCGTTCTAAAGCATAAAAACAAAAACACCTCGCTGCATGACACAGCGAGGTGTTTTTGTTTTTACAGTCTCAGCCGAGGCTCACGCCCATCCGGCGGGCGACGGTGAGCAGCTCACAGCCCTCGGGGACGTTGCGGGTCTTACCGGCGATGTCTTCGAGGCGGTTGGCGACGACGCGGTTGTTGACCATGGCGACGGTGACGCCGTAGCGCTCCACTTCCACCAGTTTGGCGGCGTAGCTGCCGAACTCGGTGGCCAGCACACGGTCGTAAGCGCTGGGGCTGCCGCCGCGCTGCATATGGCCCGGGATGCAGACGCGGGTCTCCATGCCGGTCTTTTTCTGGACGGCGGCGGCGATGCGGTTGGTGGCGGTGACGCCGTAACCGGCTTCGGCGCGCTTTGCCATCCACTCTTTCCGCTTCATCTTGGCCTCTTCGGTGTTGATGGCCCCCTCGGCCACGGCGATGATGGAGAAGTTGGAGCCTTTGCGGGCGCGGCGCTCCACAGCGTCGCAGACACGGTCGATGTCGTAGGGCTGCTCGGGCAGCAGGATGATGTCAGCTCCGCCGGCGATGCCGGAGTAGAGGGTCAGCCAGCCGGCCTTGTTGCCCATGATCTCGATGCACATGACGCGGCTGTGGCTGCCGGCGGTGGTGTGGATGCGGTCGATGACCTCAGTGGCGATGTCCACGGCGGTGTGGAAGCCGAAGGTGACGTCGGTGCCGTAGATGTCGTTGTCGATGGTCTTGGGCAGGCCGATGACGTTCAGGCCCTCCTGGGAGAGGAGGTTGGCCGTCTTGTGGGTGCCGTTGCCGCCGAGGCAGAGCAGGCAGTCGAGCTTGGCGTCCTTGTAAGTCTTTTTCATGGCCGCGACCTTGTCGATCTTGTCCTCTTCCATCACGCGCATCAGCTTGAAGGGGGTGCGCTTGGTGCCGAGGATGGTGCCGCCCAGCGTCAGGATGCCGCGGAAATCGTCCTCGCACATCTCCTTGTATTCGCCGGTGATAAGGCCGTGGTAGCCGTTCAGGATGCCCACGATCTCGACGTTCTCGCCGAACCGTGCATACAGGGCTTTGGCCACGCCGCGGATGGTGGCGTTCAGGCCGGGACAGTCGCCGCCGGAGGTCAGGATACCAACACGTTTTTTCATATCGAACAACCCTCGTTTCTTCCGTTCTCCCTCAGAGGGGGCAGGTGAATGATACTATAAGAGTATTCCCAAAGGGGGCGGGTGTCAAGAGCCGGGGACGAAAAAAGGCGTGAAAACGCGGTGGTGGAGAAAGCAGAAAAAACATGGACGGAAAAATCAAAAAAGTGGTTGACAAATGGAGGCGGAGGCTGTATAATATTCCTCGTCAGCAGCGCTTCGGTGCTGAGGGCGAAACCGAATAGTGGGGATTTGCATAGTGGTAGTGCGGTAGACTCTGACTCTACTTGTGGGAGTTCG
>ERZ1026960.218-NODE-218-length-31737-cov-7.069282_pt1 | contig 31737 bp, 27 predicted proteins | sample MGYA00519458_ERZ1026960 | MGnify/ENA primary metagenome ERZ1026960 (study PRJEB26926, sample SAMN06164516) | human gut metagenome | biome: ENVO:00009003; feature: ENVO:2100002; material: ENVO:00002003 | host: Homo sapiens | place: USA | collected 2012 ...
AGATGAGCGCTAGTCTCGTGGGCTCGGAGATGTGTATAAGAGACAGCAGAAAAACCAACTCAATGAGTTGGTTGATTGTCATTATTGCTGTGGATTATTGAAGTTATTGAATGGATATTCCACTTTAGTTGGTTTACATAGCAAAACAATTAGGATAATCCAACCTACAAATGGGATAAATGCAACAAAAATATACGGCCAATTGTAGCCAGCATCACGCAAACGACGAACCGTTAGAGCAATACCAGGTAAACACGCAGCAATACCATAGGCAAAAAAGATAAGTAGGAGGATAAGTGAAATAACAGCCAAAAAGCTTGAATCAGTTGCAGCTGCAAGTCCTCCAAATACTGCTTGGAGCAAAAAATAAGCAAAGGTAATCAATACATTTACCAAATATACAAACCAATAATCTGAACGTGTTGAACGACCCTCAAAATCTACATAGCCCTTCCAAAACTTCTTATAAGCTTCGATCATAATAAAATCTCCTCATTTTTTGATACTTCTACTATACCAAAAGACCAATCTTCTGGCAAATCGACTAAAAAACATCCTAAGGAGGCTGTTAAGTAACTATCATTGCTGAAGATTATTAAAATTGTTGAAAGGAAATTCTACTTTTGTTGGTTGACAACACAAAACCAAAAGTACGATATCACCTATAAAAGAGGCAAAACGTAGGAAAATCAATGCCCAATGAAAACCGGCATCACGTAAGCGACGGACCTGAAGGGCAATAGAGGGGATAAAGCTAGCGAAAAAATATGTCATTACAAGCAGATACAGTAAGTTAAGAATAACATGATAATGACTATCGGGACTATCAAAAACAATTACAACTATAACTATACTAAATAAAATGATAGTTACTATAGTATTTGCTAGAACTGCTAACCAATAATCTGAACGTGTTGAACGTCCCTTAAAATCTACATAGCCCTTCCAAAATTTTTTGTAGGCTTCAATCATAATAAAATCCCCCTTTTTTATGATACCCCCAGTATAGCAGAAGCTTTATACTCTAGCAAATAGACCAAAAAAGCCCCATGAGGAGCTTTTTTGTTTATTCTCTAATTTGTCCTTGGCCATTAATATAGAACTTGGTTGAGGTTAGAGCCTCAAGTCCCATTGGGCCACGAGCATGCATTTTCTGGGTTGAGATTCCGATTTCAGCACCCAATCCAAAGACGAAGCCGTCTGTGAAGCGGGTTGAGGCATTAACATAGACCGCTGCAGCGTCTACGTCGTCTTGGAATTGCTCAGCACGACTGATATCCTGAGTCACAATAGCCTCTGAATGCGATGTCGTGTAAGTATTAATCCAATCAATGGCCTCATCAAGGCTATCTACTACTTTAACAGACATGATATAGTCAAGAAACTCTGTCGCAAAATCTTCTGGAGAAGCTGATACAGCTTTTTCCATAAGTTTCAAAGCCGTTTCATCCGCACGGAACTCAACAGCCTGAACTTTTGAAATAGCTTTTTCTAAATGAGGCAAGAAGTCTTCCGCAATATCAGCATGAACGACGAGAGATTCTGCAGCATTACAAACACTTGGTCGTTGGGTTTTGGCATTGATGACAATCTGTGTCGCCATATCTAAGTCAGCATATTTATCCACATAAATATGACAGTTACCAACACCCGTTTCGATGACAGGAACCTTGGCTTTTTCTTTAACCGTTTGGATGAGACGGGCGCCACCACGAGGAATGAGCAAGTCTACATACTTGGTCGCCGCCATGAGTTCCTCTGCTACCTCATGAGAGGTGTCTTCAACTAGCTGAACAGCATTTGCTGTGATACCTGCATTTTCCAAAGCCTTACGGGCTACTGTAACCAAGGCCTTGTTGGAATTGATGGCATCACGACCTCCACGGAGAATGATGGCATTATTGGTTTTAAAGGCAAGGCTAAAGGCATCGATTGAGACATTGGGACGGCTCTCAAAAATCATAGCAATAACACCCATAGGAACACGCTTTTGAACGATTTTGAGACCATCCAGATTCGTATAGCCACGAACCACTTGACCGATTGGGTCCTGAAGATCTGCCACCTGACGGACACCCTCAGCAATCCCTGCGATACGGTCTTCCGTTAAGAGCAAACGATCTTGCATAATCTCTGAAATACCATTTTCCTTGGCATTTGCCATATCCTTAGCATTTTCAGTGATAATATAGGCACTCTCAGCTACTAGAGCTTTAGCTACCTGATTTAGAAGGTCGTTTTTAGCTGCTGTTGATAATTTAGCAATCTGACGACCTGCCACCTTGGCCTGTTGGCCTAGTGTATCGATATATGTCATCTTAGCCCTCCTGTTTAAAGAGTGTACCAATCTTGACTCCTTCTAGGACACGAAGGATGTCACGTGGATTTTCACCATTCATCAAAACCATTTGGCTATGATTTTCAAAAACCATCTGGGCGGATTTAATCTTACTCATCATACCACCCGTACCAAATTTACTACCGGCACCACCAGCTGAGGCCAGAATTCCCTCGGTAATCTCTGGGACATAGCTACGAAGGGTCGCATCCTCATAAACATTTGGGTTCTTATCAAAGAGCCCATCAATATCTGACAGCATGATAAGTAGGTCTGCACCAACAATCTTAGCAACGATAGCAGACAAGCGGTCATTGTCTCCAAACTTAGTCGCATGGTCCATTTCATCTACGCTGACAGCGTCATTTTCATTAACAACCGGGACAACCCCAAGCTCGAAGAGGCTCTCAAAGGCATTGATGGCATTGGCCAAACTCTCAGGATACTCAACCACATCACGCGTCAAAAGCAACTGAGATATCTTGGTCTGGTAATGTGAAAAGACCTGCGAATAAAGGCTCATCATAGCCACCTGCCCTACACTTGAGACAGCCTGTTGCTTACCAACTTCTGCTGGGCGTTTCTCAAGGTCTAGAACATTTAGACCAAAGCCCATGGCACCAGAGGATACGAGGACAACCTCAATTCCCTTATTATGCAAGCTAGAAATGACAAAAGCTAATTGATCGATTTTTTCAAGATTAATTTTCCCTGATGGTAAAACCAGAGAACTAGTCCCGATTTTGATAACCAGGCGTTTTACTGAGTCAAAATTTCGTTTCATGTTTATGATTATACACTAAATTCAGGTATTTTGACATATATAATGCATAAGTTTACATATTAAGGATTTTCAGTAAAAAAGAATCCCTCCAATCGGAGAGACTCTTTAAACAGTTTGTACTAGGCAAAAAACATGGCTCTAATACGTTTCCAACGTCTGCGATCAACAAAGATATAAACGATTAGTACAACTAAAGCTATAAGCCCAGATACTATAGCATTGACTACTAGGGCAATCCAGAACTTACTTGCAAAGAAGACAATACCTCCTAGCAAGGCAGCGATGAAAATTGTAAGAATAAAGATACCCATATAGAGCCACTGTCCGCCACCTCGATTGAAGAGCTGGGTAACTTCCTGCCAATTCACTTCCAACAATTTAAGGTCACGTTCAAAGTAATAGCCACCTACAAGATAGGTTGTTACGAGAAAACCAAGAGTGAAACTTGCCACCAAAATAAGATGGAGATGAGCCAAGAATATTAAACCAAGTCCTCCTAATAAGAGGGAAACACCGACTTGCAAGCTATAGAAAAGCCAAAACTTTTGACGAAGATAGTCACCCGTATTGATTGGTAGGCTACGAATAAAGTCAAAGTTTGTCCCCTCTAAGGATGTTGCTACACCAAGAAAACTTGTTGGTTGAGCTGAAAAGAAACCAAAGGCAATTCCGACCAAAAGCAGGAGTCCGAAATAGTCTGGACCCAGATCTTTCAAAAATACCGCACCCCCACCTAACATGATCATATATAAGACTGGTACCACATAGGTATTGATAATGAGGGTTGAATTTCCCAAAGTAGATAAATGATGGCGAATCAAGACCTGTCTTTGGCTTCGAGTAACAGCTTTGGCCCGAGGCTTTCTAGCCTTTTGGTTATAAATGGCTTCGTGGAAATAACGAGGCATTCTGACCTTATAAAACCAAAAGCCCAAGATAAGCACTAAGATAAGAGGAAGATAGAAATTTAGCAGGGCCTCTGGAGATAGAGGGGCAGCTACGACATCATAGTAACCTCTTAGATAAGGAAGCAAGGGAAAATTGGCTTGTCCAGCACCATCAACATAGCCTTTAATAAAACCAACCATCATAATAGGCAACATAATCAATAGGGTTGACAGGGTCATCAAAATGGTTGAATAGAGCTTTTTATGAGAACTGCGAACAATCAGCGTTCCAATACTATTAGACAGAATCACTGAAAAAACGAGATTGATAAAGAGAGAAACGATAAAGGTCAGAAGCCCGACGACTATCCCCAATGGGCCAATAAATTGCCAGTAAGCTAGGATAAGAAGACTAAGGATAGGCACCATGAAGGTCATCCCGACCATAGAACCTGACAAGGTCTTGGCCAAAAAAACTTCCGCTGGCTTCAAGGGAAGAGGCAGATAAGCCTTGCTATCCTTACTGTCATAAAAGGTACTATAAAGAGCCGTGAAGGTCTGGAGAAGCCCCATGATTGAAAATGTCAAGAGATATAGGGTTAAGACTCCAGGATTGGCCTTATAATCGACACCTACAAAAAGATAGCTATAGACAACCGTAAAAACAACTAGAATCAAGAGTTGTTGTCTAAGCATGGCATTAACGATGGAGAAATTGGCTTTTTTCTTTTTCTCCTGACGTTTCTGTAGGTTAGTTACTGCTTGAGGATTAGCGTAGAGGAGATTGATTTTAAAAAGCTCCCAAACATGGTTCCAGTTCATGACTATACCTCCTCAATCTTACGTCCAGCCATTTCCAGATAAATAGTTTCCAAATCCTTGTCAGGGTACTGAGACTTCAGTTCAGCTAGAGACCCTTGGAAGATAAGTTTTCCTTTCTTCAAAATAGCAATACGATCACAGAGCTGCTCAGCTACACTTAAAACGTGGGTTGAGAAAAGGACACTATTACCTTCCTTGGCATGATGACGCATGGCTTCCTTCAAATCATAAGACGCCTGTGGATCCAGACCAGTCAGAGGCTCATCCAAAACCCAAATCTGTGGATTAACCAAAAGGGCACCGATGACAACAACCTTCTGACGCATACCGTGAGAGAAGGAAGAAATAAGGTTATAGCGACTTTCCGTTAGGTCAAAGGTAGCCATGAGATCAATCAAACGTTCCTCAACCTGACTAGCTTCCAAATCATAGATACGTGTCAAGAAGTACCAATAGTCATTGGCCGTCAAATTTAGGAATAGGTCCGGTGAATCTGGCACATAAGCGATTTTTTTCTTGATAGCATCACGATGTTGACTGAGGGCCATATCATCGACGTAAACTTCACCGTAGCTAGCTTCAATGATAGACGTCAAAATGGAAATGGTCGTGGTCTTACCAGCTCCATTGTGACCAATCAGCCCAAAAATCTCCCCATCTCGAATCTCGAGGTTAAGATCTGAGAGAGCATCTTTATCTTCATAACGTTTCGTTACGTGTTCAAAACGAATCATCTTTTATCCTTTCTTGAGAATCTATTTAACAATAGTCTCATTTTACACTTTATATTAGATTATAAATTAGAGTTATTACCTTGTTTTTTTATGAACAATACTCTAATAATATCGGCAATAGATTTAGATAAGGCTATTTCGTTACCTTCTCATTTATTGTATCATTTCAAAGGTACAATTTCAAGAAAACGTTTGTAAAAACAAGACAATTTTGCATTCGGTCTTTGATAATGCTAAACTTATAGTATTTAAAACAAATAGGAGGAAAATCACAAGTGCCAACTGGAATTATCATCAACTCGCTATCTATTATTTTAGGAGGAATCGCTGGAGGTCTCTTCGGGGACTATCTCAGAGACGATTTCAAGGACAATCTTAACCTTATCTTTGGCCTAGCCTCTATGGTTATGGGGATTAGTGCTATTATGAATATGGTTAATATGCCTGCAGTTATCTTCGCAGTAGTTATCGGTACCATTATTGGACTGGCCCTAAAGTTTGGGAACCTCATCAACAAGGGAGCTGGGCTTATGGAAAAAGGCTTGTCCAAGATTACACCAAGCAAACAAATAGGGTTAGCTCACGATGAGTTTTATGCGCAGCTCTTGACAGTTATCGTCCTTTTTTGTGCGAGTGGTACAGGAATTTACGGGAGCCTTGAGTCTGGGATGACAGGTGATGCTTCCATCTTGATTTCCAAATCTATCCTAGATTTCTTTACAGCCATGATTTTCTCTTGTAGTCTAGGCTACATCGTCTCCATGATTGCCATTCCACAATTTATCGTTTTCTTCCTCCTCTTTGTGAGTGCTGGTTTCATTCTCCCTCTAACAACAAAAGCCATGATTGGAGACTTTAAGGCTTGCGGGGGCTTCCTCATGATTGCGACCGGTTTTCGTATTATGAAACTGCGTCAATTCCCAACAGCAGATATGATTCCATCCATGATTCTGGTTATGCCTATTTCCTGGGCCTGGGTCAATTGGGTGGTGCCTTTGATTAGTTGACATTAGGATTAAATTAAACAAATACCGTCAGTCTAATGCTGGCGTTTTTTGTCTATTTTTTAGCTGTTATAGACTTGGATTATTAAAAACTAATAATGTTTGCGGTGTTTAATTCTAATTTTTCTAACCTTGTTTAGACTAAGATGAGTTTGTTATAATAACCTTTGTAGGCCTAAGCAACCTACAAGATACTTTTTTTCATAACTATTTCCATCCTCTAATATTTTAACGAACTTACAATACTGATGGAAATCTATCAGAAAAGACTGGTGTGTGCACACCGGTCTTTTTTGGTGGTATTAAGACACAAAAAACCACTCTTTCACTATGAAAGAATGGTTATGTTATAGCTTATACTTCTACGACTTCCAAGTTTTTTCCACCTAGGAGAATAAGATATTTGTCAATCTTTTCCATTTGATAGGCTTGACTGAGGGCTTTAGCATAGAGGCTCATTTGCCCCTTGTAGCGTTCCTTAAGCTCACCAGGTTGAGTGAAGCGGTCTGTCTTATAGTCAAAGAGGACAATACGGTCTTCAAGAAGAAGGTAGCCATCGATAATACCACGGACGACAAAGTCTTCTTTACTAGCGGGATCTTCTGCCAACATGGCAAATGGCGCTTCGCGACGCAACTTATCACGGTTAGCTAGAATGAGCTTTCCAAGTTCGGTGTCAAAAAAGCCTAGTAGCTTTTCTAACTGCACACGCGCCTTGACTTGATCATCTGCCGATACTCGACTCAAGGCCTGTGTCAAATCTTGGAGGGTCACCTTGTCAGAAAGACTCAAGCGTTGCATGAGTTCATGGGTGGCTGAACCAACTGCAGCTCCAGTGACCTTGGTTTTTTGCCCAAAATCTGGAAGCTCAAAGCTAGTGGTAGTCTCAAGAGGTTGCACCTCCTCTTTCTTGTCCATAATATCCACCCCTTCGGTATCCATGACAGGTTCGTAGAAGGCTTTGAGCTGGCTCGGCGTACGCACAGATGGAAGTTCAATCGCTGGTGCATAAAGTTGATTGAGTTTTTCAACACTTTCTAAGACAGTTAGGGCACGCTTAATGTCTTCCGTCTGGCGATTGTTAGAGAGATCATCAGCATCTACTGCCGCTTGAACTTCAACCTGACCAATAGCCTCTGGGGTCAAGTCCTCAGCCTCAACAAAGCGAACAGTAAACTTGAGATCCTTTCTCATAAAGGCAGTATCCAAAGCCATAACCCAATCCTGATAAGTAGCAATTTGGTCACGTAGAGCTACTGGTAGGCGATTATTTTCAACATCTGTGCCAAATTGCTGGGTCAATTTTTCCTTACTGCCCTTACCAACTAGGTAGAGTTTTTTCTCTGCACGGGTCATTGCAACATAGAGCAGACGCATCTCTTCTGAGATACTTGCTCGACGCTCTTCCCTACGATTTTCCTGGAAGGTTAAGGTCTCGAGAACAACGTTTAACTTAGGCAAATTGGTGTTTACCTGGTCTTTGAGGTCAGCTAGATACTTAATGCCTAGTCCTTTTTCACGGTTGATAATATACTTACCACTTAGTCCATCCTTACTGTGACCAATGAACTTGCGATTCATCTGCAAGACAAAGACGTACTTGAACTCTAGTCCTTTGGACTTGTGAATGGTCATAAGGCTAACGGCATTTTTGGGAACCAAGTCTGTTACTTCCTCTAGGTCGTTACCGCTAGAAATAATCTTATCAATCATACCAATAAAACGAGAAAGTCCCTTAAAGCCAGTCTTTTCATAGGCATTGGCACGCAAGGCAAGGGCGTAGAGATTGGCCTGACGTTGCTCAGCTCGTGGAAGACTGCCAACATAATCATAATAGAAACGATCGTCGTAAATCTTCCAGATGAGGTCATAGAGCGAGTGCCACTTACTGTAATCACGCCAATCTGACAGAGTCTCAATGAAGAGAGTCAACTTGGCCTCAAATCCTTGCGTCACGACTTCTGGATGAAGTCCTGATTTAGTATGAGCTGCAAGAAGCTTGTCATAGAATTGCACTTTGTCAGCCTGAACAGCAATCCGAGCCAAATCGTCCTCGTTGAAGTTAAACATAGGTGAACGAAGGAGGGCAACCAAGGCGTAGTCATTGAGAGGATTATTGATGGCACGAAGGGTATCCAACATAATCATAACTTCTAGTGACTCTAGGTAGCTTGACTTGTACTCGTCAGGAACCAAGGGAATTCCGTGCTCCTCAAAGCTTGCCATCAAGTCCAGATAGGTGTTGCGGGTTGGTGCTAGGAGGGTAATGTCCTCAAAACGTACACCCTGCTCGTGAAGTTTGATGATTTCTTTGATAACCAAGGAAATCTCTCCGCTACTAATAGGTTGATCAGCACTTTCCTCGTCAGGAGTTACACTCGCTTCATCACTATTGTAAATCAGAACCTCTGTCTCATTTTCAGGATGGGGTTCTTTTTGCTTCTCGCTACCTGCTACCAACATATGCGTCTTGTCATAGAGGATATCTCCGATTTCCTGGTCCATGAGGTGGCTGAAAACACCATTAGTCGCATCAAGAACCTCAGATTGGCTACGGAAGTTCTCTTTAAGGAGAATCAACTTACCTGCATCTGGATTTTCAAGGAAGAGCTGAAACTTGCCGTTAAAAATCTGAGGATCCGCCTGACGGAAACGATATATGGATTGTTTGATATCTCCCACCATGAATCGGTTGTGGCCGTTAGAGAGGAGCTCCAACATGCGTTCTTGGGTATGGCTATTGTCCTGATACTCGTCTACCATTACTTCATGGTAACGGTCACGGTAGCTAGCTGCCACCTCTGGATTTTCCTCCAAAATACGGATAGCAAAATGGGCAATATCCGAGAATTCAAAAGCATTTTCCTGAATCTTGGCCTGTAAATACTGGTCCGAAAAATCAAGTACAAAGGCCTGAAGCAACTCCAACAGAGGTAGGATGTCATCATTATGCTTGGTCAAAACCTCGAGGACCGTTAGTTGGGTATCAATCTCTCGCAACTGGGCCACAAACTCATTTTTGGTCTTGTTGTAAGCTTCCTTGTAGGCCTTGAGTTCCTCGTCTTTAGGACGGGTCATATTGGTCAAACCAGTCCCTCCTGACAAAGTCAAGAGTTGTTTGAGCAGGTCCTCCATATCCGTTTGGTCATTGGTCAAGGCTCCTTCAAGAAGGCTAATGGCATCTGACACATTATTCAGATACTTGGCCTTGGCAAATTCACGCTGAGCTAGACCTAGATGGTCTCTTAAGAAGTCTAAGAAATCAGCCAACAAGCCATCTTTGAAACCCTCTAAAAGCTCAGCTTTAGCCTTTTCTGGATTGGCCTCTGCCTGCCCTTTTAAAAGATTTTGACGTAGCCATTTTTCAGGACCTGCAGTAGCCTGAGAAAAGTTATAGACATCGTACACTAAATCACGAAAAGCCTTACTAGTCTTGCCATTTCCTGCGAAGTTGCGGACCAATTTTTGGAAAAGTTGGGCATCCTTTCCTTGCATATAATCGTTAAAGAGATCGGCATAAACCTCATTTTTCATGAGTGTCTGCTCGGCAGGGTCTGTCATAATGCGGAAAATAGGTGACACACCCAGGAGATAGCCATACTGATTGACCAATTTCTGGGTAAAGGCATCCATAGTTCCAATATCAGCCGTTCCAATCTTGGCAATCTGATCTGAAAGAAAGGCACGCTCTTCATCCGTCTCAACTTGTCCAAGTTGCTCTGTCAGACGCTTTTCCAGACGCTCTTTTAACTCACCCGCGGCCTTTACCGTAAAAGTTGAGATAAAGAGTTGATCAATGCCAACACCACGTCCAATCATATCAAGGATACGCTCAACCATGACAAAGGTTTTTCCTGATCCGGCCGAAGCTGACACAAGAATATTAGTACCATTACTGTAAATGGCCTCAATCTGCTCAGGTGTTAACTTGCGTTCCTTGTCAGAAGCTGCTTCTTGGGCAATACGTTCCTTAATCTCTGTTGGACTTAAAAAAGCTTTAGTCAACATGGTTGTCCTCCTGGTCTTTTTTGTCTGCTTTTACAGCTTGATCAGTGACTGGAAAGGGGATGATAGTTTCAGCAACTTGCATCTGATTCTTGTCCTCATCTTTTGCCATCAGCTCCAAATAGGCTTCCTTCTTGCCCCTACTTGGCAAACGCAGGAGCTTTCGAGCCTGTCCCATGTGGCGGTCGGCCTCAAAATGAGTAATAGCCTTGATTTGATCCCCTTGAACAGACTTGCCATCCTCAGTATAAGGATTGACCGCAAAATTCCCGCTTCGAATAACTTCAGCAGCACTTGTGAAGAGCTTGATATTGTAGTCTAGCAAGGTTTCTAGGTCCTCCTTGTCATAGGTGACAGTCTTTTGTAAATCATAGTTCCCACCAGCCAAATGCTCTGTTTCTGAAGCCACAAAGAGTCCTTTATAGGTTAATTCCTTATGAGCCTGAGCTGCTAACTTATCCAGACCAAACTGAGCTAAGTTAAGCTGTGGGTCCTGCATGTGAAGATACATGGCACCAAAAAGCTGATCAGCATCAACCTTATAGGTTTGGCGAAGGGCTTCTAGATAGGTTACCAACTGTGGGCTGAGGCCATTGTAGAATTTTTGAATGTCAAAGACATTTTTACCTGACTTGTAGTCAACGACACCCAGAGCCCCATCCGTTAAACGGTCCACACGGTCAATAATCCCTGTAATCTTGATGCTATTTGCTAAAAGCAAGTCAAACTTGGCTTCCTCACGCTCAACCTTAACGGCTGCATTATCACGTAAAACACTAGCTGTAGAACGAGCGATATCTTCCAAAATCTGACGGGACAAACGACTCTCCTGGTCCTCCGTATAGAGGAGTTCAAAGGGTTGCTCCTGATTGGTCTGAGCAATTGCCTTTTTCAGTTTATCATCGAAGTTTTCTGACGAAGAATCCCCCATGACACGCTCAAAGACACGGTGCAAGTAAGTCCCGTGGTGTCGAGCATCCGGATGGATAGATTCCAACTCCTGAAGCCCCAAGACATAGCGCAAGAAATAAAGATACTGGTTGTTATAGAAGGTTGTCAGAGCCGAAGCTGATAATTTCAGTGTTTCTTCCCCCGGAAAGACCAACTGCATGACCTGATCATCCACCTTGGTCGTCGTCACATCGTCAATCACATTTGGAATCAAGACTTGGTCCTTATCAAGTCGCTTACGGAGATAACGCACAGCAACTGACCAGAAAGTCTGGGTTTCCTTGTCCAAATCAGCATCTAGCTGACTGCTATTAAGGGCAATGACAGTCGACAAGAGGTCCTTGTAGTTTCCAATCTGGTCACCCTTAGCCTCGAAACGATTGCGTCCCTTTTCAACCAAAGGAAGACCAAGATCAAGAAGTTCCTTCAAATAAACCGACATGTCATCCTGTGTCTCATTGAGAATTTGTGGCTGACTAAGCACCAATTGTTCACTAGCCGCATTAAAAAGTGACATAGCCACGAAATGCCCCCGCTGACTATTGCTCTGCGTAACAATATCCAAACTTCTGTGCTCGTCCGTAGCTTCATTGATACGACTACGTTCCTCGTCAGACAGGAGACTCTTATTTTGCCCTACCTTTGGAAAATGCGACTGGGTCATTCCCAAGGCAAAAACATAAGGAGCAGAGTGTGGTTGAATCAAATCGTATTTCTTCACATTAACCACATCGACAGTGGCTGGGACCGTACGGTAATCACAGGCCAACATTCCTGAACGCAAAATGGACAAAAAGTCGTCCACTGACAGAGTTTCTTCCCCAAAAATAGTCTCAACCTGCTCCAAGAGTTGTGTGAAAGCCTTCCAGACCTGTTCATTCTGCTCTTTTTCGGCCTCACTGGCCTTGCCAGTCAAAGCAGCCATCTTACTTGGCACTTGCACAGCCTCTAAAAAGACCACAAGTTTTTTGAGCAGACTAGACCCCTTCTGTTTGCGACTGTTAAGCAACTTGTCCAAAGGCTCTACCAGTTGTGACCTCAAGGCATTGAGCTGGTCCAAATCATACTTATCACGACTATTAGCCGTGAAATCAGAAAGGAACTTGTGACGCCCCTTGATATCTGCAAAATTGACATAATACTCAAAAAGGTCTAAATCCTCTTGAGCAAAACCACCATAGAGACCGGATTTTATGAGATTAAGTAAATCCTCAGCACGGTAATTGTAGCGTTTGATCCGCTCCAAGGAATCCACAAACTGCACCAAAGGATGGCTAGACATGGTTTCTTCCTTACCGAAATAATAGGGAATATCAAATTTTCGAAAAATCTGACCCACCTGAAGCTTATAACTCTCCTCATCACCTAGCAAGACCAAGATATCCTTATAGCGCTTGCCATCTGCTAGCAACTGACGAATACTCTTAGCAACCTGAGCCACTTCTTCCTTTTGGTTGACCACTTCCCAAACCTGCAAAGCTTGCTTGTCCTGAGCAGTCAGCTGCTCGTCAATCGTACTAAAATCATGACGGCTCTCCAAAAGACGGCTAATGCGTGCAAAAGAAGGATTCCCCTCTTTGTCTGTCGTCACATAGTCGGGTGTCACCTTATAGGTTTGAGCCAGAGTTCTCAGAAAATCCACTGATGCCTGATAAACATTGCCGTAAACAAAGTTAGCACTATAAGCTTTTTGACTGGTATAAGTCCCAATGACAATTTGGTGGCACTTATCATTCAAGAGGGCAACTAGGGCCTCCTCCTCGGCAGAGAAACGCGTAAAGCCATCAATGACCAAAACCGTATTACTCAGTGCCTTATCCAGATGTCCTGAGGTAATTTCCTTGAAGAAGGCACTAAGTTTTGATTGATTATCAAAATCTCCTGCCAACAAGAGGTCCTGAGCTGCACTGAAAATCCTGAGCAAATCCTCTTGTTTCTCAACCTGATCCAAATGCTGCAAATCCAGAACCGTCATATTAGCCTGCTGCAACTCTTTGTAAAGGTCCACCAATTGATTAATAAAGTTACTATCCTTGCGCAAACGGCCATAAACCTTGAGCTCATCATCGTCCATATGCGACAACACCTTGTAAAAAATCATTGCCAGACCAGTATCATCCAGCTGAGTCTTTGGGTTGCTCGTATTGAGAATAAAGTATCTCGCCATCTGAGTAAAACGAGTCACCGTAATCTCAAAGGATGCTGACTGAGGCAGGTATTCCAAGACCTTACGCTCCTTCTCAAATGACAGGGCATTAGGGGCAATATAAAAGACCCTCTTTCCCTTTTGAGCATAGCTGGTTGCCTGCTCCGTCAGAATTTCTGTTAAATCCTGAGACATATCCGTATAAAGTAATTTCATAAGACATCCCTTTCTTATCTCTACACCAGTCGTTAGGCCAAGCAAGAACTGCCATTCACTTAGTGCTAACAACCACTAATCCTTGCTATTATAACACAGAATGAAGCAACAATCAGACTCCTCCCTTGCTCCTATCTCCTCCGATGTCCTAAGTTTCACACATAAGCATAAGCTCAACAGCAAAGACCCCTCCTTCATGGACTTGTACCTAAAAAAAGAGCCAAATCCTCTGATTTAGCTCTACATCTTTATTTAAAAATCAATTCCTGTTTGAAGAGGTAATCACCACTGCTTGTAATCAAATTGGCATCACTATACTTCCTAAGAATATCCTTGGCTGAGTGGAGGTTAAGACCTGAGGTCTTCTTCTGGTTTTCTTCCTGCATAATGGCATCAAGGTCAACTTTTTCTTCTTGCGTCCTATTTTCCATGACAAAATGGTAGCTTCCATCCTTATCATGTCGATGAAAACTAAACTTGATTTGACTGGCAGGCACCTGCTTACTCTCATCAATCGCATTACTAAAGAAAATAGACACCAGCAAGGTCAAGTCAACCACGTTCATGGTAAACCCTGAAATCTCCTCAGGAATATCACAAGTCACTGGAATATTACTACGTTTAGCCTCCATCATACGAGCCGAAAGAAGGCTACGTAAGGGGAAGGACTGAATATTTTCCAGCTTAGGATTATCAATGACACGGAAACGTTCAAACTCCTTGGCACTCTCTCTAAGGACATTCTGATACACCTGTTCAGCAAGAGCTTCTTCCTGGTCACGTACTTCCTCTGAAAATTGTTCCACAACCGTCTGATAAGACTGTCTATATTGTAACAACTCATTGTAGAGAAGATCAATCTTTTGGTTGGCCTTGGTCAAACTATTCAAATGCCTCTTTTCCTCCATGGCCAAGCTCTCTTCCAAATACTGCCTAGACAGTTGATTAAGATGGGCAATTAGGAAAATGAAAGCCACTGCAGACAAGAGAACCCAGAGCATCCGAAATCTCAATTCCACCTCTGAAGAATAGCCGGGGAACCAACTGTCTAAATTCACACTGAGATAGATTCCCAATAAATAAATGGCCATTGCTAGAGCAACTCTTCTAGAAATCTGGAGGGTCTGGAAAGAGTCATCGCTATAGACCTTCCAACGCTTCAAATCCAAGCCCAAGAAACGGTCAAATACAAAATAAAGTGGCAAAATCAAACCGTAAGATAAGAGATAGAAAAGGGCATTAGACCCTACCTCAGCGACAGGGAGATTTAAGAGAAGGGGAATAAAGAAGAGTCCCAATAAGCGATAAAGTAAATCTGACGTCACCACTGGAAACAAAGTATGAAAAGCATACTGGGTCACCGACCAGGTCTTCCCTTTAGCAAGAAAGGCCAAAATCATCAGGATAAAGACATCAAAAACCATAATCATGTTAGTAATATTATACTGAATGACTACATCTAACAGGGCTAAGGTCAAAAAGACCGTCCAGGAGATACGAATGTCTGTCATTCGTTTGAAAATGGCACAATTTATCATCAGAGTTAAAATAAGCTGAATGGCTAGAAAGGCATCTGTATCATAGAGATTTAAAAAATTTATTCCCAAAAACGATTCAAACATCGAATCTCCTTTCTATATATTTTTTTACAAGTCTTTAGTATTCAAATTGCTGTCTATAGATGAACTTATCATCCTTAAAGCTAAGTTTAGACTGAGGATAACGCTCCATAATATCTTCGAGCTGCTCATTGATTGATAAGTGACCCTCATACACCTCGTGGGGCGCCTCGGCACTATCTTGCGAAAGGGTTGTCTCTACAGAGAGGACCTGGACCTCACCTCTTTGGTAATAAGACATACGAACTAAACTATTTTCTTGACCATGAGCTCTCAACAAGGCATTGTCCAAGAAGGTCGTTAGAACAGCTGATAAATCCACCACATCGATATGAACTGGGGATATAGGGTCTGGAACCTCCATGATAAAATCAACGCCAACTGCATGAAACTCCATATACTTACTCTCAATGACGGAACGTAACAATTGAGAAAGCAGGTTAGAAATATCTGGCATAACCTTGCTGAAGGGAACCTCTTCATCAGATAGGTTCTGAGTGTCTCCCTCTTGACTAGTAGCCAGAACGGTCTTAACCTTCTTAGGTACGACTACCTTAGGCACTCCATCACGGTATAGCTCCTGATAAAGATGGAGGATATGTCTACTAGATTCCTGTAAGCTCTGGAAATGACGCTCCTGCTCCTCTTTCAACTCCAGAAAAAGTTCATCCTTAATCCACTGGTTGGCATAGGAAACAACGATGAAGAAGGCTCCTGTTGCTAATAGAACGATCAACTTGGCATAATTGTTAACCACTTCTACAGACCAGATAGTAGCAAGGTAGGGTAAATAGTCGTTAAAAAGTCCATATGAAAGAAAGGCAAAGCTAACCCCAATAACAATAGGGGTGAAGTGTATGCGCAAGCTCTCCTTTTCCTCAACCTGCAAATATTCATAACCAATAAAACAGTGAACCAAGAAGTAAAGAGGATAGGTAACTACCACACATATAAACTCCGTTAAAGATTCTGGAATACGGCTCATCAAGTCGGCTCCCAAAAGTAAAGGAAAGACGATTAATGACAAGCCTCGTATAATGATATTGGTTGTCCCCCAGGAATAAAAACTATTAAATACCGGTTCTATCCATGGCAAGTCTGGACGTTTGTAATAACTAAAACAAAATAAAATGAGAGGATTAAGTAAAAATTTGAATCCCATAGGAAGAAGGGGAGTCAAAACAACCGACAAAAGACCACCTAATAAAAGTAGCCACCAAGAAATCTTGACCCTACCAGCTGCATGAAACATCAGATAATTGACAAAGAAAATCAAGAGCGTATCTATAGATACTAGCCAATGAAAATCTTTAAAAGCAGCAAGTAGTGATTCAATAATAGAAGTCATTCTTTTCCCCCTCTCCCTCTAATCTGATTTAAGAAACTTCCTCAAAAATCCCCTAGGAAGCCCTTTTTACAACACTACTCATTATATAGCTTTTTGTAAGTTTTCACAATAATTAATTTTATAAGAAAGCCTTCGCCTCCCTAATAATCCGCTTATTTATACAAGGAAGGTTGACTATTAAATTAAAGTTACAAATGTAATATAAAAAGTTGAGATAATTTTATCTCAACTTTCAGATTTATCAGATCTAGTCAGCCTTGTAGTAGAATTGTTTGGCGTCAGATTGTGCACTTCCTGATTGGGTCACTAGGATACGGTCTTTGGTATTATCTGAAGCATCAGGATAGTCTCCTGATATATTCGGTAATGTCGTACCTTTCGGGATGAAAAAGATTATTGCCCCATACATTCCTGTTCTTAGACTCGCTCTCAGATAGCCATTTTCAAGACTGGAATTAGCATTTTGGACCTCATAATCTGTTGGCGCAGTTACTTGATCCTTAGAAAATGTCAAACTACTACCATTCCCATTCTTCCAAGTACCTTCGAGGCTTTGGAAGTTATTATCCTTGATAGCATTAACATCCATGCCTGTTTGCTCGGTCTTGGTTTCCGTTTTTGATTCTGTTTTGGCCTCTGATGAGCTTGATGATGACTCCGATGTTTGTGAAGAACTTGAAGATTCTGAGCTTTCAGATGTGCTAGCACTAGAGTAATGCTTGAGCAACTCTTGGTAAGCCTCTTGCATATCATCTGGTGCTACCTTATAGGTCTGAACAGCCTTCTTATCGTAATTACCCTTCCAGTAGTTCGTCACATAATAAACGGTACCGTTGGAGCCTAGAACGATTTGGTAAGAATCCTTATCTTGGTCAACCAAATCCTTATAGAGCTTGTTGTAGCCATTATAATTGCCACCAGTTTTATCATCAGCTGAGAAGTCCTTAAAGAGGGCTTTTTGTTCAGCAGCATCGTCTTCATACATAGCATGTTTCTTATCCTTCAAGGTATAAAGACGGAAGGATGATGTTGGGCTATAGTCTGCGGTCTTACCACTATTGTCATTAATCCCTAAAGCAAAGGAATCAACTGTGTTTTTATAGTCCTTGAAATCATAGTTTGAGACTTCCTTGCCATTGATGATACCACTCGGAACACCAGTAATATGTTCATAGCCATCCGCATTGATGAGATTAGCAAGGATGGTAATCGTTTGGCTGCTACCTTTTTCCTTAGGTGCCTTGAATGACAGGAAGGTTGGACTACCATCATTGACCTTGGTGATGCTGTCAAAGCTGCTTTGAACTAAAACAGCATCCTTGGCATAATCAGACTGATAGAGCCATTTCCCAAAGGATTCCGTGATAGACTTAATGTCCTCAGTCGAATAGTCTGCAATATAAGTAGTTTCCTTATCACCATTGACATCGGTCTTAGTCTTGATATCTGCATTTGGCTTATTTGGATCGTTAGAAGACGATTCTGAGCTTGCATCGCTACCTGAGGATGAACTACTTGATTCCAAAATATCCTTAATAATGCTTTTAACTTGGCTACTTGAAGAACTAGACGAAGCCTCGCTAGACTCAACGACTTCAGAGCCTCCCTCAACCTGAGTATAGGTGTCTGATTCAGTCATTTCAACCTTCGCATCTCCTCCAGGTACCATACTTGGTGTGATACGGATAGTACCGTCTGAGCTACCGTTAGTTCCAGGCAACTTAAAGCTCAAAGAACGGTCTTCGCCGGATTGGGCATTAGCCTGATAAGTATCCCCGGTCTCCGTATTTTTGACTTCGTATTTGTCTCCCTTGATCTTACGAACTTCAAAACGCACCTTGTTCCCGGTATTCTTATCGACAACGGTTGTGGCATAAACTCTTGAAGACGATGTAAAAGCCGTGCTCTGAGTGTATTTTCCAAGTACCATGAAGACCAAAAAGACAATCAAAGCTAAACCGATAAACTTTTTATGTTTAAACTGTTTCATGAGGTCCTCCTAGATAAATAGATAGCCAACAACATAGCCAAAGAGAGCAATACAAATCAAGAGCAAAATTTCTAAAACTAAAAACCAGCTAAACTTGAGATCACCCCAACCAACCTTAGACAAAACTTGTCTGAATTTAGAATTTTTCTGTCTGCTCAAGCAACTAGAAAGGGCAAAACCAGTCTTAGCAGCTTCAGCAACTTCCTTATCACTTGGCTTGCGACCATGCTGCACTTGGAAGTCAATCAGCCATTCATCATATTGTTGCATTTATTTCTCCTTCTTCTGAAGTGTGACGAAAAAGAGTAGGGCATAAACTAGGCAATGAAGCACCAAGGCCCACCATTGACCCCAGAATTTGCCTGTAGACCCTTGAAAGGCCTCCAACTGGCTCTTAGGGACTGGTACTCCGTACTTAGCCAAGCTCGATGGCAAGTCTGACAAGTCACTAGAAATCCCAAAAAGCTTGTGGCCATAACCAAGATAGATAAATTTTTGTACCCAATCAATGGCTTTTGGCAAAGACAGGATAGTTCCCGACAACGAAAATTGCATGATACCCACAACGACTGCTAGGATAACAGAGGTAATCTCAGATTTGCCAACCAAGGCTGAGATAAAGAGGGCAATGAAATGCGACGCCAAGAAAACCAGGAGCACTGTAATCCCAACTTCCCAACGGTAGGAACCAAAAATATGACCAGCGTCTGGAAATTCCTTGTCAAAGAACTTACTAAAGACAGAGTAAGATAGGATAAAGACAATGGTTTCCAAAACAGCAAAGAAGGCGTGAATCCCCATACTAGCCAAGGCAAAGGCCGAACGACTCAAACCTGAGAAAAAGTCACGGTTGAGGACCGAGCGTTCCTTAGAAATATAAATACTGTTTTGAACCACAATCAAGAGACTGGTTGAGAAAAGCAAGAGAAAGAGGGTCATTCGAGTTGTTTCGAAATCTTTCAAAAATCCCTTGTCTTGGATATAGAGAATTAAGCCTTCGAAAGCGACAATGCCCAGAAGAACCTTCACAAAATCCATGTAGTGGTGTTTAAATTTATACCAACTTAATCGTAATGCTGCGTTCATAAGTCTCCCTAAATCTTGTAAATACGTGTTGAAGCATTGAGCTCTTGATAGACATCTGCGATATTCATATCCATATATTTACGAATCATATACGGATCGCTAGTCTTGTATTCCAAAAGCAACTCTTCATAGGTTCCTGCGAATGTCGGACGTCCCTTAGACAAGAAGATAATCTTGTCAAAAATAGCCAAATTTTCTGTGTTGTGGGTAATAACCACAATAGACTTGTTAGCTGATTTAGCCAAGATTTTCAAGGTACGTAAGAGATTACGATCACTAAGGGCATCCAAACCTGAAGACGGTTCATCAAGAATAAAATAGGGACTAGGGCTAAGAAGCTCGATACCAATAGAGACACGACGTTTTTGCCCACCAGAAAGCTCTGAAATCTTCTTATTGGCAAATTCTGTCAACCCTAAATCGTCCATGATGCCTGCAATGCGATGCTTTTTAGTCAGCTTACCACCCCCTTTCAGATGGTGGTCCGCATAAAAATCAAAGGTCTCAGATACCTTAAGGTACTCACGTAGGAGATTTTGTTGGGGCACATAGGACCAAGAGCGTGAACCAGCAGTCACAGGTTTGCCATTTTCTAAAATACGAAATTGTTGGCAAGTCGGTTTGAGCTGACCCAAAAGAATCTCTGTTAAAGTTGTTTTCCCTGAACCAGAGGCACCCAAGATACCGACAACTTGACCAGTCTCCATAGTAACATCCAAATCTGTAAAGAGCTGGTTATCATTTCCCTTATATTTGAAACAGATATGTTCAAATGTTAATTGATTGGTTTCCATTTATATCTCCTAAGACATAAGTAACATCAAAGCCACAATTAGAATGGCTCCGATAATAAGAACGATGACATTGATATTGAAGAAGAGAATCAAGCTTAGTAGAATCACAAAAGCGAAGGCCGCAAAGAGGTAATTTTTAAGAGGCGACTCTTTAGTCTGAGTCACCGCAACAGGTTCAAAAGGGATTTCCTTTTTAGCTGATAGATTGCTAGCATCAGTGGTCGTCACCTTCTCAACTTCCAAGGCCTTTCTCTGAGCCTGTCTAAGTTTTCGGTCATATTGTAACTTCTCATGGTCTGAGAAAAAGATTGAGCGAATCGTGTAGAGCTCACTGCGCAAACGCTCACCTTCTTTATCCAAGGTACCATTTGTCCAGAGCTCCTCCAGCTCCTCACGTAAAAAGGAAAGAGCCACGAAACAATCTTGAGCCGACATCTCTGGAGAGATACGGTTACTGACCTCTCTTAAATAGGGCACTTCCTGTCCTGTCTCTGTATCAATTGCTTTGTAGTAGTCTATCATGAGATGAATTTAGCAAAAATAGCTTGAAGTTCTGACAAGTCTTCCTTAACCACTTCTTGGGTTTGGTTGACTTGTGCATTGACTGAAAAGCGTGCCACAACAGTATTACTTCGAGGATCCGATACTGTCACGGTAACAATTTGTTCTGAGTCAAAGGCATAGGTGACTTGTGCCAAGAGCTCGCCTTTCTGACGAGGTTGTGGCACTTGCCCTTCCACTTGTCCCAAAATCTTCACAGCAAATGGATTCTCGTAATTTCCTTCTGTGATACGAAGCTTGAACTTGCTCTGTCCATCCACGACCGCAAAGAGATCCTTAGTAACAGCCAAAGGCAAGACCGAGTTACGTGGAACCACGACACTATTATAGTAGTCACCCACAAAGCTGTAGTTCTTATTTGGATTTTTCTTGAAGAGCAGACCGATTCCCTGAGAGGTCACATCCTTAACAACTACTCTATCTGTCTCAGTTGTCTTACCATCCTGATGTTCAGAGAAGCTAACCTCATTATTGACGATAAGGTCAGCCAAAATAGAAGCTCCCTGTGCCACGATAGTGTCTGGATTAAGGTCAAACTTAGGTTCCAAACCACTCATCAAGCGAATCATTTGACGAATCATTGGCATACGTGTTGACCCACCCACAAGGAGAATATGATCAATCTCTTCCCATTTTAAGCCAGATGCTTGAAGAGTAGACTGCACCTTGATTTCAGTATCTTTGAGGAGGTCCAAGGTAATTTCATTGAAAATCGCTTGAGTAATCAAGACACCGTAACCTTGACCATTGACATAGTGCTCATAGAGAGCTTGGTCATTCACAGACAGACTAGTCTTAATCTGCTCAGCCTTATATTGAAGTTGAATTTTTTCCTTCTCGGAAAGGTTAGTCATATTGACCCCTTGTTTTTCCAACTCCTGCATGATGTAGCCCACAAGACGCTTATCAAAGTCAATCCCACCAAGACGTGAATTCCCATCAGTTGCCAAAATATCATAGGCATGATCAGCCACGCGCATGATGGTAACGTCAAAAGTTCCTCCACCTAGGTCGAAGACCAAGACATTTCCTTGAGCATTTTTAGTGTGGGCATAGGCAATAGCCGCAGCTGTAGGCTCATTGATAATACGCAAGACATTAAATCCTGCGATACGACCAGCATTCTTAGTTGCTGCACGTTGATCTGACGTAAAGTAGGCAGGCACTGTGATAACAGCATCCTTGATACCATCTGCTTGCCCCATCTCCTGACCAACTACATAAGCGCGTTTACGAAATTCGTTCAAAACCAAGGCAGAAAGAATAATAGAATTGACACGTGTGTGGTCTGGTGTATCACTGGCAATTGGACGCCCAATATCACGTTTAAAGTCAAATTTAAAATTTTCTGTACTTCCGATTTCTGTCCCACGCTCAATGGCTTCCTTACCAAAAGACACATGGTTTTGTCCACCAATATTTGAGAAATAAACCGCTGAACGTAAGACCTGATCGTCATTCGTCCCCATCGGAATAATCTCTGGCATATCTTCACGAACAACAGCCATAACGGAATTCGTTGTTCCTAAATCAATACCAATCGCTTTTTTTCTCATAACAATTTCCCTTCTAGCCTCATTTTGAGTTTACTTGACTATCGCTCCAAGCAGGCATCTGCTTAGATTGTCTCCATTCATCGCTGTCACATAAAACTCCAAAAGAGTAAAGTTATTCCAGTCTAGTTTTTTCACTATACTATAGTATCACAAATAAAGAGACTATAAAACAGGAAAAAAGGGGGTAGGACCGAACAACTTTTTACAAATTGTTCCTTGTCCCACTCCCTTGAGTGTCAATCAATCTGATAGATTGGATGAACTTATAAATACAGAGGATATGATCTTCCTCATTGTCATGTTTAGAGCAACTTCTCTCCTAACTTAATCAATCGAACTCTCACCAACATAAATGATTTCTAAATTCCCCAAGGAAACATCCCCTTTGATGTAGAAGTCCTTGCTAGTCAAGTTGCTAGGATTTTCCTCATGCTGTACAGCTGAGAGAGAATTATCCACATTCACATGTACTCGCCAATCACTAGGCACATAGAGACTAAGACTTCCAAGAGAAACGTCCACATCAAACTGGGCAGATGGCCCCTCAATACGGCAATTATCAAAATAGACGGAAGCCTGTCCTAAACTAACATCTGCACTCCCATGCGTAAATTGCTGGTCATTAAGATACTTGGTCACTGATGAAAAAGTGACATCAATATCATTTCCTCCATTATTAGCGTCTGAACCAGTTACACCCAATCCAAAACGATTCTTTGTTTTACCAGAAGAATTGAAGAGAATGTTCAAGCCAATAACTGCAAGAACAGAAGAAAAAATAACGACCGAATTAGATACTGGAAGAAAATGGAACTGTCCATTGAGTGAAAAAAGAGCCACAATACCATAGGCGAAACCAAGACCAAAATGTCGCTTCAAAAGACTAGAAAGAGATAAAATAGCTAATAAGACCACCCAGGCCAACATCCAAATACTAATTTCCCATTTTATAAAGTAGTCTTGTACAATTACCAAAGCTGCCAAAAGGATCAAGAGGATCCCAATTAATTTCTTTCTCATTATCTTACCTCATTTCGTTTAGTCGTTCTTTTAAAACTTGATAGTAGCGTCTTGATACATGGACCTGCTTGTGGGTCTGATAGAAATTCACCGTGCTGGTCCCTGAAAAAGACTTCTCCAAAGAATAAATCTGCTTAGCATTAACAATCGTCGATTTGGAAATCCGACAAAAGGCAATCGGAAGCAACTCTTCCAATTCGTAGAGTTTTTGCTTCACCTCATAAGCCTCATCCTTAGTATGACCATAAATTTTCTCCCCGTCTGTTTCAAAAAAGAGAATATTTGCCAAATCCAGAAAATATTCGCTTCGATCCTTGTAAAAGGCTAAAGGAACTAACTTTTGCTTTAGAATAGACTCTTGGAGCTGGGCTAATTCCTGTGTTAACCGAGGAGCTCGAATCAAGATTTCAGGCTCATCCATGGATGGGTCTAATTCGATTCTAACTTTCATAAGACTCCTTTCCTGTCCTTTTGATGGTTCCATTATAACAACTGATTTACACAAAACAAGGTCTTTTAGGTAAGTGGCACGGTTTAGCCCCTAAGAGGTAAAAACAGACAAACAAAAGAACCTGGCAATTACCAGGCTCTCATTTTTAGTGTGGAGGTCTAGCCTCCTATTTGTAATCTGTTCAATGCTAACTAACTGAGAAAGTAACTGTTATTTCACAGTATCTTCACGACTCACTTTTTGTGATTCACCAGCCTTACCATTGATACGGTAGTCGCTGTAGTTAGAACCACTACTGCTAGAGTCACTATCGTCACCAACATATTCCACATTACATGACCAAGAGATTTTATCCTTGATATCTCCTGATGACTTGAATTTCGAATCATAACCATAATAGAAATCATAAACTGCTGTGAAGGTCACCTTGAAGGTCTTCTCACCAGTCTGAACGACTTCTGTGACGTCAACGTCTGAGAAAGAAATACTATCAGCAGCACGGTTTTTAGCACCCGTAGTGTTTCTATCAATATCAGCCGTTACATCCTTGTACATGGTATCATCAGTACCATTAAGAAAAATGTCGGATACACCATCTGGTGTCGTGTTGTGATTAGAAGCGTAGCTGCCAAATTTACCGTAGGCAGCAGTCAAGAGACGATCTGCCGTATCACGATCAAGAACACCATCAGCATCTAGAGTAACCGTTTGACCTTCAGAGATTTTCTTAATAGACAATGTCTCTGTCTTGATAGAACTACCATCTTCGAAATTCTTCTTGACATAAACGGCTGATGATCCAGCTACTGCTACCTTGTTAACATCTAGTTTCCCTGAGTTAAGGGTTCCAACCTTGGTACCACCAACGTAGAGGTCTCCATCCTTAAGATTAGACTTAACAGTAAAGCTGAGATACTCTACAGAAAGATTGACTTCTGTTTTAGAGGTCACATTTTCCTCAGATGAGACAGTGATATCTTGATCATTAACCTTACCAGAAGCCACAAAATTGTAGGTCCCTGGATAGAGATGATTCAATTTAGCCGTGTAGTTATTACCATCTGTAGTAGCGTAAGAAACCCCGTTAATAGTCACATTCAAATCAGCTGTATTAACGGTCAAATCAACCGTTCCAGGATCTACCACGACTCTCCACTTAGGAAAAATAAGGAACTGACGTCCAACCTTTTGCATACGTTCGCCAGACATGAGTTGGCTCTTGCTATAGGCTTGTGTACTTTTAGTGTCTGTGTACTTGACTTCGGATGTTTTAATTTCCTTTTTAGTATCAGACCATACTTGGTATTCCAAGCTATCTTTAAAGCTCTTCTTAGCTGCTGCTTCATAACGCTCTGCTACTTGGCCACGTGAGTAGTAGTAAGAACCAAAGCCGTAACCAGCAAGTGCCAAGACTGCTGCAACAACACCAGCAATAATCAGGATTTTCTTCCCTTTAGCCATAGCTGGCTTGGCTGGTTTCGCAGCCTTACCATCTGAGATAAACTGATGGATAGTTGATACATCATAACCTGAAGACTTACCAAGTAGGAATTCCTCAGGAAGAGGCTGACGTCCAACATAGGTTTTAAAAGCCTTCATCCAGATAGCTTGTGCTTCTTTAGAAGCAGCCTCTGAATTTTCTTCAGCTTGACCTTGATTAGCTTGAGATACTGGTGCAAGCTCCTCAGTTTCTAAAGGAGTCGTTTCCTCTTCGTCACTCAGCGGTACATCTTCAAACACTTCCTCGGCAACGTCATACTCATCAACTTCTTCTGTTGATTCAGAAGGAGTGGCTTCTTTGTCCAAGCCCATTGCCGCAATGCCTTTAATAGCCTTTAAGTCAAAGTCTGCTTTCTGGCCTTCTTCAATCTCCAAAGCATGGGGCGGACGACCAACTGCCTTTTCAAATAAATCAATCCACTTTTCTTTTGTTGCCATAAAGACTCCTATAAACTTACTTTTTCAAAAAATGCTAGAGGTTTACTTAGATTAGAATAGAAGACCTACTGTAAATGACGACATGATAGCAAATACGATTGCAAACAAGATTGACAAAATCACACCATTCAAAAGTGCTGCCAAAATCATTTGATAGAATTTATCAGCCTTCCACGCTGTTGTTACAGGAACAATTGTAAAGAGATTAGCAATTGCAAATAAGAAGTAAACAACATAGAACAAGAATCCTGGGAAGGCAACAAGTCCAATAGCTCCCAACAAGATTGTTACAAGCAAGATTGGCAAGGCCAATGATGTCAAGCGACCAAAACGGTCAAAGCTATTCAAGAAAGTAGTCTCAGGATCACGGAAGATGGCCTTACGTGTTACAAATCCTGCCAAGATAAAGGCAAAGATAAAGAGGAAGGCAGCTAGGATACTTGCAAAGAAAGCTCCAAAACCAATGCTAGATGTATGACTTGAAAATGAAGATGAGTAACTATCTGTTCCGTAAGAACCAAACATACTAGACAATGCGTTTGTTGTTGATACAACTGGGCTAACAAATTTACGTGCCACAGCGCTCAAGATTGCAAAGAAGGCAAGTCCAGTGAAGAGTGACAAGAAGATATAGTTAAGCCAACCATTGTGTTTCCCATAATCTGTCATGTCAGCTGGACGACGCCATGCATTAAGCAACCATGTCCAGTAGTTTTTGAAAGTTGTCGCAAATGCTGATGGTTGTGCTGGAACAACTACGGCTTGGCCATTGATAAATTGAACGTTTTGACCTGGTTGAAGAGGTTGAGCGTTAGCAAAAGCCGCTTGTTGACCAGCTTGAGGATTGGCAAAACCAGCTTGTGGTTGCGCTGCTTGATTTGGCAATCCTTGTACTGGAGCAGCTTGAGCACCCGCAAAGGTTGGTTGTGCTTGGGCTGCCTGAGCATTTGCAAAAGGAGCTTGCGCTGGCGCGTCTTGTGCACTCGCAAAAGTCGGCTGTGGTTGCGCTTCTTGGGCACCAGCGAAAGTTGGCTGTGGTTGCGCTTCTTGGGCACTCGCGAAAGTCGGTTGTGGTTGCGCTGGTGCTTCTTGTGTTGGAGCAGTTTCTACTGCTGGTGCGTCATCTTGGAACTCACCAGCTGCAAGTGCTGCTGCAATTTCTTCTTCAGTCGCTGAACGACCATTGATGGCTTCAAAAAAATCTAACCAATCTGCTTTAGTCATAACAATCTCCTTAAAAATACATAGAATGACTTCATTTTATCACAAATAAAGCCATTAATAAATGTCATTTTTATTAGAAAAAGGTTCGGAGCAAGCTGTCCAAACCTTTATATCTTCTTATCTGTTTCTTTGTAGAGATTTTTGAATCTGACGATCCAGCTCTCGTTTAATGTGTGGTTCTGGTGCAAATCGCGCTTCCCAATCACTTGGTTTAAGAATTTTGTGAGTCACAGGATCAAAGTGAGCCTTGCCATCTGGGAAAATTTTACCCATATTAGCCTCATGAACCGTATCAAAGAAAGGTTTAGGATCCACCCCCATAAGAACAAATGAACCATAGGTCAAGTAAAGCAAGTCAGTCAAAGCATCCACCTGACCAACCATCGTTGACTCTGAGTGCTCTTTAGAACTAACTTTGAGGGCCGCCTTATCAAGAGCAGCATGCAAATCCAGAACAGCCTGACCAAAGACACGCTTGTCCCCACCTGATGAAGCATAAAGAAATTCGACGATTTCTTCCAACTTGAAGTCCGCACGGTGACTAGCTTCCTCAATACCGTAAACACGAGGCATGTCGTTAGTTGAGCCATCCATCAAATGGTGGAAATCCTTAACCTTGTTGAAGTTGTCATCATCACTGGTAAATGAATTTTCTGTCTCAAAATGAATCAAACCGTAGTGTGACAAGGCTTTGGCAATCCCATTCTGGTTATTAGTATCAGTGACATGGGTAGCCTGGTCTTTCAGTTCGTCTTCACCATTACCCATGGCAACACCAATGCCGACACCAGACAGCATTTCTAGGTCATTTTCCGAATCCCCAAAGGCCATAACCTCACTGAGTTCGAAACCAAAAGCCTCACCTAGATGAGCGATACCTTTCAACTTAGATTGGTCCGCTGAAATAATATCGGCTGAATAAGGGCTTGAACGGGTAATCTTCACATGAGGAAACTTTTCTTCAATATCTTGTGTTTCCCCCACCGTCGCTACCATAACCACCTGATAAATAGGCTCACGCATGATAGTCTTAAGAGTCTCAATACTTTGTGGCTTGAAACGACGAATCAAAGACTTGAAACTACGTTCCACCATCTTAGCCCAGGACTTAGGGACAATACGGCTGACGATTTGTCCAAACTTACTCGTCCCCATACTAATAATATTGGAACCAACAAGACCTGTGCTAGTCCCTAGAGAAATCTCTCTACGGTGCTTGGTGGCATAGCGAATCAAGTTGTAGACTGTTGATTTAGGGAGCTGATTTTGATAAAGGACCTTGTCGTGAGTCAAAATATATTGACCATTATAAGTGACTGCAAAATCCAGACCCAGATTGTCCATGAAAGGCTGAACAAATCCTGGACCACGACCTGTTGCCAAACCAACCAAGATACCATCTTCCTTCATTTGACTGATGGCTTTTTTGGTTGAACTAGACACGCGTTTTCGGTCATTTAGAAAAGTCCCATCAATATCAAAAAAGACTGCTTTAATGGCCACAGAACTCCCCTCCTTCTAACATATTATGCTAAAATAAATTATAACATATAATATAATGGTGAGTAATATAAATGAAAAAAAAAATCCTAGTCCTTCACACTGGAGGAACAATTTCCATGTCAGCGGATAATGATGGCAAGGTCAGTCAAAACGCTGATAATCCCATGAACCATGTGGGGCTTGATTTAGACAATTTAGAACTAACCGTTCTCGATTTTCTTAATATCCCTAGCCCCCATATCACACCCTACCACATGCTGGATATTTACAAAAAAATCAAGGAAACAGCTGGGCAATATGATGGTGTGGTCATCACCCACGGAACAGATACTCTGGAAGAGACAGCCTACTTCCTAGACACCATGGCCGTCCCTGAGATTCCAATCGTCCTAACCGGTGCCATGCGTTCGTCAAACGAACTAGGAAGCGACGGAGTCTATAACTATCTCTCAGCCCTACGTGTTGCTAGCGACGACAAGGCCGCTGACAAAGGAATCCTGGTCGTGATGAATGATGAAATCCATGCAGCCAAGTATGTGACTAAGACCCATACCACAAACGTGGCAACCTTCCACACACCAACTCATGGTCCACTAGGAATCATCATGAAGCATGACATCCTCTGGTTCAAAACTGCTGAGCCTCGGGTTCGCTTTGATTTGGAACAAATCACAGGAACAGTCCCAATCATCAAGGCCTATGCTGGGATGGGTATCGGAGATGGAATCATCAGTCTCCTAGACCCTGAGAAGATTGACGGTGTAGTTATCGAGGCACTAGGTGCTGGAAACCTCCCACCATTAGCCGCAAGAGAAATCACAAAACTGATGGAAAAAGGTGTTCCTGTTGTGCTCGTTTCCCGCTGCTTCAACGGTATCGCCGAACCTGTCTACGCCTATGAAGGAGGCGGGGGCAAACTCCAAGAAGCTGGCGTTATGTTTGTTAAAGAACTCAACGCACCAAAGGCTCGCCTCAAACTCCTCATCGCACTTAGTGCAGGACTCAAAGGCCAAGAATTGAAAAACTATATCGAGGGATAAGACATGAAACTTAGTATTGAAGCAACCGATAAATTGAAAAATAAAGATTTCCACTATGAGCTGACAGTCTCAAAAACATATATCGCCATAGTCTGTGGTACCGTGCTAGCCAGTGTAGCCCTGGTCGCATGGTTGAAGAAAAAATAAAAAAGCTTGAAGCATGGTCACTAGAGAAGTGACTGAACTGCTTCAGGCTTTTTAGTTTTCTTCGTCAGGTCTATATTCAAGAATATCTCCTGGTTGGCAATCTAACTCCTTACAAATAGCATCCAGAGTTGTAAAACGGATTGCCTTGGCCTTGCCTGTCTTAAGAACCGAGAGATTGGCTGGGGTAATACCAATACGTTCTGCCAGCTCACCCGAGCGCATCTTCTTCTTGGCAAGTTCAACGTCCAAATTGACAATAATCATAAGCCCCTCCTAAATCGTGTACTCATTTTCCTCAGCAATGGCATTAGCCTTAGTCAAAATCATAGCAACAGCATAGAGAACAAAGCTAACTAGCAAATAACTGATATTAAAGAAACTATAACTATGGTTGCCTGTCCCAAATGTAAAGATACCATTATGGATAAAGGCCCCAAGAACTAGCAAATGTGCTGACCAACGAACCAACTTAGCATTTTTAGCGATAAAAATATCAGAACGATAAAGATTAATCAGAAAGGCACGTAGACACAACAAGAAGCCTATGTTGACTGACATACGAAGGAAATCAATGGTTGCTGTAAAAAGCGTCAGACTAGTGCTAGTACTTTTCACGGTAACTCCCGAACCAAGAAGCATACGCAAACCTTGGTGTAAGAGTCCTTCATGACCAGTCAGGATAAAGGCATCATTAAGAATGGTAATAACAAGACTTAAAAAGCCCGCAAAAAGGAGGACATTAACGAACAGGAGAATACTACGTAGACGTTTCTGTTCTTGCGTTTCCTGACGATTTTTAGCACTTTTGGCCGATCTCCAACCATAATAACTAGAGCCAGCCAAGGCTAGGATGATTAAAAAATAAAATAAGATAGTTGTCATGTGTTACCTCGATTGTAAATTCATTTGATTTCTTTGAGCATAGACTAGAAAAAGCCAAGGTGCCTCTAGGAGCCCTTGACCTCATACTAAATCATTAGCTAACTATTAACAGTATCAATTATATCGAATATCAATATAAAATACTAGTTTATAGGTAAGATTTTACTACTTTTCAAATAAGATTCTTTCACTTATTTAACAGCCGTTTGTCCCTTACGAAGACGGACAGCATCACAAGCTAGAGAGACCAAGAGGAGCCAGACTGATGTGCTGAAGTCCACTACAAGGTGATTAGTCGTTCCCAACTGTAAGAAGATATTCAAGACTGATGGCACAAAGGTTAAGAGAGCAGCCTTTTTCAAGAAGAGAGAGAAATCTTCTGTCCAAAATGCCTTCCAAGTAAAGTCTTTAAGCTCTTTACGAAGGAGCCAAATCAAGGCAAGATAGAAGGCAAAGTGTAACTCTGAGACTAGCCAGTAACCCCATCCAGAAAGGTAATGAACCTCAGCACCTGGAAAAAGATTAGTCACATCCACAAAAGGAAGGATAAGTAAAGCAAACATTGCAAGACCGTAGATTGCCATAAGAAGAATAAGAACTGCGTTGATGATTGATTTAAGTGTTTTCATGATAAGTATTTCCTCTGTCTCTTATACACATCTCCGAGCCCACGAGACTAGCGCTCATCTCG
>ERZ1026960.236-NODE-236-length-29949-cov-13.207834_pt1 | contig 29949 bp, 22 predicted proteins | sample MGYA00519458_ERZ1026960 | MGnify/ENA primary metagenome ERZ1026960 (study PRJEB26926, sample SAMN06164516) | human gut metagenome | biome: ENVO:00009003; feature: ENVO:2100002; material: ENVO:00002003 | host: Homo sapiens | place: USA | collected 2012 ...
TCCGTCGTCGGCAGCGTCAGATGTGTATAAGAGACAGATCTGATAGATACGATACTGGTAATGATTCTTTTTTAAATATAAGATGGATTTTTGATTCTGTTTCTTATACATTAGACATTTGGATTAAAGTTTCTTCAAAATATGGTAAATTGATAGTGAGAGATACTAAATGGGCTGCTCTTAACACTTATGAGTGGTTTCCTAAAAATACAGATCCATATCCGGTAGAGGCTGTTGATGCTGAATTTATTACCTCGGATATACTTGATTTGCCTAATACTTTAATTGGGATAAAAACCTATGATACGTTTGGAAATATATTAACTTGGTCTAAGTCTGATTGGTTAAATCCTGACGGAACTTTAGCGACAAAGGTTATTTTCGCAAGTAAATTAAATGATTTTATTAAAAGTAATACTATATATAATATTATCAGATATATAGATTTGGAAGGAAAAACTCTTACTGTTCCTGATAATAGTGTGCTGAATTTTATTGGAGGTACTATTGGAAATGGAACTATAATTGGAAATAAAACTAAAGTTATAAATCTAAATATTGATAGAACTATTTTATCAGGAACTTGGTTTGATTCAGGAGTCACTTCTAATAGGCCTACTAATGTTTTAGTAGGATTTCAATATTTTGATAGTACATTGTCAAAACCTATATATTATAAAGGTAATAATGAATGGGTTGACGCCACTGGTGCAACAGTGTAATAATGATAATTAAAATAAAAGCCATGTTACAAGAATATCAAATAAGAATGTTGGAAGAGTATAAACAACTTGATGACCGGGTGGAAAAGCTGGATAAGTTCATCAATGAATCTCCGGTATTTTTTAAGATGGAAGTACACAAACAAATGCTTCAGCATTGGCAGCTTTCGGCAATGAAATCGTATCGTGATGCCTTAAAGAAAAGATGTCTGGCAGAAGGATTTTCTCCGTTGACTGGGGATGGTATAGAATAAATGTCAATTCTATAAACTTTTTATTAAAAACATTATGGAAAATAACAACATACAAGATTCTTGCTGCAACGGCAAGTATGCTAGTATCAGGCAGATGGACAAGCTTGACGAAGTGTCGGGAAGAAGATTCCCTTTTTATCCCCGTACAGTGATACAGGCGGTACATGACGGAAGAACCGGCGCGCCGTTAGAAGCGATACTGGCACAGTATAACAACATTTATGTGCAGTTTCAGGGCACAGCGGTGCGTACGAGGAATATTGTTCCGAAAGAAATGAGACGCAAGGGTATTATTATATCATACGTAGACATGCTGGGGAATGCCATAACTGAGAAATGTGTGAATGATGCACAGAGGGACAACTTCCACTGGGGGCTTGATGTCAACTGGGTGCGTGTGGATGAACTCACATTTTCCGGAGATATTTCCGTATCGGTAAAAGGCACATGGGTAATCAATGGTGAGGATACCGGCATAGCTGCGCTGGGGCCCAAAGGAGATAACGGACTTACCCCGTGGCTTAAAACAATAGATAACAAGCTTCACTTCTCCTATGATAATGAAACATGGGAAAAATGTTCTGATTACATTGCGGCTTATTTCCGTTTTCAGGATAACAAATTTCAGATATCGCGGGATAACAAGACATGGTCAGACCTTAGCGGAGAAGTTACAAACAGTTTGTATATTAAAGCCTATGTAACAGACAAGTCACAATATCCCAATCCTAAGCAGGGAGACATGATCATGGTAGGTCCCACTTATGCGGCCGATGATACGGAACACACCAAGCCCATATATAGGCTTCATGTGTACAATGCCAACGAATGGGTGGATAACGGGCTGTTCCAGTCCATCGCTGCCGGAGTGGTGCAAGAACTGGGAGATAGTGAAACTGAGGTTATATCACAGAAGATTGTAAGTGAAAAATTTTCCGAATTAGATGCAAGAATAGAATTTTCCGATATATCAATACAAGACGAAGCTATTATTGGTATTGGGGAAGTAAATAAAATAATAAGAATAAATAAAACACTTTTTGAAAAAGGAAAAGTTAAAATAACAGTTGATAAATCTAATTTTCCGTCAGATATATCATATAATGGGTGTCAAATAAGAGATAATAATGGGATAGAAAAATACACCAAAGTATCTGAAGAATTTGAAATAGATTCATTTGCTTCTATTGGGTATTTTACAATAGGATTTTATTTCTATCAAGCAGTACAATCCGAAGTTATTATACCATACAGTATAAAAGTCTTATATGGCAGCCCCTATGAAGAAGAAACAAGAGTTATGGTTAATAAGAATAATGAAGATAATTCAAATTTTATACCGTCATATGGTAGCCATATTTACAACTATACATTAATTAATATGTATATTGGTTCTAACGGGAATTGGCAAAGATTTGTAGGTAAGGGGAAAAGTTTATTAATTCCAGCTGACAATATTAAAAAGTTATATGTAATTGGTAATGAAATACGTACTTCATCTATTTATCAACTTACAGCAGATTTGAATATTAAGAGTGAACAGGTTGCTAATGTTACAGAAGGTACTGAATTTATAAATTTAACACTGAAAGAATATAAAGTAATTGAAATTGCACAAAATACAAAATATATATCCATTATTATAAATGATGGTAATGGTAATGATAGAAGTCCATATTATATTGGTGTTGAATACATTAAAAATGAAAATAATCAAACATATAAAGAGTTGATTGATTATAATGATTATGAGGAAACAATACGAGGAGCATTAATCGGGAATGACTATTGGTGGCAAAATGATGCAACAGCAGGATGTGAAATTGTCAAAATAAATATTGAGGGGTATAATAAGATTAAAATATTAAGCAATAGAGGTGCAACAACGATATCAGGAGCCATATTGAAAGATAATGCCACGCAAACAAATAATGCACCATTACCATTTGCAGATGGTATTTCTGAGCGATTTATGTTTTCTGATACACTTCCTCACGAAATTGAACTACCATATAACGCAAAGTATATGTATATCAATGCTAAAATTTCAGATGGGGATATTATCATACCATACGTACAATTAATTAAAGATCAAACGGTCACAATCAATAGACTAAATAAGAAAATACAAGAAATAAATTATTATAATATAGGTAAGGAAACTATTACTAAAAGATTTGAAAACTTTGGTAACTATGAAATAGTTGGTATTACTCCTACATTATCTATAGTAAGAGACAGCAGTGGAAATTATGATACGCCACCCATTGAAATAAGTGGTGGAATTATTACTAATGTTTCTGTAATTGAGGATGGGGGAGCGACAGAAAAACCTGCATATTGCGTACATAGTGACCGAGATAATAACATTGAAAATAAAATAGTTGTTGATAATTGTATATTTGATTCCAATTCAAATGCTTGCTGGGGTGTAGGTACAAGAAAAAAATACGAAATGATTTTTAGGCATTGCGTATTTATACAAAGAGCAACAGTTGATGACCCTGCAATAAGTGGAGATACGCATTCGTGGTACAGTCACAATACTACATCTAATGAGGTGCTGACAAAGGAACATAAATCAATAATAAGATTTTGGAAATGTATTTTTATTTCGGATACTGGAGAACCAATGTATCTACAAGATTGGTCAGTAAATGATTCTGATGATAAAATAGATTTCTGCGAATTTGAGTTTATCGGATGTAATTTTGCATGGAAAGGCAATACAGAAGATGCTGTTAAAATAGACTATAAAGGAGGTGTACCTGAACTCAATTCTAAAGAATTTAAGAGACATCTTATATTATCTGATAAATCTACAGGGAATAATGTGTCTTGGCTTAATGCGTAGAGTAACTAGAAAAGTTTTTTGTAAATAAGAACTGGCGCAGTTTGCCTCTGCGCCAGTTGGCTTATGCTTTAATGTACTTCCATATACTCCGAAGAGCAGGCATCAGCCCAATCCACTAAACTTCCGTAGGAAATTGGCCTCCGAAGAGCCCGCTTATTACCCATATTACAGGAACTACAGCAAAAAGAAAATCTAGGGTATCAAACACAAACCGCCCTACCTCTTTGATAGCGTTAGGCTGGGCATTATCACGCCCAACCTAACATTTAATTTTATTGTCATTCATATTCGAATGTTTTTATTAGTTAAACAATTAGGTTTACCGTTTTGTTTTACGTCAACCGGCTCTTTGCTGACGATAAAGAAAGCGTTACAAATATAGCTATTTGTTCATGAATATAAAATATATGCATGGAATTTATTATCTTTGCATCGCACATAGCGATGTGCATCAGGATTTGGACGGTTCCGATATAGTTTCGGGCCGTCCTTTGTTTGTTTTTACACTGACTGGCCTTGTGTATGTTTGTCCAATTATGACAAGGGCGGCTATCTTTCCCAGATTGCCGCCCTTCCTGTCCAATAATGATTAGTAATCAGGTATAACAAAGGTACGCAAAGATATAAAACAATCTTATTAAAAACAACCTGTAATGTAAAATCTTGTGATTTATGTTGTAAATTACAATTATATGCGTATTTTTGTGCAAAAAATATAAAGTATATGAAAAGGTTGGTTATAGCCTCATTGTTTCTGTTCCCTTTTTTGTGGCAAATACCGTGGGATGGACAGATGTTTAAGATGCGTGAAAACTATAAGTCTTTTTCTTCTTTCCTAAACGAACGAATATTACTTCCGTAGCCGGATATATGTTTGTTATACCATATATAAAGAATCTGAATAATGTGATTGGTTTGATTAGCCTCTCCCGAGCTATTGAAAAGTTGAATTAAATAAGTTACTATTATGCTACAGAGATTAGAAGTTATTGATTTTTTGCGAGGATTCTCTATTTTTACCATTGTGTTAATGCATTTGTTGCAAAGTTTTCCGATAAGTCCGTTCTTAATGGCTGCTTCATCTTTTGGTGGGGCAGGAGTACATGTATTCATCTTATGTAGTGGATTTGGACTTTATTTATCATATTTAAACAGACCGCTTACTTATATTCAATTCTTGAAACGACGTTTTTTGAAAGTTTATTTGCCGTACATAATAATTATATTGATAAGTGCTCTGATTCCTTTTTATAATACCTCATCGGATAAACTTCTCCAAGTACTTAGTCATGTATTCCTTTTTAAAATGTTTTTCAATGATTTGGAAAGTTCTTTTGGATTGCAGATGTGGTTTGTTTCAACAATTATTCAGTTTTATTTGTTATGGCCTTTGCTGTTGAAACTATTTAATAAATCTACGGGGGTGATTTATGCTTTGCTGATAAGTCTGTTATGGACTACTATTGTAGCGATGCTTGGGAAAAGCGATGTGCGTGTATGGAATAGTTTCTTTTTACAATATCTTTGGGAATTTGTTTTAGGTATGTATTTAGCTAAATGCTATAAACTTAATGCAAAAATAGTCAATTCGTTGAAATTTAATGTATTAGTACCTGTCTGTATAACATGTGTGGCTCTTACAGGATTTGCTGGACTAAAAGGAGGAATTTGGAAATTATATAATGATATTCCTTCTATGATTGGATATTTGTTTGCGTTGTTGATTATATATAAATTACATATAAAACCTATTAATGGCTTATTTATGTTTACTAATAAGATTTCTTATGAATGGTACTTGGTGCATATACTGGTATTTAGTTGTACTTTTTATTATTTGTATAAGTTGGAAACTTTTAGTATGGTAGTAATAGCTGTCATTTCATTTATTCTTTCGTATGTTGTGGCTTGTTTATATCATTGGATTCTTGGTAAGATGAAGGTATTTTGAAATAATAAGATTCATTATAAACAATAAGATCTTGGCGAAATGAAGAGACAAATATTTACTGCTGCTGAAGAAGAACAGGATACTATGTGGAAGAGGGTAAGAAATTATATTCCCATGACCTTGGTCAAGGGAGGAAAGTGATAAAATCAGTTATAAAAGTTGGCGTTTACATTGTGATTGCCAACTTTTTTTATAGCTTTGCATAAAAAGTATACAGAATGGGAAATTTCAGCAGGCAACAGGAGGAGAAGAAGGAAGTTAAGGAGAAAGACAAAGTGAGGCGTGAAACGCTTGGAAAGTTCTTTTTCGATTTGGCTAAATTGGCTTTCGCTGGTCTTTTTGTTAGTTGGATTACGCCTTTATCTACTAATGTAAACAACAATGTTGCATGGACTGTCTTAGTTGGAGGTGTAATGTTTACTGTTGTATTTGCTATGATTGGAAATAAAATTTTAAAATAGGAGGTTTATATGGATATGCTTGCTATGACTTATATAATAGGAACTGTTATCGGAGTAGTCTTTCTTATATGGTTATACACAAAGCCCGGTAGAAAGTGGCTAAAGAGCTTGTAGTATACGCTATAATAAGGAGGTAATTTGTGGAAGGTTTATTGATTGTGCTTGGTGGTTCTGGAATGTTAGCCTTTTTCTTCGCTATATGGTTAAATACCCGGAAAGGCAAGAAATGGCTCGCAAATCTATAGTGTACTTTTCATTGGAAATATGAGGGTATTATGGATGCATTGACAACGATTTTTTTAATAACTAGCGTCATAGGTTCCGCATTGGTTATTTGGTCACACACCAAGTCTGGAAAGAAATGGCTTGCAAATTTATAATAGGTGCAAGATATAAAGATAGGATTTGCTGTATATAATATGATGGCAAATCCTGTCTTTAAGTTTTCTGTTGACGAAAATTCTTACTCCAGTTTATCCATTTCTTCAAAGTATTTTTTTCTTGTCTTTCGGATTTCACTCATAATTTTTTCATCCTGATCTTTTCCCAGCATCTTTTTCAATTTATTGATATGGGAACGGAAAGTAGTGGTTAGTCGATAACCTTGAATGAATTTCCCTTTCTCTGTAAGCATACGCTTTGCCGCATCCGGATTACTGCCTGCAAGTTCCGCATAATCTTGATAATAAGCTTTTAGTCCGGTAGCATTCTTTTTCATTCGGAAATCTTCAGTGATATCTTCCGAAGTAGCTTGCTCAATGTAACGGTCACTATTGGAAGTGTCAGGCATTTCACCATTTATAATGTCCTGGGCTTTTTTCACAATTTCTTCTTGGCTGATGGCATAATAGTCCTGTGCTCCTAATTGTTGCTCCATATAGCGTAGCAACCGTTTGCGATCTTTTATATTTGTAGCCTCGTCAAATGCCTTGGTAGCATCCTGAAAAGTTTCGATACCTTCCAGTTGATTAGCCTTGGCTTCTGCCTCTATCTTGGCTTTAGCTACCTTGAAGTACTTTTCCGGCTGTAGCCCGTTCATCACACAGGCATTGTAAACTTTGGCTACATAGTTAAAATCCCCACTTTCAATTCCTTTTTCAAAATAATTGATAGCCTTGCTTGGAGTGAATCCTTTGGATGAAGGCATTACTAAATCGAGGAACATAAAATCCTTGTCTTCTTGTGTTGGAATGGAATAAGGGAGAAGTTTGCTTGCTAGAAAATACATGCGTCCTGCCTCGCGTTCCCATCCTTTTTTGTCCTTCATGTATTTATTTTCCCATCCGCTAAGAGAATAACCACTTATAAATTCAAAAGTTGTAGCTAATAATGGATTTGCCTTTCCACTCATTTTGTCAATCATGGGGCCGGGAAAACTTAGACCGTCCCGTCCGAAGAAAAGTTCGGGTAGTTCACGGAATTGTTTTCCCCAACGGGCGTAACTTTCTGTGCCGTCGCTGTATCGTCCAGTAAACAGATGGGTCTGTTGGCCTATTGTGTTTCCTGGCATAGTATAGTCGTACCATTTCATACCATCAGGATAGGCCAGTTCATAGGATGATTTATATTCAGGATCTGTCTTACGTCTTTCATCCGCCATTTGTCTTTGCTCCTCTTCGTCTTTAACACGGAAGTAAGCGTTTAAGGCATTCATCAGTGCATAGAAGAATATGCCTGCTGTAATCCAAAAATCGCGTCCATATTTCTTCCGGGTCTTAGCTTCTGGTTCGTTGGATACAAGGTTTTTCCAAAATCCATTGTCTGCATATAGTTGCCCGAATCCTAAAGGTGACAATGCTTGTCGGATAGTAGCTAACGTCCAGTCGGGAGACAGGAGTAACGCACGCATGATTCGTACGCTTTTAGGGGAAAAGCCTAGTATGTCAAAATGCAAACCTCCAAATGTGTCATTTATTAAATGTCCGCATTCATCCAATGCTTTTTCTGTCTGTTCTAGCGTCCACCCTTTTGCTTCAGCTTTGCTTCGTACTTCTTTGGCCATTTTGGCGAATGAGGCAATTTTGTAACCGTCATGGATGGTATCCCATAATATTTTGTCGCTCCCTCTGTTCAAAAAATCAAGTAGAGAAGCTGCCTGTTGGACTATAGGAATGTTTTTGTCTTTTGTAAGCTTCTTCAACTTTGCAGTCAGATTATTTACATCGGCTGTTACATAATCATTGCTTGCTCCTAAGGATACAAGATGTTTCACTGCATCACGGGCAGCTTCTTTGTCATTCATAGCTGGAATGTTACCTTTGGTAATCACGTCCCATATCAAGTTTTTACCTATAACCTTGGCGGCTCCCCATGGTTTTAGCATGGCAATAGCTGTTTCTGTTAATGCTCCATGGTGGAAGAAGGAGAAGGATAAAGCAATTTTCTTCATCAGTCCGCTTGTTACCCAGATTCCATCTATTAATTTGTTTGTGAATTCACTGTAATGTTTCGGATTTAAAATACGTTGATCACCTAAAACGGGAGTAATGTATTTTTGAATACTGTTCAGTACTTTATATCCATCTAATGCAGTATGGTCCATGCGTGAATAACTTGTGTCTTTTACCGAATCAGGTACAATGATATCCATATCCATTGGCATATTGTCTCTGCCGCCTGGAACAAAAACTTTGAAATTTTTCAAAAACTCTATGAAGCGATGATTGGCTATGGTTTCTGTAGCGAAATGACCATATTCCAATATGATTCCAGTTATATCTTCATATTTGGGGACCATACCCATAGCCTTCCCGGCTGCATAACTAGGTATTACACGATGCCGGGTAAATGGTGAGCGCATACGGATTGTATTCATATAGTTGGTGTATTTTTCTTGTGCGTTTGCTGGACTTCGTTTCCAGTCCCAGATATGAGTAACATAATTTTGTATTTGTGGGGCGTTGTAAAGCACACCTTCTTCTGCCATCAGGTTATACACTTCCTCAAACCAGTCGGCTACTTCCTTGGCCAATGCTTTCAATTCCGGCGAAGCATTTTCTGTATCAAATGCCTGTATCGGATTGGGTTTGTTGGATTCCGCTTCGCGAAGTGTATTTTCATACTGTTTCTTTTCTCGTAAGTATTTTTGTTGCAACTTGTCATACATGAAACGTTTCCTTTTTAACTGAAACTCATCTTCATCAGTCCGGTTGGGTTTGTTTTCCAGTTCGTCCCATTCGCGGGCTATAGAAATAAATTGGTTGTGCGTCTTTTCTGATTGCTCTTTAAAAATATTGGCTTCCGCTGTCAGTTTGTTGTAATTTTTTTCTTGTTCCGCGTTCATCCGTTCAATGGCAGGAGCTTCGATATAATCTATCACGTTTTTCAGCATTTGTTTGTTTCCTTTGGTCATTTCTCTTAGCCTGTCCACAAAGAAAGCATCTTCCAGATTGCTGCTTTCGATATATCTTCTGCGTTCAATAATTTCTTGATGGATATCTTTTCTTATCTGGTTTTTCGATAAAGATATTTTCATATCGGTCATTCTTTCTTGGAAGGACTTGCGTATCTCGCGCATTTCTTCTTTGGTGAAGTTGTTCACATTGTCTGGGGCATCAGGTGAGAATCCTTCCGGAGCTTTGTTCTCTGATGTTTTTCCTTCACGTAACTGTTCGTCCACCGTTTTTATCTCTTCGTCACGGGCTTCTGTTTTCTCGGCCTCCGCCTGTGCGTGAAGTTCGTTCATCCGATCTCTTATTTCTCGGCCACGGGTATTGTACCAGTTTTCCCATTCTCGTACACGGTTGTCAAATGCTTCATCTGTTTCCGCTGGATTCCCTTTGTTATCCAGCTTGCGTTTCGGATGAGGGTATGACATCATCTCCATGGAAAGGTTTTCAAGTTCTTCATTAATGGAATCAACTCCTTTTTCTCCTTCTACGGAACGGGTACGCTCGGCTTCTTCTTTTTCCGCTTGCCATTCTTTCATACGTTTGCTGTAGGAAAGCATACTCTCACCATCCTTGCGGCGTGGCTTTCCGCGCAGAGCAAATTTTAGCTCTTCTCCCTTTTCCGGTTCTCCGAATAGAGCTGGGGAGTAATCTTCATCTTTCCATTTTTGATTTTCTCCGTGTTTTGCTTGCGTATCTCGTTCATAATTTTTGTTGTTATTATCATTTTCATTATGAGTTAAAAAGTTAATAATTTTGTTAGCTATTTCGTTCAAGTTAACATACTGGTTGCCAAAGTCAAGTCCAGATGATAGGGAGCTTGTCTTTCCATGGTCTTCCATCCATGAAATTACACTTTCAAGCAGGTGTGCTACTTTCTCCTCCGAATGATTGGAACTATAGTTCTCATCCACCCATTTGGATAATTCCGGGTCCAGTTCGTTTACATCGTTTGAGGCACGTTCTAGTAACATCCTTCCTTCTGTATTGTAGGGGATAACCATATCTATGGCATAGTGGAACGATTCATGCCAGTTCGCGTCACGTATTTCTTTTTCTGTACCGTGATTGGGTAACAGCACAATCTGTTTACTCCATGGAACGTACATGGCCAGCACATCCTTTTTGCGTGATGTGTTGATTACTTTGGCCATTTGCAGGTTGTCCAGTTGTGGCATGGCATTTAAAATATCTTGGCCATTCATTGCTATTGCCGGATGGGGGGCATTCACGGCTATTTTATGCATGGCATCGGTAGCAGTTTCCAGACGGTCTAAATTTTCGTAACTATCTCCTGCCATCTCTTCTTGCAAAGGATTCGGATTGTTTTTCTTTAGCAGGGATAATTTTAGGTTCTCATCAGTATTTTGGGATGTGGGAACTTTTTCTGCATTTTTTCTAGCCTTTTCTTCCAATTCTCGCTTGAGTGTGGAAACTTTTCCACGGGCTTCCTTTAATTCCTGTTCCTTGTCGAAAGGTTTCTCTAATGTGGATTCCATACCTTTCAGACGATTCTCTTTTTGGGCGATTTCATCTTTTACAGATGAAACTTTTTTCCCTATTGAGGAAATGGAACTATTTACGCTAATCCATATACCAGAGAATGTATTTATATCCTTACCTTCTGTTATTATATCTTTTCCGGCATAGAGTGAATATTTCAATTGTCCGTTATCGTGATAAAGAACTAGTTCGGCCGCATCTTTGTTCAGTCTTATGCTTACAGGAGGAGTGTTCCTGTTCAGAGTATATTCTTCTTCATATTTACCAGCTATGTCGGCAAGTGCTGTGGCCAACTTGTCGGAATAAGAATGTCCGTTAGCTGATATTCGTTCGATGCCATTCGGAAACTTTTCGGCAATTTGCTTGGAAATTCGTATCGCTTTATCCAATGAGGACTTCAATACCGCAATGCTGGTGTTCAGTACTGGTATTTCAGTGCGTGCGTACATTTTCTTTATTTCATGGCTTCGTTTCAATCCCTCCAGTTTCTTTACGTTATTTTCCGCTATGAATAGCATTTGTGCGGTCTGGTCTCCAGATAGTTCCGCTGCCATTTGATTGAATGTCTTTCCACTGGGATCCTCACTGTCCTCATCTTCCATCACGCGTCCGTTCACATTGCCTTTCATCATCTGGTTGATAAAATTCTGCTTGATGCGCAGACGGTCGTATGCGGTGGCGTCCAATGTGCCTTCCACACCATAAGTAAGTATTTCCACAGGCATTCCTTTGGCTGCATACATGTTGCCTTGTCGCAGGATTCGTCCGTTACGCTGCTCGAAGTCCATGGGACGTATGGGAGCATCCATGTGGTGGAGTGCTATCATTCTGTCTTGTACATTTACTCCTACACCCATTTTTTCCGTACCTCCTATAAGTACCCTTATCTCACCATCACGGGCCTTTTGGAATACAGCTTTTTTACGGTCGGCATTTGTAATCTCACTGACTATAACAATCTGATCTTTGGGGATTCCTTCCTTGATGAGTTTCTCTTTGATGTCTCTGTACAGGTTGAACTGTGGAACGTTTTCCTCATAACCGAACAAATCAATAGTTGGCTCGTTTGCCGGACTTTGGTAACTGTCACAGAAAATCATCTGGACTCCTTTGTCAGATGTGCTTTCTTGGTAGATGCGCTTCACTTCGGAAACCACTTTGTTGGTTTTTGATTCAGGATCGTCAGGAAATGACGGATTGATAAGACGCAAGTCTATAGCTGCCTGTTTGGCTTTTTGAAACACTACAAGAGGAAGTCCGGGCGTCTTATCTTTTCCATGCTTGTTTTCATCCTCCTTCAACGCCTCTATCAGCACATCCATCACTTCCTGTAATTTTTCTGATTTTTGAATAACATGGTTGGTCATTCGGCCATTCTTCAATTGTGGAATGCTTTTGGACTGCTTGAATTCAGGAACATCTGTAGTCAGTACCACATCAGCATGGCTGCGAAAGGCCTTCACCAGTTCAGGTACATTCACATAGCTCTTGAAACGGTCAGCTATTTTGAAGTTTCCTGTACTGGTAAACTCCAATGAAGGCTCCACCTGTCCGAAAGTGGCTGCGAATTCGTCAAATGTCTTGATGTTATAATCCTCCAATATTTCAGGGGCTACAAATCGCATCATTGTCCATACTTCGGCCATAGTGTTTGTAATGGGGGTTCCTGTAGCTAAAATCACATTACGCCCTCCGTTGCGTTCCTGTACAAATGTTGATTTCAGCAGAAGGGAATTGGCACGTTCGGAAAATCCGGTATCAATTCCTTTTACGTTTTGCATCTTGGTGGAAAAACCGATCTTTTTGAAGTTATGGGCCTCATCAATAAAGAGAGCATCCACACCCATTTGTTCAAAGGTGAGCACGTCATCCGTGCGGCGGTCCAATTTGCGCGACTCTCTGGATAATGTGCTTTCAGCCTTTTTGGCCTGTTGCTTTACATTGGTTTTCTTTTTCTTTGTTCCTGCTCCTTCTTCTTTATTGACTTGTAGAGATAATGAGAGGTTTTTTGCTTCACGGCGCAAACGGTTTGCCAATTGTTTGTCTTCTACCTCCAATTCATTAGCTGCTGCTATAATTTCGTCTACACGCTGCTGTATCAACGCTGCCTTTCGCCCGGGATCATCCGGAATGAATGCAAGGAAACTCTGTGGTATGATGATAGCATCAAAGTCTCCCGTACCTATTAGGTTGAACAGGCGTTTGCGTTGTGATGCGCTGCGTTCTTCCTCGCCTGGTACTAGAATTCTTGCACTAGGGTAAAGTTTCATAAAGTCCGATGCGAAATCTTGCAAAGTAGCATTTTGTACCACTATCATGGGTTTCTTTGCCAGTCCTAATCGGCGCATCTCCATGGCGGTAGTGATCATGGTAAATGTCTTTCCTGTACCTACTTGATGGGCAAGCAGTGTGCTTCCCTGCAAACTGCGTTGTACCGCTTTTATCTGATGGGTGCGTAAGGTTATGTCTTTGTTTGCTCCAGGGTAATGTATCTTTCCGTCCGTACTCTTGAATTGAGGCTCACGATATTCACGTAAACGATAATTGTTGTACCGGTCATTGTAGATGTTCTGTAGTCGGGAATGAATATCCGCCTTTTCTTGTATGTAACGTACAAAAGCATCGTTCATATCCATAATCCGTTGTACGGCTTCACGGGTAGCATCTTCATCTTTCACACGATTGTCTTTGCCTATTTGACGATATATGGTAGGCTTACGTAGATTTATGGCATCATTGAACAGATCCAGAACGCTTCTTGCCGGAGTGTTGTAGTCATTTGCTTTGGTAAAGTCGCTGACATGACCTCCCGAAAGCATGAATTCATCCACAGCTTGCACATAACGTACCGATACATTCGAAATGCCTAACACTTCGGATGCAAAATCTGCATATACCTCTACTGGAATCCATGGTGTTCCAATCTTGTATGAGATATCAACAAACGGAATGGTTTCGGGCATGGATGCTTCCAATTCGGATACGTTGGCATCAAACTTGGAATCTTGTAGAGCCGCATTTCGTGCCTGTTCCAGTTTATCCCGTATGTTTCCGCTCAAGTAAGCGTCCCTGTCGATTAAAACACCGGTGACAGGATCTTCAAAAGCCTGTCTTTCTTGTAGAATGCGTTCACGGGCCTCTTCTGTAGGTATATTCAACATGTGGCTGATATAGTCCAGATCTATACGTCCGTGATATGCTTGACTGATGTCGATGGCATCCTGTAGGTTTTCCGCTTTTAGAGGCTCTGTCATGGGTTGGCTGACACGAATGGACAAGATGCCTTTTGTGTTTTTTTCAATAACTTTGTTTCTTTTCCCGGTACTTGGATCTATGGATATTCTTATGTTCTCCAGTGCTTGTGGAAGAAAACGTTCATAATCTTCTTCTAGGATGACGTTCAGATTCTTGTTACCGTTTAGTCTTCCGTATTTTTCCACAAAAGTATCATATTGGTCATTCAATTCTTTGCGGAGTGTGGCAGGATCCTCAGCTTTTTCACGTTCCTGACGTATCAATTCTTTCAAAGTGTTTTTTAATTGCAGGTAATCTTTGGTTGCATCGGCATAGGTATGCTCTTTTTTGTTGTGTTTGAACGTACCTGCCGCCACTTCGCTTGTTGTTTCTTCATCGAACACATAGACTTTTCCGTTTTTTACGCTTAACTCCCCTGTTCTCTTACGAGGTAGTTTGGGTTTGTCGTTATTGGATTCCGTTTCGGCAATCATATTTCTAGTCTCTTCAAGAATGTTTTCGGGAAGTTTGGTTACCGCATCTGCTAGTTCCATATCAAGCGTGCTTCCCGGTCGAGCTACCAATGTTTGGCTATCTCCGCCATATAGTCCGCCGCTTCCTGCATCGTGGGCGGTCATTACTGTACCCAGCATCATTTCGGGATGTGTGACGAAATATTCATTGACCAACAGAGGAATTTCCACTTCTTCATATTCACCCTTTATTTTGGATGGGACTTCGTAAGTCCCTGTACCAATTTGCCCAAGTGTAACAAAGTTTACACCATTAGATGCTTCTCCTGGCAACCGTTTCCGGAAAAACAGAATGTCTGCCGTTACTTCCGTACCCGCATTGGCTTTAAATGTGTTGTTGGGCAACCTGATTGCTCCGATAAGGTCTACCTCCAAACCTGATATATATTCGCGTGCCTTGCTGTTTCTTCCGTCCATGGTGGCGGATGAAGTGATAAACACACCAACACCACCTGGTTTCAGTTCCAGCAGGCCTTTTACAATAAAGTAATTGTGGAGATTATAAGCCCCTTTCAACTTGTTGCGTAATGTCTTGTCCAGTGCTGGGTCTACCGGTGCTATCTGACCAAACGGTACATTGGTGACTATGGCGTCTTTGGTATTGGGGTGGAACTCTGTTTCATAGCCTGCAATCTTGATGTTTGCGTCTGGATAAAGTTGCTTCGCTATTCGTCCTGGTATGCTGTCTAGTTCATAACCAGAGATACGGCTTCTGCGGCTTATTTTTTCCGGCATAAATCCGATGATATTTCCTACACCCATGGCAGGTTCTAGTATTTTTCCACCTTTAAAGCCTAGATATTCCAATGCGTTCCACATATTGCGGATAACCGTTTCGGGAGTGTAGTGGCTGCTCAGTGTGGAAGCTTGTGCGGAACTGAACTCTTCATCTGTAAGGAGAGGGCGTAAAGCCTCATAATGGGAACCATACTTTTTCCCCCATGGTGTATTGCCTTGTTCACCGTTCCAATAGGTGATACCCTGATATCTTTTCCATTCCCGATACTCTGTATCATTAAGCGATTCAGCCAAACCTCCCCATCCCACAAATTTCAGCAGCTTCTCTTTCTGTTCTGGAGTAGCCATCTCTCCACTTTCTTCCAGTTCCTTTAGGGTACGTATCGCTTCAATGTTACCTTTCAGTTTTCCTATTTCTCCAGCAGGCAGTTCAAGATGTCTGTTTCCGTACAAAAAGTTGTTGCGGTTTTGCGTTACAACAGGCTGCTCGCTGCCACTTGGTTCAGATACTCTTCCGCTTCCGTTCTTGTCAGAGACATGATCTCCATGCACGCTTCTATCGTTTCTTCCTCGTTCAGTTCCTTTAATTTCTTGCCTACTTTCTTCTCGTAGGCTTCTATCCGTTGTTTCAATTCGTCTTCCATTTTCTGTATCTTTTATTAGCTCATTTATTTCAGTTCGGTTGCGATCTGTTTCGCGCGTCTTTATTTTATTTTCAAGCGTCACACCGACAGCGTCAAGAACTTCCTGCATCCCATTTTGGGGGTTACGAAGGATATCCAGCATTTCTTGTGGACTGTTTGCCGAATAGTTGAAACGACCGTCACCAATAGGGATAGGTCCGTTCACATCATCACGGTTCAGAGTCGTATAACCTGTCTCTTTATCCACAGTGACGGAATATTCCCATTTCGGAGTATACTTTTCATCTACTTGCTTTTCCAATTTGTCCAATTCCTTGTCCAAATCGTCAGCTTTTGCAAATAAATCGCCTATCTCTTTTCTGTATGTATTTCGTCTATTCTTACGCTCGGTCGATTGCCGCTTTGCCTTCTCCAATTTCTTTTTCGGAGTATTAGCAACAGCTATTTCTATTACATCCTTTATAGTGACAGGTTCCTCTTTGATAGAAGAAATATCATCCCAGTTCCCTAACTCGTAAATGACTGGTGCCAATCCTGTATTTAAAATAGGAAGTCCGTTTGGTTCAAAGTCATATATAATGGCCTGTTCGCCTTTATACATCACTTTATCACCTTTTTGGTACCCGTGTCTGATGGTGATTAGTTGTTCTGCACTTTCTCCATCACTTGTTTCTCTAGGTCGGCTATATATATCGCTTCCGCTTTTTCTTCCTGTTCCAGCCTCTGCAATCGTTTCCTCAATGCCTGCTTGGTCTCTAAGTTCGTCTGCCTTGCCCTCTGTATAGAACGCTTGGCTCTCCATAGACTTTCGTTCGTTTCCATTGTTTTCTGCTGTTATTTGATTAGTAATAGTATCACCGAATTTGCGAGCATCATCCACGTTGTTGAATATGAATCCGCCCTTGCCGAAAGAGGAATAATATCCTCCAAATTCCTTTACCCTGCCTTTCAGTTCTAAAAATTTTTCCCGGTCATACCGTTCTTCAAATTTCACAGCGTAAATATCGGTATTCTTTTTGGCATGATGTCTCTTTTCTACGGAATATTTTTTGTCAGCATTTTCTTTCTGTACAATTTCAAGTTTTACGCTCTTGTACTCGGAAAAAGGCTTGGTCTTCTTTACTGAAGAATCAATCCATTTATTGAACTCTTCCTTCGTTACTTCTGTAATGGTACCTATTCGGTTTTCCCAACCAGGAGAATAGTTTGCAAGATAAGAGGAACGTGCCTCATCCATAGACGGAAAACCGTACATCACCTTACTTTCGTCAAATTCACCTTTTTCATTGAGTTGGTCTACGACAAACACATTTCCTTCGGATGGATTGTCAGACAGGAATATATCTATATGGTCACCGTCCACGGCTTTCGTGCCACGGATATAGCCGTAGTCGTTGTTCATGGTAATGCTCCATTCCTGTCCGTTGGCATCCCTTCCGCTACGGACAGAGCCTTTGGGATTCTCGATGGTTACATCGTACCCGTCAATCTTGACATGACCTTTCTTGTAGTTGCCGGCCTCCTTCTGTGCTTCTGTAGGGGAGGTGTCGACCATTTCGCGCGCTTCCGCGATATGGTCTTGTGTTGTATTTTGTTTAGTACCAGATAAAATATTAGCTTTGTGAATGGAAAGTTCGCCTTGAAGAGCAGCTGTGTCATTCTTCTTGCCTTCGGGTTTTATTTCTCCTGCTCCGCTTTCAGTTTTTCCATTTCCTGTTTCATCAGATAACTGCTGATTACCCTCAACGCTTCCCTTTGTCCGTCCGCTCCGTTCGCCAGATTGCGTTTCAGAAACTTTTTCTCTATCTCGGTCATAGCCTTCTTCGCTTCTGGGAGAAGGGCGATTATCTCTTTGTGACTCATCATCCGTAATTTCATCTGTACTCTCTGATAAGCCAGTTCGGTCATTTCTTTCTTTTCCATTGTCTATGGTTCCTTTGGTTTCTACAAATGTATTGATAAATTCGATGTACTCATCTGATTTTTTAAATTCTTCCACCAAATGTGGCATTTGTTCCATAGATGCTGTAATAGCATCCTGTAATTTCTGTAAATCCTCATAGCTCATACCGTATTCTTCCCATGAGGCATTTTCCATTTCTTGCATTATGGCTGCTTCTTCCTCTTTGTATAATTGTTTAGCTTGTGCTATTCGATTACGTTCAACCATACGATTCAGATTTCCCATGGTGCGTGATTCGGATAATGCACCGATAATGGCGTTCAGACCGGCATTGGGGTCGTATTGGTCAAGTATGTTCAATTCTCCTTCACGCTCTATCTGCATCAGTCTGTCGCCAGCTTCACGTACAGACATGCCATCTTTGGATATCAGACCAATAAATCCAGAGAGATCTGAATTACTATAGCCGCTTTCTTTCTTCAGACTTTCAGGAGTGAGTCTGATGTCACCAGCGGAAAGAATAATGGCAGCCAGCTCTTCGGGGGTATGTGGATTGAGGTCTGACAAGATGTCCAATGCGTCCTTGCTGTCCTTCATTAGTTTTTGTGCGTCGGTATATTCTTTACTGGGCTTATATACATTCTGCTTTGAGTGTTGCGATTTCTGTGCAGCTTCTGCCTTGTTTACTATACTTTGAACTTGTTCGGATGATTTGCCACCCGTAATTTCGAGCAAATTATTCCAGAAAGAAAGGCTTTTCCGTGTGGAGTTTAATACTCCTTCTTCTTCTTCTAAAAATTCACGGGCGGCAATCATTTCATCGGGTCCCAGTACACTGTTCGCTACTTCTGTTTGGTCATTCTGTAATTTCTCAGTCTGTTTCTTTTCTTCTTCTCGTAATGCTTCAATCTGATTTCGTATGCTTTTAACCGCATCGTTTATACCTAACAGATCCACTAAATAGGCACGTACATCGTCCGGATCGCTGTTCTCATAATCAGGCATACCGGCGCGTTTATGCCCTTCAGGATATCTAGCAAGACGGTTGATTGGTTTTTTTATTTTTTCGGCTATGCGCTTTTGCTCTTCTTCCGCCGTCTGCTTGGCGGCAATGCGCTCCTGTTCTTTGACAATACGTTGTGCTTCTTTCTCGGCTTTCTTTTGTTGGCGTTCAATTTCTTTGGTGGCCTGCTCCTGTTCCAAAGAGAATCTTTTATCAGCTTCCGCGTATTCAAGCATGTAGGGAATCGCTTCTGCATTACCGATCATTTCTGACAGATCTTCATGGGAAATCAGTTCTGGTGCTGACTGTCCTTCTTCCTGCACAGTCCATTTTCCACTGGGATGTTTGCCCAATACAGCCACATTGAACGTCTCTCCACTACCCGTTGCAAGCGTATAAGTTTGTCCGGGAACAATTTCGGGAGCATCAAGAATCATGGCGTCATTTTGGTAGTCTGTCAGCATGTCATTGAGTACTACGTTCTGTTCAAGGAATGACGGGGAATAGACATTGGAGGGGATCATTGAGATAGCGTTGTTTTCATCAAAGCTGTTAAAGTCAGGTTTTCCATTGACTGTTTCCAGTGGTATTACAATGACTTGTCTTTCAGGAGAAGTATAATTCCCTTCCACATCCATACCGTTTACAATAATCCCTACTTCGTGATTTTTGTCACCGTATTTTCCAAGTTCCACAACGACTACATTGCCATTGGGGGACATAGATTGTACTTTCTGCTGTGCCGCCTGTACTTCGGGTACATGAGCTTCGTCCAGTGCATCGTTTAGTCCGTCAGCAGCATCGCGTTGTTCCAAATAGTCTTCTGCCAGTCGTCGGATGTTGATATCCATCTGACTCAACGCTTGCGAACGTTGCTTTTCCGAAGCCATGATTAACGATTCAATATCCTGTTCCGTCATGCCTGTCTGCATAAGCCGTTCCTTTGAAATACGTTCACGTACAATTACGCCACGCATTTCCTGTGGATTATGCTTCTTGAAAATGGCTTCACCGCGACTGTAACCGGTCGGTACATTTGTTGGAATTTCTTGCATCTCGTTTGTTCCGGCAACTGGAAGAACGTCTTGCTCTACAGGTACTGTTTCTTGATAATTGCCTGTACCTTCATCTAATGCCTGTTCCTTTTTTTCGCCTTGTAGGATATTCTGCATATTTTCTACATATTCATCGTATGCGCGGCGTTCTTCTTCTGTCAGTGAATTGTATTTTTTCTTCAGAACTTTGTCCATCCATCCTGATTCCTTGCCATATCCTTCGTCCATTCTTCCTCTTAGTTTGGATGTACTATAGTGATAGTCTTCGGTGGATGTAATATCTTTCAGGGTATTGTCAAGCATCCTATACAAACGTTTCGCCTGTTCTTCACCTGTTTGTTTAAACTGATAGCCGTTTTTTCCTCGTGCGTATATTTCTCCAACCTGCTCGCGTGAGATGCCGAATTGTTGTGCGAACATGTCGAACATGCGGATTGCGGATGACATTTTGCTGGCATTTTCCATCATTTCTTCAAGCGCACTGACTTGATTGGGTTTCACCTGATTCATCGTGTCGTATCTGTAATTCTCAGCCTTTCCGCGCGAGTTAAAGTATCTTGATTCATTGGTCTGTCCTGAAGCATTGAATATGTCAACCTTAAATTGTCCGTCTTGGGTTTCTTCTACGTCACTGACATTGGTTGAAGGAGAGAGCTTGAAATAGTTCCCAGTAATGATATATCCGACTTTCGCTTTGGTAGCCAAATCAATGTTAGGATCTGCGAGAAGCTGGCCAATGGCGGACTGTTCTTTCTTGAATGCCATCTCCTGTGAAACTTCCGCCCATGTGTTGTCAGCAAGCCCTTCCGTCTGCTCTGGAGATTTACGGAGTTCGTTAGCATCCCGGAGCTGTAGTATAGATTCTGTTATTTCCTTTGCGTTATTTCCTTTTATACCTGCTTGGTTAAGTTGGTGTATATTTTCCTTTGACAGGTTTATATCTGACAAGTCAATGCCTTTCATACGCCTCTTGGCCGAGTAACCTTTAACGACTCCCAATATGTCAAATCCGATATTCATAAGACCCGCATGAACTAATTCGTCTGTCCAGTCTACATCATTGATATTGAAATCCGGATTCTCCATGTACTGACCCATGACGGAACTTCCGGCGAGAATGGCTGTACGTCCTCCTAATGAAGTTCCATAGCCGAATGCCTTGCCTGTCTTTTTCCCAAGGCCTTTGCTGATTAACGATTGTGTCTTTTCTGGAACAATCCCGAACAACCCCATAACCGCGCCAGTGGCCGCTCCTTTACCGGACGCTTTAATTACTTTCCATGCGTCGATGTTGTCTGTAGCATATAACTGGGAAGCTACACTCCCGGCCCCTTCTAGTGCGGCAAAATTCGCTGCTTCGGATGCTGTGCGTATTCCCCACCGTAGTCCGCTTTGTTGGATGACGCGCGAAGCGATTCCTTTGGCCGCTTCTTCACTGATCCCAGATAGCATGTATCGTTTTGCAAGATTGTTGATGATAGGACGTGAAACGGCCTTTCCGACCGCGCCTCCTATACCTCCAGTTACAGACATGACAGGCAGGTCCATAGCAATTCCGGCAGCAGTCCCGGCAAATTTTTCTAGTCCGGTTGCATCATAGTTCTGTGTCCCTTGCATCTCAATCTGACGTTGTACAGCACTTTTCCCGTTTGAAAGACCTAGTATATTTCCCAAAGTCGAATTTTCAAAAGCACTTCTTAGTATGTATTCTGCCGTTCCTTTAGGCGTATTTTTTTGCACAAGGTAATCATATACCTTCTGCATAAGCTTGTTGCGAATATCACTCCCTTCATGTATGCTTTGAGCTGTTCCTTGTCCTGCTTCTACTCCTTTTTTGCTGTCAAGGTATTGGGAAACACCGTCTATTACATGTCGCATGTCTGTTGCCTTTGCGTAGATGTCATTCTGCTGCCTCCCTTGCCCGGCGGAGCCGCTAAAATTAAACCAGCTTTTGTCGCCATAGACCTTCCTATTGTATTCTTCTAATTCTTTCCTTCCTTGCTCACGGGTGGAGGCTATCAAATTATCTACAATTTCTTTTAGTTCATCATTCCAGATGTCTTCCACCTCTTTTTGGGGCGCGTAGGCTGGTATTTGTGTATCTGCCTTAAATAATTTCATGGCCTCATTTTCCGGAAGCCCCATCTGTAACACGGATTGTCTTGACTGTTTCGACTGAGGCTCCATTGTATGAATGGTTTCTTCTTCGATAGATTTCTGAGGGTTTGACACTTGTTGCTCCGTAAGTTGTGTGCTTTCAGAAGTAACCGGTGAGTAGGATGTTTGTTGTGTACCTGCTTTAAATGAGCTCAGGACTTCGTCAGACGGCAAACCGGTATTCAGTAATGGTTTTCGTGATACAGATGCTTGAGGTTCCTGCTGCGGATTAACCTCAAAATCACTTGCTATACTTTTGTAAAAATCATCAGCAGTACCTATCTCATCTTCTGACAAGCCAAAATCTATCAGATTATTATAAAATTCATCGGCAGTTCTTTTGTCTTTTATAGCATTTCTGAACTGGTCTAATGTACCTATCTCATATTCTGAGACTCTTCCTGACTGAATGAGATTATCGTATAGAATTTCTCTTTTGGGCTTTGGCATATATTGAATTTTTTTTATTATTGCGGTAAAAGTTTTCCTGTTCTTTTCTCTCCGTTAGGTAAAAGCGATTTCCTTTTGTTCTCGGCTGCATACTTGGAAATAGATTCATACATTTCTTGGTTTGTAGGCGTACTGCTTCCACTACCATAAAATCTGGGCTCTTTTTTCACTTTATAAGGGCTGTTATCTCCTCCTGTCATCTCTAGAACATCTTTATAGGCGGTCGTAATCCAATTGTTTCCATTTTCTTTCTGACTATACCGCTTAGATGTTTTGCCGTCTCTTGACGGAACATCTATGAACTGTTCTTTTTTTGATTCGCTGGTAATTCTATTTTTTAATTCTAATGCTTTGGATAGGGAAATCTGTCCGCGTCTATGTTTATCTTTTATAGCTTCCAGTTTTTCTTTTTGTCCTTGTGAAAGAAGGGACAGATCGATTTTGAACTGGCGTTCCAGTTCTTTCTGTGCGGTATCGTGGTCAAGCTTGTCATAAAATTGTTTTTGCTTGGCCTGCTCTACATCTATTCTCGCCTGTTCAGCTCTGTCACGTGCGATTGCTCCTATATAGTCCTGATAATTCTGACGTGCAAGATTGTCCCTATATTGGCGTATTCTGTTAATACGTGCCTGACCTTCACGCCCGGCTCCTGAAAGATTCATTGACGGATTACCTCTTCGTGTCCTCACTACATTCACCAAATTGGCGAGAACGCTTCCTACAGCATTGATGTTCTCAGCGGCACGTAAACGTCTTTCAGCCTTAATCCTGTCTTCCTCACTTTGTAATGGATCCCGTCCTTTTAGAGCTTCTGCAATCTCGGCGTATGATAGTCCTTCCTTACCATTTTGTTTCCGGTAAGAAGCTACTCCGGATAAAAATTCTGCTGGTGTGAGTTGAGGGTTATATGAATAGGCGTCCTTTGCAGCCATTTCTTGCCATCTTGCGCCGGATTCTGTCGGCAGTTTGTCAGGAAGCACGTTGGCCGATTCCCGTTCCTGCGCAATCTTGTCAGAACGGACTGATGTTACGTTGGGTACAGGTTCCTGCACGGCTATGGTAGGACGTAACGGCTCCTGAGATTGCATTTCCTGTGGCTTGTTTGCTTCATCCCTTATCTGCTTGGCTTCATCATCAGAAATGATGCCGGCAGCTTCTTTTCTTTTTCGGTAACTGGTATATCTGTCTGTAACTGCCATACCTGTTATTTCTTTTTGGTGATTTGACTAGCTACAGCACCGCCTATAGGACCACCGAAAACAGTGGCCGCAGCGGTTATACCTGTATTAAGAAGACCTCCTAATGCCGATGATTCCTGTTGGGCCTGTTGTTGTTTCACATTATTAATAGCCTCCGTATATGATCGGTTTGCATCCAGATAATTTTTCATAGCTTGATCTTTTTTGGCAGTGGCGGTTGAGGCTATTCCGGCTGTAATATTTTCAAGTGACTGGTTTGCTCCCTGCTTCTGCAAGGCAACGCTCTCATCTGTAGCACCTGTTACAGCGGCGCTTCCTGCTGTCCGTTTGTTATTTGCCATCAGCATTTCTCTGGCTTGACGCAGAGCCGCCTGATTCGCACTATCCTGGAGAGGATCAGCGTAAGCCTGTTCCTGATAATAGTTCATTTCAAGATCCTTCGCTTTTTGAAGATCTTTGATTGATTCCTTATAGGCTTTATTGCCGCCTAGAACACTGGATAAAAGTCCCATAAATCGTAAATTGCACTTTATTATTTAATATCAAAAGTAATCAGTTACATTTGTATCATGTTGATATAATGCAAGACGGAAGTATATTGTATAAGGAAGGGGACAAGGTTGTTCTTGATGGAACCTCATGGAAGGGCACAGTTGTCAAAGTTGAGTCGGACGATAATATATGCGTGGAACTTGACAATGGGATTACCATGTTTGCCCGTTCGGAATTATTGCATCTTTGCACTAGGGAAAACACAATGCCGCTTCATGACGAAAATGGTAAATTTGCAATAGGACATCCAAAGGTGGGGGGAGTTAAAAAAGGATACAGGACTGTCCGTCATTATCGAAACAAGCTTATGGAGCAACTGGCTCCGTTTATTGAGAGCATGGGGGAGATAATAGAGGCTATTGATGATCCTAGTGATAAAGTACTTGCCGTTTCCCGTATTATCAAATATGCCATGCCGTCTCTTTCGTCCGTTGACTTTAAAGAAAATACAAAACGAGATCTCTCTGCGGAGCAGAAGATAGCCCAGCTCAATGCAAAGTACAGAAACTTGCCTGATCCGACTGTCGATGAGGAAGGAGAGGAAGGGCAGGAAGACTGACAATATTGGTGTATGTTTTGGAAATTGGATAACCATTGTATTACAGTTGTCATATTAATTTGTGTTATGTAATAATCGTAATACATTTAATATATGGCAGAAATAATCAATTTTAGACCGACTCCGGATGTGGCGCAGATGATAGAGAGTCAGAAAGCAAAGGGCGTCAATATCAGTCGTTGGATTAATAATCTTCTTATAGGTGCGGATAAACAGGCCGACAGCTTGAATTTGCAGATTTATACAATACCTGAAGACGGGATAAATCTGTATGACAGTACAAAGTTAGCTATTGATCAGATGATATCACTTCATTCGATTCCATTCAGCCGGTTGAGCATATCCAGGTACAGGGAGGCCAATGATATTATAAAACAAGCAGGCATGGATTATTATCGCTTTAAGATAGACGAAGATAACTATATCTCGATAATAGCGGTGAACAGAGAAGAGGCTTCTGTGGAATTTTCCCGATATTATATGAAAGCTGAAAACAAGGAATATGTCCGAACATCCGTACCACTACCCGTTTACAGGTTTGATGTAAAGAACAAGGTAGTAATCATTATAGCAAGCGAATAATGGAAATATGTAAGACAGATACAGTACGATTGCTCAGACTATTAAAAGAAGCGGCATTAATAATTGAAGACAATTGTAGAGGCATACGTTCGCTAGATAAGGCCAGACAGTTGCGACAGACGGAGGATTTGAATTTGAGGATTGGAACGACTACGAGTGTGACATGTGGATGCCCATTCCGTCTTTCGATGAGATACTCGAAGCCAACAGAAATGTACTTGAACGAATTAAAGAAAAAGGAGATTGAATAATGAGGTTTATATTATTATACTTATGACAACCATGATGTTGTCTTGTGAAGATAATATGGAACATAGATTAAAAGGCGGAATGATTATTACTGTTAAGGGAGATACCATAGAGTTTTATGGAGGAACGTTGACTTATAAATGCTTTGGTGAAAGAAAGATTAGGAGTGTTGTAATTGATGAATCAAAATATGGCGATAAAGATTATTAAAGAGGCTAATAAGAAAAATCCGATTTACTTCCGGCATTGTGACAGATGTGGATGTGAATTTGAGTTTGAAAAATCGGATATAAACAGTGAGTTTTTTGACCAGAGAGAAGGGTATAATGTAATATTTATCCCATGTCCTTCTTGTGGTAGCACTACTGGGGTTAAAGAAAAGATAATACGATATGAGTAAAGTAACGAAGGAGGAAAAGAAATGAAGCAGGTATTATCAATTGAACAGATGAAGCATTTGAAGGAGCTTGGAGTAGATATAAGTGATGCAAGCATGTGTTGGATAAAAGATAGCGAAGGGAATCGCTTTTTAAGCGTCAATGATGAATATTGCTATGAGATGTCTCACTTATCTCCCGTGCCTGCTTACACCTTGCAGGATATTCTTGATAAGCTGCCTTGCTTCATTGGCAATCAAGTGCTTACCATCCAAAAACTTGCAGATAGCTATACATGCTTGTATATAGAACCTTATACTAGGTCTATGATAAATATTACAGAAAGTAAAGAGCCTATTGATGCAGCCTATGATATGCTGTGTTGGTGCATTGAAAACGGATATGTTAAAATCGGAAAGGAGGAACAATGAAAGCAAGAATAAAAAGAAAAATTCAAAAAAGACCATTCCTATACAATGTAGGACAAGTTTTTAAGGCTTGTGATTGGCTTACTGAAATTCAGCGTGGAAATATAGTTTGGCATCGGTATCATTCATTCGGTACTATTATTAAATCAGAAAATTAAACAATGAAAGCAAGAGTAAAATCAACAGGGGTTTTGGTAGATGTAATTCCGAAAACAAATACCAATGCGTTACATAGTGGAGATAACATATATGTATGTGATAATATAGTATTCAGAGAGTGTGAACTTGACTTTTTAAATCTTGGAAATTCAGCTATTGACTGGGAACAGCGTAGATACGAACTGGCTAAATCCGCAATGCAAGGGATTTTAAGTGACATCAATCAATCACATTATGCTTGTTCTGAAGAAAATTATGAGGAGTACATACCTAAAGGCATTGCCCGGTTTGCAATTGTTTGTGCTGATGCTTTAATTAATGAATTAAAATGATAAAAGTATTAAGGAATAAAACTCCTATCGCTCGCAAAGAGCATAGATGTGAATTTTGCGGTGAAGTAATACACGTTGGAGAAAAATATTACAGACAGACCAATGTTTATGACAATCGTATTTATGACTGGGTGAGTCACTGTGATTGCTTACAATTAGCCTATGAACTTGATATGTTTGATGATTGTGATGAAGGGCTTGATGATGATGGGTTTATTGACAACTTGAATCAGTATGTTTATGACAATCATTATGATGATAAAATATTGGCATTACCACGCTACGAGCTTGTAAAGAAGGTATTGGCTGAATTAATACATTAGTGCTATGGATGATGTAAAATTATCATTAAGACAGATAGAAAAAATGGAACACGCTATAGGGTTTGAGCGTGGTAAAATAAAAAGAAATAGATACAAGGTTTATCGTAACTGGTATATTGTTAATCATCCTGATGATGATTGGGAAGAGTTGGTGTTTATTGGTTACGCGAATAGAAGATTGTTAGATATAGAAAAACAAATTGTGTACCATGTTTCCGAACTTGGAATGAAATATCTAGGTGTGTTATTAGGATGTATAATAACGGAGGAGGAATAAACAAGATCGTAAACTTATTGGATAATTATTATGAGTAAATATAGATACAGAGAAGTAAAGAACTATATCCACAACGAACTAAAGTTGACTAAAGAGGATATAAGGGAGATAATGATTCCTATCATTAGAGAGGAGGTTAAACGAGTTTTCCATAATACTTATGGAAATGATGTTTCTCTGGACAACTGGATTCGACATATGGTTTCCGATGAAATAAAAAATCAAGGAGGCTTACACATGTTATGGACTTTAAGTAAGGAGGCAATAAAAACCGAGCTAACTGGCAAATATTCAATTGAGGTAAATCTTAAAGAAAAGTAAATTATGAAAGCAACAATAAAATCAACTGGAGAAATTGTAGAGATTAAGGATTTATATGATGATGGTACTGCATTGGTGGGAAACATGTATATCAAGGTGTCAGAACTTAATTTCTTTAGTGAAAACATTGATTGGGAACAACGTAGGTACGAATTGGCAAAAGACATTATTAAAGTTGTTATAGCAAACGAGAATGGTATTAATTCTGAGGCAGTCGCTAAATATTCGCTTAATTGCGCTGATGCCCTAATTAAAAGACTAAAGGAGAAGAATCATGGATAGTGTACAGACATAAACCTTTTCCATTAGAGGGGATGGAGGTGGCGAAGCATATATTAATTTTTGCAATGGTCAATTATGTGTTTCAGTTGTCATAGAAGGGAAACAGGCAGATTTTCACTTTGATCCTGTTACGTTAAAGATGTTTGCCCATGCTTATAAATTACATTGTGAAGAATGTAATAAGCAACAAAAGAAAGGAGAATAACCATGACCGAAGAATTTGTAACATTAGAAACAGCGAAACTGCTGAAAGAGAAAGGATTTGACGAGACTTGTGAATATTGTATATTAGACCAAGATGATGACGTTATTGGAGCTTCTAGGGGTTGTATAATTAATGAGAAAATCGTGCGTCACAAGAATATTAAGAACGCAATACCGACTACTTCTTTATACCAAGCCCAAAAGTGGCTTCGTGAAACCAAGAACCTGCATATCGAAATGTCCTATATGTATGGAGATTATTGGTATTATGATATACTAACAATTCCGAACCATGACTTAGTAGGGTTGTCGAATAGACCTATTATCCATTATGACACCTACGAAGAAGCACTTGAAGCCGGAATAAAGGAAGCGTTGAGATTGATATGAAAATGAGCCCTGTAGTAAATGATGCTTATAGACTTAGGAAGCTTTTAGAAAAAGCAGCAGGACTTAAAGTTTATAAATCAGACTTGCTGACTAATTATTTCAATACCTATTTAAGTATAGTGCAAGAGTATAAAAACGAAACCAATGCGCATATAACAGTCGCACAAAGCAGTTGGTCAATTGAAGACGGTGGGGAGTATAAAATTTCGCTTTATACTCCTACGATCATTATTAACAATAAGAAAATGATAAATGTAAATTTTGTAAGAGATATAGCTTATAAAATCGTGGGAGCGTTAAATAATGAGTTTGGAGAAGGCAATTGGAATACATGTAATGAAGAACAGAGATGTTGGCTACCCATGTCCCGAAATTCATTCTATTTGCAAATTCCGAATTTTGAAAAGTATTAGTTAGAAAACAACGAAAACATTAATTGTTTGGTTAAATAACTATAATTAAAGAGGGGATAGGCATTCATCTTGTCTTTTTCCTCTTTAATTTTGTCGTGAATTAAAATATTAATCGCAATGCGATAGCCAACGATAATCTAGGGTTTGTCAAAGGGTTTGTCGGCGTTTTTTTTGACATGCGTGATAATTGCTTGTAAATCAGTTATAAAAAGTGATTGTACTTGTAGCCCTTCTAAGGCGTGGGTCTTGCGTTCGAATCGCAACGGAATCACATAAAAAAAGCTGTATCTTCTGAGGGTACAGCTTTTTTTTATGGAAATATTTAAAAAGGATTTATCTATAAGCGGGGCTATGGAAAAGATCTTGTCCATATCTATAAACCTTTCCCGTTGGATAGTTAAGGGTTTTCTTCCTGTTTGTTCTATCTCCGCAAGCCTTTGGAGTTAACTCC
>ERZ1026960.251-NODE-251-length-29031-cov-8.503072_pt1 | contig 29031 bp, 28 predicted proteins | sample MGYA00519458_ERZ1026960 | MGnify/ENA primary metagenome ERZ1026960 (study PRJEB26926, sample SAMN06164516) | human gut metagenome | biome: ENVO:00009003; feature: ENVO:2100002; material: ENVO:00002003 | host: Homo sapiens | place: USA | collected 2012 ...
GTTCGAGCTGAAGGATCTGATCAACCTTACTTTCTGCTGCCAGCAGGCCACGGTCATCACCGACTTTTCTGACCTCGCCGCTGTTGGCCGGGATCACTACATGAATCTGCACGGCGGCAGCGCCAAAACGGAGGAACTGGATGCATTGGATGGTGAGGCAACAGCACGGCGGCTTATCGAGAGCGGCAGCGGTACGATCACGCCCTACGGTGTGGTCTATGATAACGGCATGAAGCTGGAGCAGGTCTACGACGGACGATTCTTCCCCTGCTACTACTATGAGCCGAATGCCATCACGGTTGCGGTGACCACGAAGTCCGAGCCGGAGGACACCGAGCATATCACATGGCTGTACCTTCCCATGGCACAGGAGGAGATCGATCGCACTCTCCAGCGTGCAGGTATCACGGATCCTGCGGATGTCCGGCTTCGCTTGGAGGATACTCAACTGCCGGATGAAGTGGATGTGCTGCTGGATATGGAACAGGAAAGCCTCGCAGACCTTAATGCCCTGGCACAGGCTGCGGAGGCACTTTCCTCAGATGCCATTAAAAAGCTGGGCGCTGTGGTAACGCTGGCGAAGCCTCAAAATGCAGAACAAGTCAAAAATCTGGTGGAGAATCTCGACCTGTTTGATTTCGCTCTCGGTGCGCATACACCGGAGGAATACGGCAAGTACATGATTCAGCAGTCTGGTCACTTCGACTACGATGAGAATCTGGATGAGTTTTATGACTACGAGGGCTACGCCATGCAGCGCATGAATGAGGAGGACGGAATGTTTACAGGCAGAGGCTATATTGCCTACAAGGGCTATACCAGTCTGGCGGAGATTATGGAGGGCGATCAGTGCAGCCGCATGGAGATGGGGGGCATGGCATGATCATTCAGGCAGAATTGAGGCGAAAGCAGTCTGAGTACGAAGGCGAAGCCTGTGCCGTGGATAAGGTCATCGAACTTCCCGCCCAGCGGTTTCAGCAGTTCAGTCGTGCATTGTTGATGGATTATGATTTCATCGCTGAGAACAAAAATGCTATCCGACACGATGATGACGCCAGGCACTGCCTGCTCATTCTCGATGCGGACGGAACAGACGGCTTCCTTGTTGACCCGCAGGGGTATAATTACGCCCGGTACAGTGCCTTTGTCCCCAACGCCCGCAGCTTGCTGACGCCGGATATGGGGATCGACCGCAGCTACCTTTCGCTGGCAGAGCCTTGGCGGGACGAAAGCCGGGATGAAATGCTCCGCATGACATTGCGCGTCGATGGAAAGCCGGACTACACCCTCGTCCTCCCCGCTGACGAGGATTACCTCAGCGCCGTGAAGGCTTACCTCGACATCGATGTTTTCGCGGATGCGATGCTCCGTGATATTCGCTTCAAGGTACCTTATATTGGAGAACTGATCTGCGACACGGATTGCCCTGCCGTAGAGGATTACAACGACTTTGCGGAAGCATTGGAAGGCATCTGGCAGAAGGACGGGATGCTTCTGACCTATGCCGCTGTGTTGGATGCCGAGAAGCCGGAAACTTTGCGTGGAGCTTTAGAGCTCCTGCAGAATCTGGATAACTACCAGCGCATCGTAGATACCTACGGCTATGGTCAGCAGCGCTTGCAGGAAACGCTGGGGCTGGACGATGAGGCCGTCCGCGAACTGGAAGGTTACATGGACTTTGAAAAGTATGGTACTGACTGCATGGAAAATGACCATGTGATAGAGACGGAGTTTGGCCGGCTGCGGCGATTGGAGTCACCTTTTCCCGAACAGACACAGGGACAGCAAATGTTTCAGTAGCTATTACTGCCGATGTGTGCTATGTTGTGTAGCTATACCATAAGAAAGAGGTGAAAATGATGGAAAATATGAGCAGATTCCATATCCGTCCGGCCCGCCCAGATGAGGCGGGCCTATTTTATACTCCACACCCCGAAGAAGATAAGCGGCGGGGTACTATCGGCCATATCCGTATGGACTTCGGTCGCAGCGGAAATGAGTTCTGGCATACCTGGTGGCCGAGGGACCCGGAGGAGCTGAACAGTCCTGTGTTCAAAGCGGAGCTGCAAGAGGTCGTGGACACGATGCGGGAAAATGTACTGAAAAGCCGCTTTTCCATGGAGCGGTTCTGCTATGAACACGGAGGCAAGATCGCTGGCGGCTATGTGCAGAATTACGGTTACATCGTGGAAACCGAGCATTACCGCTACTGCCTGCGCTGCAATCCGTCCCCTGGTGACTATAACGGGTATCTGACGGCCTATGATCTGGATGTCCAGCGTCAGAATATGGCAAGGGGCAAGGCGCTGGTAGGCCGCGTCACTTATGCCAATGGCGATGCACAGGACTTTACCGATGCGGAAGCCTTCCTGAATTGTATGCGGAAGGAACTCCCGTATCGCCCGACCACAGGCTTTCGGTATGAGGTGTTGACCTGCGATCCCACCGTCCGCAAGGCTGTGGATGATATCGTCTTCGATCTCTATGGCGAGGAAAATCCCCGCCAGCAGGAAGATTACGAGCCGCAGTCCGGCCCCAATATGACGCTGGGTGGAATGTGAACATGGAGAGATCAGATAAGCAGCGAAAACCTGTTGCAATCAAAAACCTTTCTGAACTGAAGCGCTTCATCCAACCCGGCGTAGAGTTTAAGACGCTCAGCCAGAAAAATCACCCCGATCTGGTGGGGCTGACCCGTGTTGTGACCACGGTGCAGACAGTATGTTTCTATTCCAAAATCAAAGATCAGCCCAACAGCCGCTTTTCGACCGATAACGGCGGCAAGGGTTTCCGAACAGATTTCGCCAAAGCCGATGCCTATATCTTCGATGGTACGACGGTCAAGGTAAAGGATTTGCGGAACAAAGACCGCGGCGTGATCTATGAATTTGAATTCTACGACGGAGAACAAACCATGCAGGAGGACACGAATATGGACAGAAAAATGGTGAATTTCATCAAGGAACAGTATCCACCCGGCACCCGCATCCGTCTCAATTCCATGGAGGATCCCTATGCCCCCGTTGCACCCGGCACCGAGGGCGAGGTGGATTTCGTGGATGACATCGGCACGATCCACATGAAGTGGGATAACGGCAGGGCGCTGGGAATCGTTCCCGGTGAGGACAGCTTCTCGGTGCTGCCGCCCAAGTTGACTACCTTGAAGCTGTATATGCCCCTGACTGCGGATCTCTATGAGAGAAGCGAGTACGGGGATATGGAACCGGAGAGTACTGAGCTGGATGGCCGTGCATTGCGAGGCTATCAGGCTCAGATCACGGCGGCGCTGATGAAAAATCGGGTGCCGGAGGAAACCGAGCGTGGCCTCATGCATTGGTACCACGAAGCTGATAGCGTGAATACCAAGGTCCACTCTGCGGTCTTTACCGTAGAGGAGCGTAACCGAAAGCTCTGGGGCGTTGCGGAATGCCGCATCGCCGGTGAACTGAATGCGGCGGAGATGGATACCCTGAAAGAGTACATCGCCGGACAGGCATCAGATGGCTGGGGAGAACACTTTGAACAGCAGGAGATCCTCGTGGATGGCGGAAGTGAGCTGTATGTCCACCTCTGGAATGCGGATGACTGGGGCATCCAAACGGAACAGGAACGCTTTGCACCGAAGCTGGCGGAGGGACTGCCGGAGCTGTGCTTCTCGGTACTCCCCAGCACAGGAGAACTGATCTGCATCAAACGCGGCGAGAACGGTTACTACCCCAGCGACTGGTCTACGGATGATTCTGCCCAGAACCGTGAGCTGGCCGATTATAACAACGAGCGGCTTGGTGTGACACAGGCGCAGCGGTTGGCCATGGAGTGCGGAAGCATGCACGGCTGGGATATCCCCGGTGCGGATCCCTTCTCCTATCAGCAGGCCGAGCCGCAGATGGGAGGGATGAACCTTGGCTAAAAAGATATTCGGCATCTACCTGGCAAAACTGGACGCACCCAACAGTGAGGCCCACGCAAGGCTGGAACTGCCCGCTTCCCCGTGGGAACTGCACGATGCAATGGACAAGGTGCAGCTTCAGGAGAACGAGGAGCTGTATCTGGAGATCGATGACTACTACGGCTTCGAATATCTCGCCCCTCACCTGATGGAACTGGATGCCAGCCTTAATGAGCTGAACGATCTTGCAGGTCAGCTGGCTGTGCTGGATGAAACGGAGCAGGAAGCCTTTGACGGCTTGCTTCGTCTGGAGATCCAAAGAAAGGTAGAATCCAACGGCGGTATTCTTACCATGCAGGACCTGAGAGCTCTGGCGGTCAGCGCCGGTGCGGATTGCTGCCATGTGGTTGGCGCGACCAGTGACGCAGAGCTGGGCCGCTTCTATGCGGAAAACGGCTTCATGGAGGAACTGGATGGTCTCTCCGATGATGTGTTCGAGATGCTGGACTTTGGCAAAATTGGCAAAGCGCTGCGTACCGGTGAAAACGGTACATTCACGCGGAACGGCTATGTGGTGCAGCACAGTGAACTGGTCACTGCACCGCCCTGCGCCAAGGAATTGCCCGAAAAGCCGGAATATCTCTTCCGTCTCACCCTTGGCCGGCATCCCGACCTTGAAGATGACCGAATCACCACGCTGGAATTGCCTGCGTCTGCTGAAGCATTGAGGAAAGCGCAGAAGCAGCTCGGAGCGGACGGCTGGGAGGGTGTCGTGGTTCTCGACTATGACGGGATCATCCCGCAGGCGGCAGAGTTTGCCGACCTGCCAATGGAGCTGGATGCCTTCAACGATTTTGCAGAGACAGTGAAGGCTATGCCTTCCCGTGAAAAGCAGCTCCCGAAGCTGAAAGCCCTGCTGGAGCATTTCGAAGTAGCGGATATTGCTGTCGCCGCGAGCCTTGCCGAGCATATCGGGGATTACATCCTCACGCCGGAGATCAGTTCGCCGCAGGAGGCGGCCATCGATGAACTGACCTTCACAATGGATACCCACTCAGCGGAACTGCTCCTGCCTCATGTAAATCTCTTCGCCTACGGGAATGAAATCATCAAGGATGACAATGCCGCACTTACCTCCTACGGTCTGCTGCATCGGGAGGACTATCAGCCGATGCAGACACCGGTGCAGGACACAGCGGAAATGAGAATGCAGTAATCGAAACATATTAAGTAAGCATCATTGGCGAGTTCTTTGCGTGAGCAAAGCCGTTGCGGGCATCAAGTCGCTGTGGTAAAATATAAACACAAGCTTGACAGAGGAGTCCCAATAATGAAGAAAAAAGTACGAGTCCGGCTAAGAGTCTCGAAAGTGAGAGTCCTTCGCAATGAAGAAACGCTTCCACAGCGAAAAATGTATACTCCTCGAGTAAAGCTGTGCGGATGTACTTGGGTCTTTACCATCGGGGATCCTGATGATAACCCCTCTGTTCCCCACGCGCATGCTGTAGACTCGGGTTACAGACTGGACGCATGGACTGGCGATATCTACCCAGCGGGAACGGAGCGGATGCGGAAGATAGGAAAGCTAAAGCAAAAAGAGCTGGACAGATTACATTCCGACTCAAAATTCTTGGCTCATGCAAAGAAGCAAATAGACTGGTATCGTGAAAAATATCCGGCTACGCATTTTTATGTCCCGGACTGGTTCACCTTAAGCAGTCTCAAGATGCAATTAAATACACATACTCACGAAGTTGATTCGCTTGTTTTTAGTGGCGCAGCATATATTACACAGCGATAAACAAGTCGCCCTTGCAACCATCTAATAACAAGTGAATCGAAATACAACGCGGGGCCGTTTTTCCGGATGGGGAAAAGCGGCCCCTTCTTTTTTGCGCTCATTTGTCTCCTATTCCGGGATAACGGATCCGGAAAGGAGGAACTGTGGCAATCAGCGAAACCCTTGCGGAGTATCTTGAACGCTACCACAAGGGTGAGGCGAATGCCGTCACCAGCCGGGAGTTGGAGTGCAGCTTCCAAATGCGTGGTTCTGAGCTGCGCCGGGAGATCAACGCCCTGCGCGGTGACGGCATTCCCATTTGCAGCTTTGAGGGCGGCTACTATTACGCTGCCACTGCCGAGGAGCTGGAGCGCACCATCCGGCAGCTCCGCAGCCGGATCAAAAAGATCGCATTTGCGGAGCGCGGCCTGTCCAGTGCTTTGCCGGACTATGTTGACACCGGTCAGCTTTCTCTCCCGCTGGATGGGGGTGATGTCCCTTGAACAGCTGTATCCCCTGGGTGGGCGGCAAGAGCAAGCTGCTGTGGATCATCAACAAGATGGCGCCAGATCACTACAGCCGTTTCATCGATGTCTTTGGCGGCAGCGGCACGGTGACCATGAGCCGACCTATCCAACAGGGCTGTATGGAGGTCTACAACGATTTCAACAGCAATTTAACCAACCTGTTCTGCTGCGTGAAAAACCGGCCCTTAGCGCTGCTGGCGGAACTGGGCTTCCTGCCTCTGAATACGCGGGATGATTTCAATGTCCTGTACAAGTTCCTCTCCAAGGGCGAGATCACAGATGACTACCTGCAAGAGGAAATGGAACTGACTGAGATCCTGCTCAAACCGCCCGAGGCCGAAGCCATCCGCACACTCCTTTTGGAACGTGCTCCCCGCGGAGATGTCCGCCGTGCCGCAGATTTTTTCAAGTTGGTACGGTACAGCTTCAGCGGCAGTTCTAAATCATTCGGAGGTAAGCCCTGCGACATCCGCCGCTTCTTCCACCTGATTTGGGAGTGTTCCCGCCGGCTGGCGAATGTCATTGTGGAGAACAAGGACTTTGAGGATGTCATCCGTCAGTATGACCGGGGCGATGCATGGATCTACTGTGACCCGCCGTACTTTGAGGCCGAATGCTATGAGGTAGCCTTCCCCAAGGAAAATCATCAGCGTCTCCATGATACGCTTCTGAACTGTCAGGGGTATGTCATGGTGTCCTACAACTACTGCCCGTACATTTGTGAGCTGTATCAGGAGTTCTACATTTTCCGTGTTGTGCGCCCCAACAGTATGTCCCAGACGGCGGGCAGTGAATATGAGGAAGTCATCATCACCAACTATGATCCTCGCAAAGCCTGCTGGCAGCTCAGTTTGGAGAGCCTGCTGAACTGCGGCAGTGAGGCCAGATATGAACTGATCCATGAGCCAGAAAGACCAATCAAAACGACAAATTAAAGGAGGGTCCCTCATGAATTTTATGAAATACCCCACGAAGAACGATATCAGCATTTCCAATGCCGTTCTGAAGCTGGCCAAGCTCCAGAATGCGGAAAGGCTGGAGCTCACAGCAGCCACGGGCGCAGTCATTGTGACCAGCGGCAGGATGACAGCGAAGGAGCTCCTCAGCACAGTACAGTCGCTGACTGGGCGAGCTGCCGAGCTTATGACCTTGCTCCGTCTCACCTGTGGCGACTGCACGAATTGCAGCGAAGAATGTGCGTACCGAGATAAGTCAATCACCGAGCTGATCCGCCCCGCTGTGGTTATTCCTGATTGGGCACGGCAGGATGCCGGATTGGCTGGCGATGCCAAACTGGACTGCTATGTGGATAAGGATTCCGGCGAGATCAGCGTGTGCGAGGCAGATTATGAGCACGACCTCTCCGATGTGCCGCCCGAGCTTCTGCTCGCTCTGCATCAGTGCGGCTGCTGCCTGTCCGCGCTGGAGGATGCGCTGATGGAGGACAATGTCATCTACGATAAGTGATGCGAAAAATACAGGAGGAAGAACAGTAAAGTGAACGAAACCTAAGGTACTGGCGGAGCTGGAACAAGATAGTGAGCTGCATCTGGCGCTTGTGTATCGCGGAACGCCCGAAAACGCCGCTAAGTTCATTGCGGCGCAGGATGCTCTGATCAAGGAACTGTACGCAGAACCGGAGCCGGAGAACAGTGGCGAAACCGCAGAGGGTACGGAATCTAAGGAAAGCGAGGGCGCGGAGCCTTCCGCGGAAAGTGAGGCCACCGAATGAATTTCCTGAAAGGCAGCCTCTTTCGCCGCAATACGGAGCCGGAGGAGCTGGAGCCGATGGAGGAGTCCGGAGGCGGCATCCTCGCCGTTTGGGGCAGTCCCGGCTGCGGCAAGACGGTAACAGCAGTCAAAATCGCAAAGCATTTGGCAGCCCAGAAGAAAAATACGGTGCTGCTCCTCTGTGATATGACCGCGCCTATGATGCCCTGCATTTGCCCTCCCTCGGAATTGGAGGTCGATAAATCCCTCGGCAGTATCTTTGCCGCTCAGCACATCTCCGTAAATCTCATCAAACACAATCTGACTACCCTCAAACGTCTGCCTCACCTGACGATGCTTGGCCTTCGTAAGAAAGAAAACGAGTACACCTATGCGCCCTGCACCAAGCAGCAGGCGGAGGAACTCATCCGCGGACTCCGTGAGATCGTACCCTATGTGGTCATTGATTGCTCCAGCTACATCGCAAACGACATTCTCTCCGCTGTGGCGCTGATGGAGGCGGACAGCGTTCTGCAGCTTGCCAGCTGTGACCTGAAATCGGTCGGATATCTCTCCAGCCAGCTTCCGCTTCTGGGAGAACTGAAATGGGACAAAGACAAGCAGTACCGGGTAGCATCCAACATCAAGCCCTTTCAGGCGGCAGACCGCATCGGTCAGGTGCTGGGCAGCGTAGTCTTCCGGCTGCCGTATTCGCAGGAGCTGGAGGAGCAGTATTTGGCCGGTGAGCTGCTGGCAGACCTCTCCATGAAGGACAGCCGCGCATTCCGCAAGGAGATCGACCGGATCTGTGAGGAGGTGTTCTGATTGCTTGGTGAAAGACGAAGCAACTCCCTGTTCGCCCCGGCCGCCCCCGCAGAACCGGAGAGAAAGCCGGAACAGGCAGAGGTGCATGATATCTCCTTTGAGGAGCGCACCGGAAGGTCACTTTTCGCGGAAACTGCAACTGCACCACGTGCAAGCGAACTCTTCTTTGCCCCGCAGGAGAAAGGCGTCACCTTTGCGGATGCGCTCAGTCAGGTGCAGGGCTATCTCTCGGAAACCTACGCCACCCTCATCACAGAGGACAACTCGGACGCCAAAGAGCAGATGAAGCGCCGCATGGCACGGTATCTGCAGGAGAACCGCATTGCTGTGGATGGCATGACGGCCTCTGAACTGGTGGACGCTCTGTACACGGAAATGGCAGAGTACGGATTTTTGACCAAGTACATCTTCGCGGACGGAATTGAGGAGATCGATATCAACTCCTGGCGGGACATTGAGATCCAGTATTCGGACGGTCATACCGCCAAGCTGGAGGAGCATTTCGATTCGCCGGAACACGCCGCCAATGTCATCCGCCGTATGCTGCAGAACTCCGGCAAGGTACTGGACAATGCCAGCCCCATCATTACCTCCCGATTGGCAAAGAATATTCGTATCTCGGTCATCAAAACGCCGGTGCTGGATGAGGATGCCGGTGTTGCCGCATCCATCCGTATCGTGAATCCCAGGAATCTCAGCAAGGCGGACTTCGTGCAGAGTGGCACAGCCACAGAGGAAATGCTGGACTTTCTGTCCGCATGCCTGCGCTATGGCGTGTCTATCTGCGTGGCGGGAGCAACTTCCTCCGGCAAGACCACCGTGGCGGGCTGGCTCCTCTCCACCATCCCGGACCGCAAGCGTATCTTTACCATTGAAGATGGCTCTCGAGAACTCCAGCTCATCCGGGAGCGTGACGGGCGGGTGACGAACTCTGTCGTCCACACACAGACCCGCGACAGCGAGAATGAGCGCCAACGTATCGATCAAATCGCATTGCTGGATATTGCCCTGCGCTTCAATCCGGACATCATCTGCGTGGGCGAGATGCGCGGCCCAGAGGCCAACGCGGCACAGGAAGCGGCTCGTGTGGGCATTGCGGTGCTGACCACCATCCACTCCAATTCCAGCGAGGGTACCTACCGCCGCATGGTGTCCCTCTGCAAACGCGCCGTGGACACCCCGGACGATACCCTCATGGGATATGTCACCGAGGCATACCCCATTGTGGTCTACTGCCGCCAGTTGGAGAACAAGCAGCGGCGCATCACCAACATCTCCGAATGCGAGATCCTGCCGGATGGAAGTCGCAGGCTTCACAAGCTCTATGAGTATCACATCACGGACAACCATCTGGAGGACGACCACTTCATCATTGAGGGCGAGCACCGGAAATGTGAGGAGATATCCGAAAGCCTGCGGCGCCGCTTTATTGAAAACGGGATGCCGCTTGGAGAGTTGGCACAATTCGTTCAAGGAAAGGAGGAAGATGAATGACTATGATCCAGCTGATTGCCTGCATCGGCATGATTGCAGGGCTTTTTATGGTGCTGCATGTCTCGCCGCGGGAACTGAGCGACAGTCTCTTTTCCTGTTTGACCGCAGCTCCCGGCAGTATCCGTGCCGATATCAACGAGACGACCAAACGAAAAAAGGCAGGGTACCTCCGGCGTGAGATCACCGAGGCGCAGGTGGTCTTGGCAGCCTCCGGACGGGCAGACAGGTTCCCCATGGTGTGCTTCACATCTCTGCTCTGCTTTTCATTGGGAGCCTGCATTGCCATTGCCGCTGGAAACGCTTTCCTTGTGCCGGTGCTGGCTGTTGGTTTGATGCTGACCCCATTTTGGTATGTCAAGCTCACAGCAGGCAGCTTCAAAAAGGATGTGGCAGCAGAACTGGAAACTGCGCTGTCCGTCATTACTACAGCCTACCTGCGCACTGAGAACTTTCAGCAGGCCGTGGAGGAGAATGTTCGCTATCTGCACCCTCCGGTGCAGGAGGTATTCCAGCATTTCCTGATGCGTATCAAGCACATCGACCCGGATATGGATGCGGCGCTTACTGACCTGAAAGCCGCCATCGACAATGAGGTCTGGCGGGAATGGTGCGATGCCGTGATGGCTTGTCAGGCAGACCGAAGCCTGACAAGCATTCTGACGCCCATCGTCAGCAAGCTGTCGGATATGCGGGTGGTCAATGCGGAGCTGGAAAATCTGGTGTTTGGTCCCCGCAAGGAGTTCATTACTATGGCGATCCTCGTGCTGATCAACATTCCGCTGGTGCGCTTCATCAATAAGGACTGGTATCATACGCTGGTAGCCACCATCCCCGGTCAAATGGTCATCGCTGTCTGCCTTGCCGCTGTGTTCGTGTCCTTTGCATTCGTCGTGAAGCTGACGCAGCCCATTGAATATCGGAGGTGAGAGGGTGAAATTGCTGTTATTCCTGTTCGGCGCCGCCTTGGCTGCCGGACTGTATTTCGTTCTGGCGGACCTGCTGAAGATCCCCAGGCTGGCAACGGAGCGTGCCCTCATCTCCGCAGGACGCAAGGAGCGCAGTCTTGTGAAATCTATGGAGACGCTCGTCTTGGGATGGTCGCTGAAGCTGGCTCCGCTGATCCGCTTGGATGCCTACAAACGCAGACGGCTGGAAACGAAGCTGACTGCCGCAGGACTGGATATGACCCCCGAGGTCTTTACGGCTTACACCGTTCTGAAGCCCTGTCTCATCCTGCTGGGGATCATCCCGTGCCTCCTGATCTTGCCCATCCTGACACCATTGGTGGTGGTACTGGCGCTGCTCACTTATTTCAAGGAGAGCCGCCGGGCGGATGAGCTGTGCAAGGCCAGAATGGAACTGGTGGAGGGTGAACTGCCTCGTTTCGTGGCGACCATCCATCAGGAATTGGCTGCCAGCCGGGATGTCCTGCGCATTCTGGAGAACTACAAGAAACATGCCGGTCCTGATTTTGCCCGTGAACTGGATGTGCTGACGGCGGATATGCGCTCCTCCTCTTATGAGGCGGCACTCATCCGCTTTGAAGCCCGTATGGGTTCGGCCATCATCTCGGATATCGTCCGCGGTCTTGTCGGCATCCTGCGGGGCGATGATGGGCGGATGTACTTCCAAATGCTCTCCCATGATTTGAAAGCGCTGGAGCTGCAGCGCCTGAAAGCCAAGGCGGCGAAGATCCCGCCCAAGATCCGGGTGTTCAGCTTCCTCATGCTCATGTGCTTCATGATGACGTACATCGTCATTATCATCTATCAGATCATCAACTCGCTGGGTGCGCTGTTTTAAGGAGGAATGCCTATGAAGAAATTACGAAAACGGCACTCCGGCGAGGGATATATCGATGTATGCGTGCTGGTAGTCTGCGCTATGCTGGTGCTGGCGCTGGTGGTACGGGTCCTGCCGGTCTTCGTTGCCAAGCAGCAGCTCGACACCTATGCGGTGGAACTGGTGCGGGAGGCGGAGATCTCCGGCAGAGTCGGAACGGAAACCAGCCGCCGTGCTGCGGCGCTGACGGACAGCACCGGACTGGATCCCAACATCCGCTGGTCGAAAACGGGACGCATTCAGCTCAATGAGGAAGTCACCGTAACGCTGACATTGGACATGGACATCGGCCTGTTCGGCGGCTTCGGCTCATTTCCCATTACGCTGCGGTCGGAGGCCACCGGAAAGTCGGAGGTGTATTGGAAATGAGCAAGCACTGTTTCCTTCGCCGCCACCCCGGCGAGGGCACCCCTATGATCCTTGCCATCGTGCTGGTCCTGCTGATGCTTTTTTGCACGGTCGCGGAGTTCAGCCGGGTGTGGATCATTGCCCAGGGTGTCAAGGAGGCTGCCCAACAGGCGGTCATCTCCACCATCAACGACAACTATGATGATGTGTACCACGCTGTGCGGGAGGGCTATGCCGCAGGCTGGTATCCGGACGGCACAGGCCGATGGGATGAGAGCGTGGATACCGGCGATGTGTACGGTCAGCTGGCATCAACGCTTGGACTGGAGAACACCGGCAGCGGATATCAGAAGATCTCAAACGGAAATGTGGAATATACCATCTCTGGCCTGAGCGTGGAGTTGAGCAACAACGCCCTCAGTTCCGGCCAAAGCAAGGGCTATACCGCCGCAGTGGAGATCCGCTTGGAGGTACCGGTGCGATTCCTTGGGAACCTTTTGCCCGCAGCTGAAATGATGCTGCACACGGAAGCCAAATATGTGCCGGTATTCTGAAAAAGTTTCGCTTTCCCAATAGACTTACGCCGAAAGGTGTGGTATTGTCCAATCAAGAGAAAAATCAGAAAAAGGAGGAAAATCAATGAACGACAAGACGAAACGGATCATCCTCATCACCGCCTGCTGCCTGCTATGCGGTGTGGCCGTCATCGGGATCGCCGGACGCTTCGGTGGAAATACGGTGACGCCCTCCGGAACGGTATCCGGCAGTCAGCCGGACAGCAACGATCCCAATGTGAACATCAACAATAGCCAGGGAGATGTGAATGTCCCCTCGCTGACGCCGGAGCAGAGTGACCCCGGCCAGGGTGCAAACTCCAATGGCACGGAGCAGACCATCCAGGCGAACCCCGTTAAGCCGGACGCTCCAGAAAAGCCGGAATCGCCCAGCGGCACGGCGACACTTCCGGATGATCACAAAGCGGAGGATGTACCGACCTCGGAACGCAAGACGGAGGATGAACCGCATCCCACATATCCGGAACAGCCCACCTCCAAGCCTGCGGAATCCCAGCCCGCCGCAGGAAGCACGAACTCCTCCGGTCAGGTATATGTGCCGGGCTTTGGCTATGTAGACAGCAGCGGTGATAACACGGTCATCGATGGACAGGACATCTACGAAAACGGAAATAAAATCGGTGAAATGGGCGGCGGGAACTAACAGTACTCCCAATCAGCATGGCGCAGTCAGAAATGGCTGCGCCTTTTCTTTTTCCAGAGACTTCGAAAGGAGGTATCCATGAAGCGACTTCTCGCACTTTTGCTTTCCCTTGTGCTCATGCTGGGTGCGGCTGTTCCAGCTTATGCCACCGGTGACGGTAACTTCGACGGCGGTGGCGGCGGCATGGGCAGCGGCACATCCACCAACTACTGGAATCCGGGTATGGACGGTGTCCGCATTTCCGTGGTGAATGTGGACAGCCACGCTGTCGTGGGAAATACCGTTGACTGGAGCAATCAGAATCCGAGCACCAACATGATCCACTTCGGAAAGGTATCCAAGCTCTCTTATAACAGTGGGCGGGCGTTGTCACCTGTCGTGGGCGGCTATGTCTGCGTCCGTCCGGCGCAGAGTCTGCCTCGCATCATTTCGACCGGCGACTATCCCGCCAGCATTGCGGCGATTCGAAGCTACTTTACAGACGAGCAAGTCATTCGGGCGATTGCCGGATATGTGGGAATAGACTTTGATACGCTTATTGCCGGCGATTACAAAATCGTTGTCGAGCCTATCGCCTACTTCGTCTACGGTGGAGCCTACTATGCCATGACGGCCACGGAAGCGGCGCTCTATGACCAAAAGGTAAACGGAGATCTCCGAAGCAAGATGGGATCGCTGACCCATAAGAATCTGCCGCTGGCCATCTTCCTTGAAGAAGCAGATCTGGGCTATCCCGCATGGTCTGGCAGCACCAACAGCAAGGTCAGCAACGATCAGATCATCTCGTCCCTCGGCATCGGAGTCGTCCGCTTCAACGGTGAGTTGGAGCCGCCCGATGTAAACGACTTCGACTATGAATACCGAGTCGATACCGATGTGATCTCCTCGGTGGAGGTGAGCGGCGGGCAGTCCGACCCGGATAATCCTGTGACTGTTCGCTTTGTGATTCAAGGCAGAACTTACACTGTCAGCAATGTCTACTATCCGGACGGTGACAGTCAATTGGTATGGGTAAAGTGGCACACGCCGTCAGAGCCCTGCGTCATTACGATTGCCGTCAGCGTGTCTGGCGGCGGCACGGCGCAGAGCACGATCACCTGCAACGTTGTGGACTTGGACGGCAACGATCCGCCCAACCCGGTGGCGGATGACCGCAATGATGCTTTCCGTCAGTCCACCATTCCAGAGAAAGATCAAGTGACCTCGGCATCCTGGGGCATTTGGTCACCCTGGTGGCAGGAGAATTGGGAATGGGTAGAGAACTGGGAAAAGTGCTGGCACACGGATCGCTGGGTAGACGATAACAATGTGGTTCACCGTGACCGGTGGTATCACTGGGTGGATAACGGCTGGTGGGAAGATCATGGCTGGTGGGAGTTTGACTACAACGGCTACTCCGCAAGTCTGAGCGCATCCATGCGCATCACGCCGGATAGTCTTTCGCCCACAGCGACTGCAGTTACCATGAAAAGCGGGTACGGAATTCAGGAGAAAGTAACGGCCAGAGTAACGACCACGCAGAGCGCGGCTGTCACGGCAGCGCAGAATGCTGTGACCTATTTCCCTGAATTCGGGTACGAAGGCTTCTGGAGACTGCTGAACCGCAGCATCAGCGGCAAGAGCACCGCCTTCGCTTTCAAAAATAACCACTACAGCACCTATGACCGCCCGACCCACTTCACACCTATCTGGTATCCGGACGGCAGCTACACGCCGTATACCTGGCTTTTGGACTGCTGGACACCCACGGGAATGCTCAGTATGAACCTGACGGATTCCGTGCGCATCACAGGTGACCTGTGGGAAGAATGGCATATCGCACCCTCAAAATAACAACAATAATTGGAGGTATCTATGAGCAAAATGAAATGCAAGCGCCTTTGTGTGATGTTGACCCTGTCCCTGCTGTTGGTCTGCATGATGGGAACCACGGCCTTTGCTGCCGGCACCGGTGATGTGGCCGGAGCGGTGGAAAGCACCTGGGCCACGGCATCCACGCAGATCAAGACCGTCGTCAACAACGTGGTGTTTCCCGCCATTGACCTGATCCTTGCGGTGTTTTTCTTCGCCAAACTCGGTACAGCTTATTTTGACTACCGAAAGAGTGGCCAGTTCGAGTGGACGGCTCCCGCCATCCTGTTCGCGTGCCTCGTGTTCACGCTGACGGCACCGCTGTACATCTGGCAGATTATCGGAATCTGAGGTGTAGGCAATGACTTTTTACGAACAGGAACTCCGGAAAATTATCGGAGAGCAATATCCCGATGCCACCTATGTGGGCAGAGTCTGCTATGTGCGTCTGAGCGATATGAATCGGGCAAAGATCCAATTTGTCACTGGAAGCGTTGCCAATCAGTACAACGCCTTGCAGTTGACGATCCTGAACCGCAGCGAAGGACAGGTGGATACCCTGCGCCTTCGCTTTTCGGATCTGCTGGGGACGAAGGTAACTTCCAACCCCAACTTCCGCAATGGTGTTGACCCGCACATTTGGGATGACTATGGAAAAGTAGACTGGTATGTGTATCACCCCACCCGGCAGGACTACGAGAAGCTCTCCAACGCAGTATCGGACTATCTGGAGGTGTTCCAAGACATGAGCCAGTCTGCCGATCAGCAGTGGGCGCAGACAATGTAAACCGAGCATGATTTGAAGGCCGTGCCAACTGTACGGCCTTTGCCATATCCCAAGCAGTTGGTGCGGCCTCACCCAGAGGAGGTGAAACCGATCAATGTTTATTTGGGATTTTGTTGCCGATAAGATCCTCGGCCAGATCGTGGATTGGTTCTACGGTCAGGTCGTGGGCTTTCTCGGCAACTTCTTCGCAGAGATGGGAAACATGGGTGTCGAACTCTTCGAAATGTCCTGGGTGCAGAGCATCGTACTGTTCTTCTCCTATCTCGCTTGGGCGTTGTACGGAACCGGGCTGGTCGTGGCCTGCTTTGAATGCGGCATCGAGTATTCCAGCGGGCGGGGCAACATCCGCGAAACCGCACTCAATGCCATCAAGGGCTTTATGGCTGTGAGCCTGTTCACTGTCGTTCCGGTCCGGCTCTATGAGCTTTCGGTAACGCTGCAGGGGCAACTCACCACAGGGATCACTGGCTACGGTGCATCCATCGGAGATGTTGCAAGTGATATCATGCAGGAGTTCAGCGCCGTGGAATCGCTGACCGATTTGACATCTGGCCCGTTTCTCGGCTTTGGCAGTATCACCAGCGGGATCATGATCCTGTTCTGCATCATCCTTATGGCGTATGCGATCATCAAGGTCTTCTTCGCCAATCTCAAGCGCGGAGGTATTCTGCTGATCCAGATTGCCGTGGGAAGTCTGTATATGTTCTCTGTGCCCCGTGGCTATACGGATGGCTTCATCCAGTGGTGCAAACAAATTATCGGCCTATGCCTGTCGGCGTTCTTGCAGGCGACGATCCTCATCGCTGGGCTCATGGTGTTTAAGGACCACGCACTGTTGGGTCTTGGTTTGATGCTTTCGGCTGGCGAGATTCCCCGCATTGCCGGAGCGTTTGGCCTGGATACGACAACAAGAGCTAACATTATGAGCGCGGTATATACGGCGCAGGCCGCTGTAAACACCACGCGCACGATCGTGCAGGCGGTGTCAAAATGAGCGGGCTCACTATGGGAAGCCTGTTTGACGGCATCGGTGGTTTTCCTCTGGCTGCCATTCGCAGCGGCATTACGCCGGTGTGGGCTTCGGAGATTGAAGCCTTTCCCATTGAGGTCACGAAGCAGCGCTTCCCAAGCATGATCCATGTGGGTGACATCACAAAGCTCAACGGCGCAGAACTGCCGCCCGTAGATATCATCTGCGGCGGCAGCCCGTGCCAGGATTTATCCGTGGCTGGAGCGAGAGCCGGATTATCCGGCGCCCGCTCCGGTTTGTTTATGGAGCAGGTTCGACTGGTAAAGGAGATGAGAAATGCAGACGAGCAAAGAGGCCGAGCAGGTCACGCTGTCCGACCTCGGTATATGCTGTGGGAAAATGTTCCAGGAGCCTTCTCCAGCGGAACTCCCAAAGGCGAGGACTTCCGTATCGTCCTCGAAGAGATCGTCCGAGTTAAGTGCGGTTCCGTTTATGTCCCTGGACCTTACCCCTGGCCATGGCAATCTGCTGGGCGAATCCTACTGGGAACTGATTTCTCCCTGGCTTGGCGGTGCCTGGATGCTCAATACTGGGGTGTCGCCCAACGACGCAAGAGGATCTTCCTTGTCGCAGATTTTGCAGGACGCACCGCCGATAAAATACTATTTATCCCCGAAGGCATGTTTGGGGATCCTGCGCCGAGCTTCTGAACGCGGGAAAGCACTGCCGCCGAAGCTGGAACGGGCTTTGAAGATCCAAGCCGGGTTGATGTGCCCGGACGGGCAACCTACGGATTTGAATGCCTTCCATATCAATCAGCGGGACGAGGGTATCGACCTGCACGGTGTGTCCGGTGCCTTGATGGCAACCACCAATATGCAGATGCAGACCTTCGTGACGCAGCCGGATGACACCGTCGAGGGCTTTGACGGTTACAATGGTGACCTGACCGGCGATGTTGCCGCCACGCTCGGCGCGAACTGCGGGATGTCCACCGGCAGAAACGGTGTCATGGCCTTTGCTGCCAACCAAAGGGACGAGGTTCGTGACTTACATGATGTTGCGGGTGCTTTGAATGCGCAACCGGGAATGAAACAGCAGACCTTTGTAGCCGCCGCATTCTCGGCAGGAGCCGGTGCCTCTGCTGGGAGCATTGGGTATGGCGAGGAACTGGCACCTACGCTGAAGGGCTCTGCCAGCGGAAACTGTATGCCATCCGTCCTGTGCCTGAATGACCAGGGCGGAAGCGTTATGGAGTGCTCTGAGGATGTGTCCGGTACTCTGCGGGCGCAGGAGCATGGACACCAGCCGCTTGTCTACGAAAACCATGGCATTGATGCCCGTTACACCGGCCCTCATCAGGTGGCGCCCACCATGTCCGCAAGATACGGAACAGGCGGAAACAACGTGCCGCTCGTAGAACAGGAAGAAACCTTCTGCATTACCGGAAACGCCATTGACCGGCAGCCGCAGAACGGCGGCAACGGGATCGGATATCAGCGGGACATCGCATATACGCTGACGGCCACCGATCATCATGCGGTCTACAGCCGTCAGCGTGTGGATGACTTCCGTGAGAACGGTGTGGTCAGCACGCAGAGCGCCCGCCAGCATAAGGACGCCACAGATCTTGTTTGTCAAAAGGCAGAAGCCTATGCCTATCTCATCCGTCGTTTGACTCCGTTGGAGTGCGAACGCCTACAGGGCTTTCCGGATGGCTGGACAGATATCCCCGGTGCTTCGGACAGCGCCCGATATAAAGCGCTGGGCAACAGTGTGGCGATACCCTGTGTGGAGTTCATCATGGGTCGGATCGCCGCAGCTCTTCGGGAGGTATAGCTGCCTTAGTGGTTTTGCTTCCGTTTCGCATAGCTTCTTCGTTGAGTTTGGTGAATAGCTTTCCATGACTTCTTCCGGTATGCTTTGCTTGCAAAATCAAGGAAAGGAGCAGACCGATGGAGGGCAAAAAGAACCTCTGCGCCATGATCCCGGCAGAACTTCACGCAAGGATCATGACAGAGAAAGAAGAAATGAAACTGAGTACACTGGCGGAATATGTGGAGCGCATCTTCGCAGAACACTTTGAAGGAGGAAACGATATGCAGACAGAACGGACCCTTGCGGTGAAAATCTCCGTAGAACTCTTCGACCGACTGAAAGAGTATCTGGAAAAGAATCACCTGAAGCAGAAGGACTTCATCACACAGCTGATCCAGCAGGCGCTGGATAACGCAGAAGAATAATCAACCCACTGGATGGCCGCAGGGAAACCTGCGGCCATCTCTATTCTCCGGAGGTGAGAGCAATTTATATTTACCCTGATAATTTGACCGCAAAAGCCATGCTGTGGCTTTGGGAGCTGCGGGACATCGGCATCATCGGCGTGGGGCTTCTTATCTCTGTTCTGGCGCTGACCCAGACAGGCATCGCCCTGCCGCTGGTGCTGACGGCTGTTTATGCTTTCCTCAGCATTCGATTCGACGGAACCAGCATATTGGATTTCCTCAAATATGCCGCCGCGTTCCTGATTACAAAGCAGCAATTCTATGATTGGAGGTTGGAGTCGTGAGTAAAAAGCAGAAAAAGGACAAAGCCGCCCGCTCCACACGGCAGCTCATGGGCATTGAGGAGATCAAGGACTACTGCATTGCCACCCGTATGGGCAATCTCGTGTTCTTCATCATCAAGCCCACTAACATCTCCGTCCTGCCGGATTCCAGCATCAGTGCCCGCATCTATGCGCTGCTGAATGTCGTAAAAGGACAGGCGGAAATCGAGATGCTGGCGCTCAATTCCAAAGAATCCTTCGAGCGCAATAAGGACTTTTACCGGGAGCGGCTGAGCCAGGAGGAACTGCCCGCAGTCCGCAGGTTGCTGGAGCAAGACAGCAAGCACCTGGACCGTATTCAGGTGCTCATGGCGTCCAGCCGTGAGTTTTATATTATCATCCGGCTGCGTGGTGAACAGGAGTCCGATGTGTTCTCCTACCTTTCCCGCATCGAGCAGAATATCAACGATAACGGCTTCACGACCCGCCGAGCCACCGAGCAGGATCTCAAAAAGATGCTGGGTGTTTACTTTGAGCAGAACGTGACGACGGAAAAGTTTGAGGACTTCGACGGTGACCGCTGGGTCATTGTCGGTGAGTAAAGGAGGGACTCATTTGGCAAAGAAAACGAAAAAAGCAACGCCGCAGAGCCGGGAGACTGCAAGCATCAAATCCTTCCTGGATATGATCGCACCTTCCGTGGTCAAGTTCGAACCCGATCACTTCATCTGCGGCAACACCTTCCGCTGCGTGTGGGCGCTGCGGGAATATCCCACGCAGACCGATGAGCAGGCTATTCTCCGACATCTGGGCGAAAAGGATGGGATCACGCTGCGTATCTACACCCGACAGGTAACACCCGCCGAGGAAAAGCGCATCATCCAGAATGCTGCCAACAAAAACCGCATGGGCAGCTCCAACACCAACGACCTGCAGCAGACGATCACGGCGGAAAGCAATCTGCAGGATGTGGCGTCGTTGGTAGCTTCCATGCACCGCAACCGAGAGCCGCTGCTCCACTGCGCCGTCTATATCGAGCTGACCGCTTCGGATTATAACACGCTCAAGCTGCTCCAGACCGATGTGCTGACGGAGCTGGTGCGGAGCAAGCTCAATGTGGACAGGCTCCTGCTTCGTCAGCAGCAGGGCTTCTGCTGTGCCAGCCCCGTGGGATACAATGCCTTCGGTCAGCAGTTCGAGCGTGTTCTCCCGGCATCCAGTGTGGCGAATTTGTATCCCTTCAACTATTCCGGCAAAACGGACGCAAAGGGCTTCTATGTCGGGCGGGACAAGTACGGCAGCAACATCCTCGTGGACTTCGACCAGCGCGATGAGGACAAGACCTCCGCCAACATCCTCATTCTCGGCAACTCCGGCCAGGGCAAATCCTATTTGATGAAGCTCCTAATCCTCAATCTGCTGGAGTCCGGAAAGTCCGTTATCACGCTGGATGCCGAGCATGAGCAGCAGGAAATGTGCGAGGCCGTGGGCGGCTGCTTTGCCGACCTCATGGCGGGAAAGTACATCATCAATGTACTGGAGCCGAAATGCTGGGATGATGGCGGTGACCCGGACGATACGGCAGCGCCGGAAGCCTTCCGCAAAAGCACTTTGCTGGCACAGCATGTTTCCTTTCTCAAAGACTTCTTCCGGGCCTATAAAGATTTCAACGATGCCCACATCGACACCATTGAGATTATGGTGTCCAAGCTCTATGCGAAATGGGGAATCACGGAGCGAAGCAACTTCCGCCGCATGCGACCGGAAGACTATCCGATCCTTTCTGACCTCTATGACCTGATTGAAGAAGAATTCAAGCGCTACGATCCCAACGCCCATCTGCTCTATACGGAGAAGCTCCTGCAGGAAGTCCTGCTGGGGCTGCACTCCATGTGCAAGGGTGCGGACGCACAGTTCTTCAATGGGCACACCAACATCACCTCCAGCCGCTTCCTCGTTTTCGGCGTCAAGGGAATGCTGAGTGCCGCTAAAAATGTCCGCAACGCCATGTTGTTCAATGTGCTGTCCTTCATGTCGGATAAGCTTTTGACGGTCGGCAATACCGTAGCAGCACTGGACGAGCTGTATATTTGGCTGTCCAATCCCACGGCCATTGAGTACATCCGAAACTGCCTCAAGCGTGTTCGCAAAAAGGAATCCGCCATGCTGCTGGCAAGTCAGAATCTGGAGGACTTTGACCAGGAGGGTATCCGCGAGATGACAAAGCCGCTGTTCAGCATCCCGCCTCACCAGTTCCTGTTCAACGCAGGCTCCATCGACAAGCGCAGCTATATGGAGATGCTCCAGCTGGATGAGGCGGAGTATAACCTCATCAAGTTCCCCCAGCGCGGTGTCTGCCTGTACAAGTGCGGCAACGAGCGGTATCTGCTGGAAGTCCACGCTCCCGCCTACAAGGAAAAGCTGTTTGGCACGGCGGGTGGTCGCTGATGGCAGTATCTGCAGACATGATCGCAAAAGCCGCGGCGACAGTGCTCTCTAACGAAAAGCTGCGCAAAGGCGTGGGATGGACGCTGGTCGCAATTCTCTCGCCAATCATTGTACTCATCGCACTCCTGTGCTCCATTGGCTCCGGAGGTGCGGATCACAACAACCAGGCGGTAGCTGCGTCCTTCTATGGTGTGAGCTACTCGACAGAAGTACCCGCAGAATTCCGGCATCATATTGAGGAGATGCGTACCGCTTTTTCTCTTCTGGATTCGGCAGTGGCTTCCGTCAATGGGCAAACGGAAAGCGGAAACGGCCTTGACCCGATTCGGATCAAGGCCGTTTTTTATGCCCTCTGCTTTGGCGAAGATGCACCATCCGCACGGGTGGCGAACCGCTTCGTAGAATGCTTCTACACTTGGGAAACCCGTACCCGCACGGTAGACATCGAGAACGACGATGGCACGGTTACCAGCACGGTAGAAGAATACACCGTCGCTGTTCCGGTCTCACTGTATCAAGCGTATGCCAATCTGGAAGCAGAGCTTGGCAGGACGATCACAGAGGACGACAAGAGCAATATCAACCACATCTATTCCATGATCGCCGGTGCGGCGGGCGGCGGGAATTACAGCGGTGAGTTCCTTCGCGGAGATGGAAGCAGTATCGACTTGGACATCTCAGCTTTCACCGACCCCAACAGCAAAAATGCTGCTGACCTTGTGACCTACGCCATCCACGCATGGGAATCTGGCTGGGGCTATGTCTGGGGGACCTATGGCGATGTGCTGACCGAATCGCTCTTTGCCTACAAGCTGGAACAGTATCCTGACGGTGTCGGCAGCTACGAAGATTTTATCCGTGCCAACTGGCTGGGCGGAAGGACCACCGACTGCGTGGGACTCATCAAAGGCTATGGCTGGTTGTCCCCGGAAACGATGACCATCGACTATGGGACTCACGGAATGCCGGATATCGGCGCCAACCAGATGTACTACAGCGCCACGGAATCTGGCACTATCGATACCATGCCGGACATTCCCGGCCTTGCCGTTTGGCATGACGGACACATCGGCGTTTACATTGGCGGCGGTCAGGTCGTTGAAGCTATGGGTACCAAGTACGGTGTCGTCAAAACAGAATTGGCTGGCCGAGGATGGACGCACTGGCTGAAGATTCCGTATATCAATTATGACTGAGGAGGTACGACATGAAAAAAGTAAATATCACTCTCACCTTTGACGATGACAAGCTGGATGCACTGGAGTTTTCTCTCCGCAAGGAACACTCCTCCGTGCAGGCCCGCATGGACGATGCGCTCAAGCAGCTCTATGAGCAGACGGTGCCGGAAGCTGTGCGGGAGTATCTGGACAGCAAGGCTGTCCCTGCGTCCAAGCCTAAGCGCACTGCCAAATCCGCTGTCCCGAAAACGCCGAGTAGTGAGCCGAAGCCTGCGGCAGCCGTGGTAAAGGAGGGCAACTGATATGGCGCAGCAGGAAGAAATCGTCCTGTGGATCGACCAGCGATGGAAAAGAGCCATTGAGAAACATCTCAGGGATGAAACTTTACAGGAGCATCTGGAGAATGTGCTGGACGAGCTGTGCAATCAGCTTCCGGAGCGGGAGTATGAGCGCATCAGCCATGCGATCCAATCGGAAGCTGCTGCACAGCGTGCGGAGGAAGAAGCGGCCCGAACTTATGCCGCCTACCATGTGACGGAGCGTGGTCAGGAATGGTACTTCAAGACCTCGCCCGGTGAGGAGCTGTTGGCGGTCGGGAAAAAGCTGCGCAGTTACATCACCAGTGAGAAAGTTACTGTGCCGGATTTGTTTATCAAAATGTTTGCAGGCGGTCGTCCCATCACCGCGGAGGAATACAATGCGCTGACCGCTGTACGCATGGAGAACACCGGAAAGATACGCGGTGTGTTCGATGTGAACTTCGACAAGCGTGAGTTCTCCGCTGTTCACATTATGGATGGCTGGCAGACCTGGGCCATGCGTGATGTATCGGTGGCGGTCTACCATGCCACCCGGTCGCAGTTCGCATCGGGCGATGATAAGTGGCGCAAGCTGTTGGATCATCTGAATGGCAAAGAGATCACATCGGCAGGGCATCTCTCCGCACAAAACTTTTCCTTCGGTGAGGAGATCATCGAATCGGACGGCAAGCTCAACTTTTATCTGCAGTCGGACTTCGATGTAGATGCCGCCTTCGGTACATTTGTCTGCACCGATCAGAACGACGACTGGCTCAACATTTACGCCAACTATGACGTGGAGCAGGATCGTCTGTGTGACACGCTGGAACTGAACCTCTGCAAGGGAGACGGTTCGGAAGAAAGCTGGAGTTACTCTCTCAATGCTGCTGAACAGGAAGTTCTGCTCCGCAAGATGGAGGCGTTCTGCCAGCAGCAAACCGGCATGAACCTGCACGAGTACGCCCAACAGCTTCGGGACAGTGAAACGCAGGCTCCTGAGATGCAGATGTAACCGCCGTGTCCGCCCCTGTGGGCCGCTGTGTGCGCTTTTTACAGGTAGCCCGAGCGAGTACCCCACCGGGGATTTGGGCGGGCTTTGAACCGCTTTGTGGGGATATCAGCATCCGACGAAAGAAAAGCAGGAGAAAGAGCCGGGGACAAAGCGCCCCGGCTCGACCCACTTCTGCCCGCAGTGCGGGCAGTTTTCGGCTTTTTAGGCTGGGGACAAAATAGCACCTTGCGGGGTGGCTTGGACCCTATAAACCGGAAAATCCCCGTGAGACAAGGGCTTTCAGCGGGGACAACACGAAATTTAGGAGGAATTTATCAATGGAACACAACGACAAGATCAAAAAGGCTTTCTGGATCACTGAGGATATGGACAGAGAGATCGATGCACACCTGAAGCCGGATAACTGCAGCAGCCGAAGCGAGTTCGTGATGAATGCGCTCAAGTTCTATGTCGGCTACTTGAACACGAAGAACGCCAGCGCGTTTCTGCCTGAAGCACTCTCCGCAACGCTGACCGGAACGCTGGATGGTTTCGCGGGCCGCATCAGTTCCCTGCTTTTCAAGCAGGGCGTGGACATCAACTTGATGGCGCAGATCATCGCCTACGATACCGACATCGATGAAGGAGCATATGAGCGTCTGCGCGGCAAGGCCATCCGGGATATGAAGCGGACCAATGGCCGCATCTCCTTCAAAGACGCGATGGACTTTCAGAAGTCGGTGTAAGCGATGGCGAAACTCGTACAAAAAAGCGGCTACATCAAATCCGGAAAAGCCGGCGGGTACATGCGCTACATTGCTACCCGTGAAGGTGTAGAGAAACTGGCCGGAAACGGTGCAGTCACAAAAGGCCAGCGTGAGCTCATCCAGAAACTGCTCACGGACTTTCCGGATGCGGCGGAGCTATTTGAGTACGAGGACTACTGCAAAACGCCGACGCTTGGTACGGCATCCGCCTTTATCGGTATGGCACTGGATGCTAACATTCATGAAATCGACTCGGAGAGCGGATATATGCAGTACATTGCTACCCGCCCTCGTGTGCAGAAGCACGGAAGCCATGGCCTGTTCAGTTCTGCCACTGCTGTAGATCTCACCTCGGCAATGTCGGAACTGGAAGCGCATGAGGGAAATGTGTGGACCATCATCTACTCTCTGCGCCGCGAGGATGCCGCTCGTTTGGAATACGACAGTGCTGATGCATGGCGCACACTCCTCATGGAGAACGCACCGACACTGGCGAAGTCAATGAAGATATCGCTCAATAACTTTCATTGGTACGCCGCTTTCCATGACGAGGGGCATCACCCACACATTCACATGATGGTCTGGTCCGATGATCCGAAGGAAGGTTTCCTGACCAAAGGTGGAATCGCAGCAATGCGCTCCAAGTTGACCAACGCCATCTTCCGGGATGAGATGCAGCAAATTTATGAGCGCAAGGATGTGGCCTACTCAGACTTGGTGGAGGCGGCGCAGAATGCTATGCGGGAAATGATCAGCCGGATGCAGCGTCAGGTCTGTGACAGCCCGATTATCGAGGACAACATGCATCAGCTTGTGCAGGCACTGGAAACGACTACCGGAAAGAAACAGTATGGCTATCTCAAGAAGCCGCTGAAGCAGCTTGTTGATACCATCGTGGATGCGCTGGCGGAGCTGCCGGAGGTCTCTGAGTGCTATGAGGTGTGGAATCAGATCCATGAGGAACTGAACGAGTGCTACGGTCACAACACCCCATGGGAGCGACTCCCGCTGTCTCAACGCAAGGAGTTTCGTAAAATCAAGAACGACATCATCCGGGAGGCCGAGAATATTCGTCTCGGTCTCTCAACCTTTGAGGATGAAGGGATGCAGGATGAACCGGAGCCGGAAAGTCAGAAGGAGGAGCATCAGTCCTACAGTGTGTACGAGCAGGCGCAGCGATACCGCGCCGCAAAGGCTGTCCTGCAGGACATCTATGCGCTGGATGCGGAACACGCAGACGCGGTCAAAGCGCTGGAGCAGCTCTGGGAGGAGGGGTATACCGTTGCGGCACATCAGCTTGGTAAGTTCTATCGGGATGATCTCTCCACCTTGCGTGACCACGAAAAAGCAGAGCAATGGTTTCGGTGCTCGGCAGAAGCCGGTAATGATTTCTCGGAATACGCCCTCGGGAAGCTGCTCCTCACGCAGAAACGCACAGTAGAAGCGCTGGAATGGTTGGACAAGGCCGCAGAACAGGACAATCAGTTTGCTCGGTATCGGCTCGGAAAGATTTATCTCACCGGTGAGCCCGTGCCGAAGGATGTGGAAAAGGCTCTTGCGTACCTGACAGCCTCCGCTGATCAGGGAAATCAATTTGCACAGTACACCTTGGGCAAGCTGTATCTCTTAGGGCGGGATGTCCCTCCAGATCGTGAGCAGGCCAAAGAATGGCTGATTCGAGCTGCGGCACAGGGCAATGAGTATGCGCGATTCTTTCTCGACCGCTTTGACCAGTTCCGGGATCCGTCTGTCATGTTGGCGGCAACCAAGCTGCTCCATCACATGAGCAGTATATTTCAAAGCAATTCTGTTCCGCCAAGCAACCCAGCGGGGATCCGTATCGACTCCAAACGCCGCAGACGGCTTATGGAGAAACGTATGGCTATGGGTCACAGGGCGGATGATCACGAGGAGCAGACGCAGTATCAGCAGAGTATGTAAAAAAGGAGAACTCCATGTCAAGCTATATTCATTTCACCGAAGAACAGAAACAGCGCGCCGCCGCAGTGGATCTGGAGGAGTTCCTGCGCTGTCGTGGTGAAAAGCTGCTTTCCTCCGGCAGAGAAAAACGTCTTGCCAGTGACCACAGCGTGACCGTCCGAGGCAACGAATGGTATGACCATGCGGAGGAGCGAGGCGGACATGCCGTCAGCTTTGTGCAGCGGTTCTACGGCCTTAGCTACCCGGACGCAGTGACAATGCTACTGGGCGGTGAACTGGGGACGGCGTATCCTTCTGCCGGGGAACGTACAGAGGAACCTGTGAAGTCATTTGCACTGCCGCCCGCCAACAAAGATATGCGCAGAGTGTTTGCGTATCTCATCAAGCATCGCGGCATCGCAAGAGATGTGGTGGCGCACTTTGCCAAGGCTGGGCTTCTGTATGAGGATGCCGAATATCACAACGCCGTGTTTGTTGGTACGGATACAGATGGTGTTCCCCGCCACGCCCACAAGCGCAGCGCCAACAGCTATGGAAAAGCCTTCCGCTTGAACGTCGAGGGCAGTGATCCACGATACAGCTTCCATTATGTCGGCACAGACAGAAGTCTGTATGTGTTTGAAGCACCCATCGATATGCTGTCCTTCATCACCCTTTATCCGGAGAACTGGCAGCGGCACAGCTATGTAGCCTGTTGCGGCACATCCATTCAGCCAGTATTGCAGATGTTGGAACAAGTGCCGCAGCTCGACACCGTCCTGCTCTGCCTCGATAACGATGAAGCTGGTAATCAGGCCAGCCGCCGGATGCAGAATCAGTTAGAGGTGCGCTATTCCGTGGAGCGCCTAATCCCGGAAAGCAAAGACTGGAATGACGATCTGACCCTGAGCAGCGAAAACGCTCAGGGCCTTGCTATGAATGAAATGAGGTGAAATGTTGAACGCAAGTATCTGGATCCTGATCGCAGCGGGAGCAGCAATGTTCCTTGTCATCGGTGGGCTGTCCATGATGTCTCATCACTATACCCTTGGCAATATCAAATCCCGCACTGTGGGCGATGGGCAGCACGGCACAGCCCGATGGGCCACCGACAAGGAAATCAGGCAGACCTATGCCCATGTACCCTTCAAGGTCAGAGAGTGGCGCAAAGGACAGAATCTCCCCACGGAGCAGGGATTGATCCTCGGTTGCAAGGGGCAACCACAGGAGCTCGCCGCACTGGTGGACAGCGATGACATCCACTGCCTTATGATCGGCGCCAGCGGTATTGGCAAGACCGCATTTTTCCTGTATCCCAATCTGGAATATGCCTGCGCCTCCGGCATGAGTTGGCTGGCGCTGGACAGCAAGGGTGACCTGGCCCGAAATTACGGTACGATTGCAAAAAACTGCTATGGCTACAATGTATCTGTTATTGACCTGCGAAATCCCACTCGCTCAGATGGCAACAATCTGCTGACATTGGTCAACCGCTACATGGATATCGCAAGAAAAGATCCCAAGAACCTGGCGGCTCGAGCCAAGGCGGAGAAGTACGCCAAGATTCTTGCCAAAACCATTGTTAACCCCGATGGCGATGACAGCAACCGCGGACAGAATGCCTTTTTCTATGATGCGG
>ERZ1026960.288-NODE-288-length-26347-cov-6.046858_pt1 | contig 26347 bp, 18 predicted proteins | sample MGYA00519458_ERZ1026960 | MGnify/ENA primary metagenome ERZ1026960 (study PRJEB26926, sample SAMN06164516) | human gut metagenome | biome: ENVO:00009003; feature: ENVO:2100002; material: ENVO:00002003 | host: Homo sapiens | place: USA | collected 2012 ...
TTCCAACGCTTCCTCAGAGAAGTCTGGCGCAATAATGATTTCCAAGAAAATCTTAGATAATTTTTCTGCCAATCCCTTTTCAACCTTTGCGTTCAACGCTACGATACCACCAAAAATCGAAATTGAGTCAGCCTCATAAGCTTTATCCCAAGCCGCTTCAATATTTTCACCAATACCAACTCCACATGGATTCATGTGTTTAACACCTACAGCTGCATATTGACCTTCAAAATCTTTTAAGATTTCAATAGCCGCATTTCCATCCTGAATATTGTTGTAAGACAATTCTTTACCATGAAGCTGAGTCGCATTTGCCAAAGAATATTGAGGATTCATTCCTTTATAGAAAGCAGCCTTTTGATGAGGATTTTCACCATAACGCAAGTCTTGAACCTTATCAAAAGTAATAGTCATACTTTCTGGGAATTCTTCATGTGTTGTCTTCGTTAAATAATCTGCAATCATCGCATCATAGCGAGCTGTATGACGAAATACTTTTGCAGCTAAACGCTCACGCGTTTCCAATGTTGTTTCTTGGTTTTCTCTAATTTCTTCAAGAACTTTATCATAATCTTTTGGATCACAAAGAACTGGAATACTTTGATAGTTTTTAGAAGCACTACGAAGCATACTAGGACCACCAATATCAATATTTTCAATAATTTCTTCGTGTGTTACACCTGGTTTTAATACAGTTTCTTTAAAAGGATATAGATTCACACAAACCAAATCAATATACTCAATTCCTAATTCTTGTAATTGACGTACATGATCTGGGTTTGAACGAACACAAAGTAATGCACCATGAACTTTTGGATGTAAAGTTTTCACACGACCATCCATAATTTCTGGAAAACCAGTCACATCACTGATTCCAATTGGATGAATTCCAGCTGCCTCAAGGGCTTTTTTTGTTCCTCCAGTAGAAATGATTTCATATCCACAATCTACTAATCCTTGTACAAATTCAACTAAACCAGTTTTATCGGATACACTTACTAATGCTCGCTTCATTATTTTTCCTCCTCTATACTTTTTGCGACTTGTTCAATGACTTGCCAGAACAAATCATATTCCATCGCATGTACATGCGATTCTAATGTTTCAAGATCCCAAGATGGGTCGATTGCTACTCTTTCTTGACGAATAATAGGACCTGTATCTACACCTTCGTCTACGAAATGAACTGTAACTCCAGTTTGTGCTACTTTTGCCTCATACGCATCTGCAATACTATGAGCTCCTGGAAATTCAGGTAAATAAGCCGGATGTAAATTGATGATACGATTTGGATAAGCACTTAATAAAGTATGTCCAATAAAACGCATATATCCACTTAACACAATCAAATCAACCTTTTTTTCTTTTAATACCTCTAAGATTGCCGCTTCATAACCCGCTTTACCATCATATCCCTTTGGATTAAAATAAAACTCTTCTACTCCATGATTATGCGCACGAACTCTAGCATACGCATTTTCTTTATCCGCAATCAAGCATGCACAATTCACATGCAAAGAACCATCTTCAATATGTGACAAGATTGTTTCAAAGTTAGTACCTGAACCACTCGCAAATACCGCAATATTTACCATTGGACATCTACCTGTCCTGTTTCAGTTACTTTACCAACCACATAGCTAGGTTCATTGATTTCATTTAAGGCAGCTTGAACTTTTTCAACATCTGCTGGATCTACAGCCATCACAAAGCCAAGTCCCATATTAAATACGTTGTACATTTCTTTCGTAGAAATATCTCCATTTTTTTGAATCAAATCAAAAATTGGAGGTTTTGGGAATGCCTTTGTATCAATTTCAACACCCATACCCTCTTTTAACATACGAGGTACGTTTTCATAGAATCCACCACCTGTGATGTGGCTGCAAGCTTTTAATGTAATACCCGATGCTTTAATATGCTTTAATGCTTTTACATAAATTTTTGTAGGAGCCAATAATGCCTCTCCTAAAGTTTTACCTAATTCATCATAATATGTATTTAATGATTCTTCTGTAATATCAAATACATTACGAACCAATGAGAAACCATTACTGTGAACACCTGTTGAAGGAAGCCCAATTAACACATCTCCTACATTTAGATCCTTACCAGTAATCATATCTTTTTTATCGCATACGCCAACGGCAAAACCTGCTAAATCATAATCTTCTTCTGGCATTAAACCTGGATGTTCTGCCGTTTCTCCACCAATCAAAGCAGCTTCAGATTGTAAACAACCCTCAGACACACCCTTCACAATGTCCGCAATTTTTTCTGGAACATTCTTTCCACATGCGATGTAATCTAAGAAGAATAGTGGTTCTCCACCTGCACATGCGATATCATTCACACACATCGCAACGGCATCAATACCGATAGTATCATGCTTATCCATGACCATCGCAAGTTTAACTTTCGTACCACAACCATCTGTACCAGAAAGTAATACTGGCTCTTCCATATCTTTAATTTTGGATAATGAGAAAGCACCAGAGAAACCACCAAGTCCTCCTAACACTTCTGGACGCATTGTTTTCTTAACATGCTCCTTGATCAATTCAACAGATTTATATCCTGCCTCTAAACTAACGCCTGCTGCTGCATAATGTTCTGCCATATTCTACTCCTTTACCTCATCTTTATAATCTTGTAAATCTTCTGGATATTCACCTGTACAACAAGCTAAACAACTTGTTTCAGGCACACATTTTTTGAAATCTTCAACGCTGATAAAACGCAATGAATCCACTTGGAACAACTGTTTCATTTCATCTACCGAATAATTGAAAGCAGCTAAATCTTTTTGTGCTGTTGAATCCGCTCCATATAAACAAGGGAATTTCAACATTGGTGAAGCAATACGTAAATGTACTTCTTTAGCCCCTGCTTCTTTTAATAATTGACAAATTCTACGTGATGTAAAACCTTTTACAACACTATCATCCACTAGATATACACTCTTGTCTTTAACAACTGAACTGATCGCATTTAAGCGAACTCGCATACCTTGCATTCTTTGCTGCTGTGTTGGACGAATAAATGTAGATCCAATATAACGGTTTTTAATCAATCCTGTTTCATATGGAACATTTAGTGTTCTGGCAAAACTAGCCGCTGCACTTAAAGCTGAATCAGGAACACCTACGACGATATCTGCTTTAATATCTTCTTCTTTTGCTAAATAGTAACCACATTGTTTTCTAACTTCATGTACTGTAGAACCATTATGAATACTATCCGGTCTTGAATAATATACATATTCTAAAGCACAAGCTTTAGTTTCAGTTTTTTCAAAAATTTGACTTGATTTAATCCCTGTACGATCAAAACAAATTAATTCACCTGGATTTACTTCACGAACAAATTCTCCTCCAAGGATTGGGAACGAACAAGTTTCACTACTAATACAATAACCATCACCTACTTTGGCAATGTACAAAGAACGAATTCCATGCGGATCTCTTACTACATATAAATTATCTTTTGTGATGACCATAAATGTATAGGCCCCACTCATCATTCGACAAGCCTTCTCAATCTTTTCTTCAAAAGAACCTGGATTCAATTGAATCAAATGCGCTAACAATTCGGAATCACTAGTTCCTTGGAAAATCAAGCCTTCATTTTCTAACTTTGTTCTTAATGAAATCGCATTTGTGATCATACCACTTGATACGACCGCAAAATATCTTTGATGACTACGCACCATAATAGGTTGAACATTTTCTAATTGAGAATCATTTTTTGTTGCCATGCGAAGTTGACCAATCGCAATATCACCATTTAAAGAATCTAATGTATCCTGTTTTAAATTTTCTGATAACAGGCCAAGCCCTTTTTTACAAACAACATTATTTCCATCACTTACAGCCAAACCAACACCATCTTGTCCACGATGTTGAATCGCATGCATTGCTAAATAGATATTCTGGGCGGCTTGTTCAACGTTGAACAAGCCAACAATCCCAGAAGAATCTTGAGCTATCTTTTGCATCGCCATTTTACTTCACCTGCTTATGTGTAAAGTAACGAACACCATTTGCGAAAATATCTTGGTCTTTATTTCCTGCAATATTCTGGAATAAACCTCTTTCATAACGTTCGCTATGACCCATCTTACCAAAGATTTTTCCATCTTCAGAGAAGATACCTTCAATAGCCATACTTGAACCATTCAAGTTGTCTTTTCCATCCATTGTTGGAACACCCTTTTCATTTACATATTGTGTCGCAACCTGACCATTTTCAATCAATTTATTTAACACTTCTTCACTCGCAACAAATTTACCTTCACCATGACTAACAGCCACTGAATATACATTTCCTGCTTTCATACCAGCAAGCCATGGAGAAGCATTGCTTGTAATGCGCGTACGTGCAATATGCGAAACGTGGCGGTTGATATTATTTCTAAATAATGTTGGATTTTCCGCATCCAATTTTTCAATATCACCATAAGGCAACAATCCAGATTTGATCAATGCTTGGAATCCATTACAGATACCTAAAATCAATCCATCATTAGCGCGCATTGTATCAATTGCTTGTGCAATCTTTGGATTTCTTAATACATTCGCAATAAATTTACCTGAACCATCTGGTTCATCACCACTACTAAATCCACCAACAATCATCAAGATTTGAGCTGAACTGATCTCTTCAGCCAAAGTTTCAATACTCTTTTGAATATTTTCAACCGTTAAGTTATTAAATACAACTTGTTTTACTTCTGCACCAGCACGTTCAAACTTAGCTGTTGTATCAAATTCACAGTTTTGTCCAGGGAAAATAGGAATAATTACTTTTGGTTTTTCCACCACAACCTTAGACATAGGTACTTCAACATCATTTAAAGGTGTTTCTAATGTTTCTTTTCCTTCATCCACAATCATTGGATAAATTTCACCATAACGTTTTGTCCATGCCTTTAATGCATCTTCGATTTCAACTGTTTCCTCATTTAATACAATTTTAGAATCATCATTTAAGATACCAATCAATTCTAAATGTTCATCTTGAATACTTTCTGTAGCTTCAACAATCATTGAACCCAAATTGAATCCATATACATCTTCTTCTGTATTGATTGCAACACCGACTTTAGATCCAAATGCCATCTTCGCAACAGTTGCTCCTAATCCACCAAATTTAATTGTGCTTGCCGCAACAATCTTCTTTTCCTGCATCAATTTATGAACTGTTTCAAAGTTTTCTTTCAATTGCTCATAGTTTGGAACATGATTCTTAACCGGTGTATGTTTTACTAAGTATACATAGTCTCCAGGATTTTTGAATGAAGCAGATACGATATTATCTGTTTTCGCTGTAGTTACTGCAAATGTGATTACTGTTGGAGGTACATGAATATCTTTATACGTTCCACTCATAGAGTCTTTACCACCAATACTTGGTGTTTCAAATGCTAATTGTGCATCAATCAAACCTAATAATGCTTCAAATGGTTGTCCCCATTTTTGTGCATCTGCACCTAAGTGCTCAAAATATTCCTGATTTGATAAACGACACTTCTTATAGTCAGCACCCAATGCTGTAATACGAGCTAATGCTTCAACAACTGAATAACTAGCTCCTAAATATGGAGAATATTTAGATACTTTTGGATCATATCCATATGTCATAACAGAACATGTGTTTGTCATTCCATGAACTGGTAATTTTTGTACAGAACCTTCTTCTGGAGTTAATTGATATTTACCTCCAAAAGGCATCAATACTGTACTCTTTCCGATTGAAGCATCAAACATTTCTGCCAAACCAATCTGACTTGCGACATTCGCATCTTGTAATACTGTATTTAAATCTGATTTAACTGCATCAAATGGATGTTCATCATATTCATTTTCGCAAACATCAACAACCTGGTGTTGACGGACACCATTTGTATCCAAGAAAGCACGAGACATATCAACAATCGTTTCACCACGCCATTTCATGACTAAACGATTTGTATCTGTAACATCCGCAACTTTGATAGCATCTAAGTTTTCCTTATATGCTTCTTCTTTGAACTTTTCAAAATCTTTAGCCTCAATACATACAGCCATACGTTCTTGGGATTCACTAATAGCTAATTCTGTACCATCTAAGCCTTGATATTTAACTGGAACTGCATCTAAGTTGATATCCAATCCATCCGCAAGTTCACCTACGGCAACACTGACTCCACCTGCTCCAAAGTCATTGGCCTTTTTAATTAATTTTGTACAAGCAGGATTTCTGAATAGACGCTGTAATTTACGTTCAATTAAGGCATTACCCTTTTGAACTTCACTTGAACATTTTTCCAAGCTTGTTTCATTATGTTCTTTACTTGAACCTGTAGCTCCACCAATTCCATCACGACCAGTAGCTCCACCAATCATAACAATGATATCGCCTGCTTGTGGTTGTTCACGTTTTACATGTGATTTAGGAGCTGCACCAACAACAGCACCAACCTCCATACGTTTAGCTACATAACCATCATCATAGATTTCATCTACAAATGTAGTTGCCAAACCAATTTGGTTACCATAACTTGAATAGCCATGAGCCGCTGTCTTTGAAATCTTTGATTGAGGTAATTTGTGCTCTAATGTTTCACTAATTGGTTTCGTGATGTCTCCAGCACCTGTAATACGCATAGCTTGATATACATAGCTACGTCCTGATAATGGATCACGAATAGCCCCACCAATACATGTACTTGCTCCACCAAATGGTTCAATTTCTGTAGGGTGGTTATGTGTTTCATTTTTAAACATCAACAACCATTGTTCGTCTTTTCCATCTACATCTACTGTGATTTCAACACTACATGCATTGATTTCATCTGTAATTTCCATATCATCAAGTTTACCTTGCTTACGAAGATATTTTCCAGCAATAGTAGCCATATCCATCAATGTTTTTTCTTTACGATTTCCATGAACTTCCTGGCGTAATTTTAAATAATTATCGTAAGAAGCCTGTAATTCATCAGACAATGTATCTAAGTGGAAATGTACATTATCTAATACAGTTTCAAAAGTAGTATGACGACAGTGATCTGACCAATATGTGTCCAGCACACGTAGTTCAGTCATTGTGCAATCTCTTTTTTCTTCCTTTTCAAAATAACGTTGAACATGCTCAATGTCCGCTTGAGACATGGCCAACCCTAAAGTCTGACGTAAAGAATCTAATTCTTCTTTACTCATTTTTGTAAATCCTTCTAATACAGGAACATCTTTTACTTCAACGTCCTGATCATCCACTAATACAGAAAGGTCTTTAACGCGCGCTTCAACAGGGTTAACAATATAATGTGTGATTTTATTAAGTGTTTCTTCATCTACTGGGTTTGCGAACACTAATAAAGTACCTGAATGAATACGTACTGTTTGTTTGTTGTTCAAAAGCATCAAACATTGCATTGCACTGTCTGCTCTTTGATCGTATTGACCTGGCAAAAATTCATATGCCAAATATGATTTACCTTCTAAGTCTACAGAATCATATACATCATCTGTAACGACTTCGCTACAAACATTTTTCTTTAATAATTCAATATCATTTTCGTCGGCATCAAAAATATCATATAAATTGTATTTTGTAAGACCAAAATCTTCTTTTAAAGATAAAGATTGTCTTAATTCAGCCGCTAACGATTCACTTTCAACTTGAAACTGTTCTTTTTTATGAACAAAAATACGAGTATCCATTTCCTTCTCCTTATTCAACAATTGACTGTTCTAATACTTTTTGTGCTTGTTCTTTTTTAAACTCAACAATTTTATCCTGCAATGACTTATCATTTAGTCCAATCATCTGGCAAGCTAAAATAGCTGCATTTCTTGCCCCTGATTTTCCAATTGCGACAGTCGCAACAGGAACACCTTGAGGCATTTGTACTGTCGATAATAATGAATCCAATCCACCTAAAGCAGATGTCTGAATAGGGATTCCAATAACTGGCAATGGTGTAGAGCTAGCTAAAACTCCAGCTAAATGTGCTGCTCCTCCAGCTGCCGCAATAATAACCTGAATTCCACGTTCACATGCTGTCTTTGACAATTCCAAAACCGCTTCCGGCGTACGGTGAGCACTTAACACACGAACTTCATAGCCGACTTGAAAATCGTCTAATTGTTTCATGCAGCCTTCCATACTAGGTAAGTCCGAACGAGAACCCATCACAATTAAAACACGCTTTGTTTCCATAAATGACCTTCCTTTCAAAACAAAAAAAGCGCACCTATAGTAGGCACGCTTAAAAGAGCAATTCTTCTCTATCAATTGTGGTAAATCTTCTTAAGACCATAAGTAAGACCTCCAAAATCAGAAAAACACTTCTGCAAGATTATAATACCTAAAATCAACTCAAATGACAACCTATATTTCATGAAAGTTATGCTCTAAGCATAAACAATTTATATTTTCTTAAATCAAATATATAAACAATTGAACTCAATCCCCAAGTAATTGGATACAAACAATGCGTTAAATACAAGCTGTGTACGCTCTGTCCTATCGTCATTAAAACAACCACACGAACAGCACACCAACATACAAGCATGACCACCATTGGCATCACAGGACGTCCCAATCCTCTTAAAATACTAGAAACCACGTGTGAAAAGCCTAAAAGGACATAGAAAAAGGCACAAATTTTAGCACGATCTACTCCAATCGCAATTACTTCTGGATTTTGATTAAAGAAAGCTATAAAAGTTGGCGCAAACAAGTAGATCAAAATACCCAAACATTCAATCATAAGTAGCGATGCTGCAAGCCCAAACAAAATTCCCTTTCGAGAACGTTCCTTTTGTCCTGCCCCTTCATTTTGTGATACAAACGTCGTAAGTGCCATCGAAAAAGAAATTTCAGGAAGGAAAATAAATCCTTCTACCTTTGAATATGCACCAATACCTGCAATAGCTGCTGCACCAAACGAATTAATATACGACTGAATCATTACATTCGCAAAATCAATGACACAACCTTGTAGTCCTGTTGGCAAGCCGTAAATAAAGATTTGTTTAAGATTTTCAAAATCCAAAGTTAAGTGTAGCCATGAAATATGCAAAATACTTTCTTCTCTTGCTAGTTGCACAGCACACAAAAACATACTCGCAAATTCAGAAATGATTGTTGCCCAGGCAGCACCGGCAACCCCCATTTTAAACACAGTGATGAATATAATGTCTAATATCACATTCAATATCGAACTTACAATCAAATAATAAAGTGGATGTTTGGCATCGCCTCCTGCGCGAATGATACCCACAAGCATGTTATACAAGACTAAAGAAAAACCACCTAGAAAATAAATCTTTAAATATGTGGAAGATAAGCCAAACACTTCTTTAGGCAAACCCATCCATATCAACATTTGATCTGTTAATACATACCCACTCACCGTCATAATAAGCCCTAGGATAATCCCGAATGTAGCCGTTGTATATACCGCTTTTTTTGTTCTATCCTCATCTTGTGCACCTATCGCATTGGCAACAATGACACTTGCTCCTGTCGCAAAACCATTGAAAAAACCAACAAACAAAAAAATTAATGAGCCAACACTTGTAACAGCCGCTAACGCATCCTGTCCTAGAAAATTCCCCACAATCAATGCATCCACAGTATTGTATAGTTGCTGAAAAAGATACCCGATAAATATAGGCACTGCATAGCCAATAATTTGTTTGGCTATACTTCCTTTTGTCATTAACTGAATTGAATCTTGTTTTGCCATAAAACCCTCCCCATACAAGAAAATCCTGCACCAACATTAAGTTAGTACAGGACTATATTTTGCCCTAATATCCATTAGGATACATCATGTATTATTTATTTACAATATGAGCCGTCGCAATAGATTGAGCCCAGTTATAAATAGATGTTGTGTACATTCCTTTGATATTCTTATTTCTTAAACAATACGTTTTAGTCGAATCTACAGGTAAATAACCACATAATTCACTTTGACGAACCAACGCATTATGATAGTTCTCTTTAGAAACTTCATTATCTGAAGTATACATACCTGCATCTAAATAAGTGTCTAGTTGTTCATCACTCAAACGACCAAAGTTATTTGTGGCACCTGTTCTTAAAATAAAGTTAATGCCTGTATCATCTGGTGAGCCATAAGAAAATCCAAGATATGTCGCATCCCAACTATCTGTTTGTGCATCATCCTGTACTGTACTAATGACAGTATTAAATTCAACGGTATTGGCTTTAAAATCAATTCCAATCGCATTTAAACACTTCTGTAAAACTGGAATCAAAGAATCCAAAGAATCCTTATCTTTATTTGCCAAGAAACGAACTGTTAATTTTTCACCATCTTTATAGCGATATCCATCATCTGCCAATGTATATCCAGCTTCCTCTAAGATTTGGTTGGCTTTTTCTACATTATAATCATAATAAGTAACACCATCGATCTTTTCTTCATTACGAATCATTTTTCCATTATTTAAAGAAACGGGATTTCCAAAAGTACCAGGCTTATAGGCCATGCCATCAATTTGATAGTAATTATCAATATATTCTTGGGCATTAAATCCATATCCGATGGCTTTTCTTATGGCAACATCACTGCAAGCTCCCGCATATGAATTAAAGATAATGAAGCTTTCACGATCACTTGGATAAGAATCTACGGATAAACTCTTATTCTTTTGAACAGATTTAATTTTATTTGCCTCAATCACATCTGGAATATAATCCACTGTTCCATTTTCCAATTCTTTGACTTCTGTTGAAGTATCTGTCTTTTTGATCATGATCTTAGAAATTTGATATTGTCCTTTTTTAGCCTTAAACTTTGAGTTTGAAACTAAACTAGCTCCACTTGTCTTCTCAAACTTCTTCAATACATAAGCACCCGTTCCAATCGGCTTACTATTCTTCTTTTCAATATTTTCTGTTTTTCCTTTTTTATAATTTAAATATTCAGCACTACAGATCTTTTGTGTTCCAAGTGTAGAAACCGCATCAATTCTAGGTTTATCCAAATAGAATACAACTGTATAGTCATCAGGCGTTTCAATTCCACTAAAGCTAGATGCATCTGCATCATGATATTCAGTATAACCATCTAAAAAATCAACATTGTTTGCGAAACGACCAGTATAACTTGGATCAGCCATAACACTAAATGTTGTTTTTACGTCTTTTGAAGTAAACTTTGAACCATCACTAAATTTGATTCCTTTCTTTAATTTAAAAGTCATTGATTTTCCATCTTCACTTATTTCTGGTAAGGACTTAGCCAAATCTGCAACTAACTTTCCTTTTTTGTTGTACTTCAACAATCCTTGATACACCAAATCCACCACATAAGAATCATTGGTTGTTTGGTAATACATAGGTGAAAATGTGCCATTCATTTCAGAACTCAATCCAACTGTCAACACTTGATCATTACCTGCAGCTTTTGCGCTACATCCACACATTAATAAAGCTAATCCACATGCTAATAATTTCTTGTACATATTTTTTACCTCCTAATTATCTATTTTTCGTACCACCACCAGTCAGCTAACACTTTTCATCACTCTCCTTATAAATAAAAAATCCTGCATCAAATTAAAAAAATTTGACACAGGACAGAATATCAAAATAATCTGCGGTACCACCTGAATTGGTATAGTTATACCCACCTCTAGAATGCCATCACATTCGATCCATTTAACGCACGGAACACGTCGCAGCTACTAAGAATTTCTTTTCGCCTTGCCCTTGAAAGTCCATTTGCTAAGTCGTAATAATCTAGCTTCCACCCTGACTAGAATCTCTTTATATCCGGTTCTTAGTTTGATCTCTTTCGCATCGGTTGCCTATAGAATACACCTAATAAAATCTGTTTTCAATACCTTTTTCAAATTATTTACATTTTCTTACATCAAAGATTGTTCTGTTCTACCAATAATATCATCTTGCGTCTTTTTAGAAAGCACGTTAAAGAAAGCACTATATCCGGCTACACGAACAATTAAATCCTTATGGTTTTCAGGATGCTTTTGTGCATCAATCAAAGTTTCTTTAGAAACAATGTTATATTGCACGTGATATCCATGTAAACGATTAAAGAAAGTTTTAATCAGCAATTCTAATTTTTGTCGATTTTCTTCAGTCGACAACATTTGAGGTGTCATTTTTTGATTTAGCAGAACTCCACCTGTAATTTTATTTGTACGAAGCTTAGCCACACTTTTAAACACAGCTGTAGGTCCATTTTTATCGCTATTATGCGCTGGACTGCAACCTTCTGCCAAAGGTTCGAATGCATTTCGTCCATCCGGCGTAGCCATCGTTGACATACCTTGTCCAACATTCGCACTAATTGAAGAAGTTCCTGCATAACGAATTCCGCCAATTGGTCCTCTATTATAACGTGTATTCGGATATTTTTCGATTTCTTCAATATAAGAATCATAAGCTTCCACAATTAACTGATCGACATAATCATCATCATTTCCATATTTTGGAGCTTCACGAATCAACATTTCCTGAATTTTTTTGTTTTCAGGTGATGAAAAATCATCTAAGATTGCATTCCAAAGCTCTTGTCTTGTGATTTTCTTTTCTTCATACACTAACTTCTTTATAGCTGCCAAACAATCTGCCATGTTCGCAATTCCTACTTGAAGTCCTGAAATAAAATCATAGACTGCTCCACCTTCTTTGATGGTTTTGCCTCTGGCAATACAATCATCTGTCAAAGCCGAACAAAGAATGTCTGGCACATCTCTTTCAGATGCTTTATCAATTACATTTTCTACAATAACACTACATCGAGTAATTTCCCTTATTGTTTTATCCCATGCTTTTAAAAGTTCTTCATAACTTTCCATTTCTGTAAAATAGCCATATCCTTTTGTAAAACGTTTATTACTTGTAAGATCCACACCGTTATTCATCGTACACAAAAGCATTCTTGGAAAATTGATATAAGACATTCCCGTACAACGATAACCCCATTTACCTGGAACTGCTGTTTCTACATGTATTTTCCCCTTTAATTACTTCCGTTTAGATGCTCGAAAACCGCATGTTTTCATTTATTTTTCCCCGTTATTCACTTCCCTTTCCGAAATTCACTATGGAAATGAGAGCTTTTGTATCAGGGAACCTTTGATTCCAATTTTCCACAATCTCTTTTGATTTTTTTACCCCGGCAGCAAATTTCTTTTCCTGAAGGCTGGTTTGGTTTTTCAAAGGATATTTTTGAAGGTAGAAATCAGAAAATCTGCGATGTAGAAAAAGGCCCGCCAAACCGGCAGACCTTCCTCTTTAAAAGCATTTACTTATTCACATACTTTGTTGCTTCGTCACAAGAAAGTCCATATGATTCCATAAGGTCCTCAATGATCTCTTCATCTGAATGACCACGTTTCCTATACGAAGATACTAAAATCTTTATTGAATTGATTCTTTCTTCTTTACGAACTTCCTCTTTGCCTTTATTTACCGCTCTTTCCATTACATCACACATCTTAATGTCCTCCTTCTTTTCTGTTTCAGAAAATTTTACATTATACCTGTCGTCTCCGGTCAGCACCTGCAGAAGTTTCAACATTTCGTCTACATGCTTTATTTTGTGCTTATCCGGCACATAGTCTTTGTTTTTCCTTTTCTGAACAAAGAAATCTGCAACTATTCGAAAATCACTTTGGAACATCTGCACCGTTTCATCATCTAAAAAAGCAATGTTAAAGATATTTGCCTTGTAGTCATTTACATATGGCTCCAGTTCCTTTGGAATATCAATAACCCCTTTCAGATTATGAGGTGATGACCATTTTTTCATCCCAAAATGAAGTACCAATGACACGACCGGAACAATGGGATTCTCATCATTTTCCGACAACAGCTGCCGTCGGTAAGAAGCTCCATCGTAGCTAAAAACTCTTAATGGCATATATTTCTCTTCTGCAGTCTGGTTTTCCAGTCCACAGATTGCAACAAGAACGTTACCATCCTGCCAATATTTAGCCACATCCCTTTCCTGTTCATGCAGTTTGCCTGCCTCGGCTTTATACTGTGATTTTACCTTTGTTTCTTTCAATGATTCTTCTTTCACGATCCGATTTCCGCGAAATAAAAGCACATTGACAATGTCTGCGAAGACGTCATTATAGTCTTCCAGAAGTTTTTCTGTTATGTCTTTTTGTCCCATAGATTGTTATCCTTTCCCTAATCTGATGTAAAAAACGATCAGGGAAAGCTCATAGGCATCCCTGATCTAATGTTTCGGGGATTCCCCTATTCTACTGGATTTATGTACATCCTTCTTATCCTTATCATACAAAACATTATTTGTATCGTCAACCAGTTCACGATTGACAGAATATTAGAATCTTTCCAGCGTTTTTGTTGCATTATGTTGTAATCATAGTCGTTTCCTCCTTTTTCTGACTCCATTTTTCTATGTTTCATTTATAATATGTCAGAAAACGTATGGCATAGCAAAAGGACCGCCAAACAGCAGAACCTTCCACTTTTAACTAAATGCTATTCCATGGCTTTGTCGATAATTTGCTACCATAAGTTGCCCCTCACTTTTTTATATCTGTTCTTACTTTTTATACATGTCAGAATATCAAAAATACTTATTTCTTCCATACAGCAAAAAAGAACCAGCTTTTGAAACCAGCGTCTTAATCTTATGGATGCCCTACCATCCCTCGTTTGAAATTCGTATACTGTACATTCTTTACAATCACACCATCAGGAAATCGCACATCCATATCATCGCTTTTACGATACGAAATAATCTCTGCTTCAAGTCCGCATTTCATAATTCTCTTTTCGCCGATACGGAACTTCCCTCTATTTCTTCTGGAGTCCTGCGGCCTTGCAACACGCCCTTCCGTAAAATTTTTGTAATCAATATGCTCCGCAACCGAACCGTCCTCAAAAAGAACATCCATATCTATATGTTTTCGATATGCAATAATTGTAGCTTTGAGCCCATTGTTCATAATACCTGTTTCTCCGACACGATCAATCGGAGGCCTGATGGACCCGTTTAAAAATTCTTTATATGCTGCATGCCTGGCAATATAGCCATCTTCAAACCTAACATCAATATCGGCATAAGCTCCATACCGAATAATCTCAGCTTCAAGCCCGCAGTTCATGGTTCTCTTTTCTCCAAGTCTGCGCTTTGCCTGTTCTTCAGGTGTGTCATCGGGACGGCCGATCATTCCTAACTTAAAATTCGTATAAGTCGTGTGTTTGGCAACAGCTCCATCCTCAAACTCTACATCTAAATCCATCGAAGACCGATAAGCAATAATCCTGCATGTTTCACCACTATTCATTGTGGCTTTCCTGCCGATTCTGCCCCGATACTTATAATTGCACTTGTCACATAACTGTCTTTTTGTAAGACCACGAGCATTCAGCGGCAGTATATATTCCCTTCCGCATGGTCTGTGACGGATTCTGACATGAGCTTCATCCTCGTATCCAGTCACCTCGTATTCTCCGTTCCAGGAAAGATCTATTCTTTTCTGCAGCAGCTCTAGGCCATCATATTTCCTCTCGCATATCGGACATTCATATCCATAAGACCTGGCCAGGCCGAAGGAATGGTAAATCGTCCCGCAGTGCGGACATGTATTGCTTGCAATCTGACATCCTTCTTTTTCTCTTCCTTTGATCTGCTCTATGAACTCGTCAGGCTCATACTTTTCACAGAAAGCTTTGATAATGCAGTTAATTGTCAGCCTGTCCAGTATCAATCGTCCGGTCTTCGTACCGGCAAGCAGGTCTTTTATATCATCTAACGTGACTTTTGGCTGATGCAGATAAACCTGGTAGAGGAATTTCGCATACCGGAGGCTTTCTTCATCTGCTGGAACAACCGGTTTATCGCTGTCATAGATTGAGTAAATCTGTAACCTGCAGCCATGCTTTGCACAGGCTGTTACACCATGGAGCGAATGCCACACTCTGATATAGGGACGTCTCCCGTTTGCCATGTCTTCAGCCAGGCATTCCGGACAGCACCTCAGTACTTTGCAATGATTCTTTTTATTGCCTGGAATCATATGAAAATCTTCCGCCTGCCGGATGACCTGCTCTGCCACAAGAACATTCATGCTTTCATTACGAAACGGCATCATCGTGCAGAATTCTGAGTGCCTCGACATAATCTCTTCCAGCGTCGGAAACTTATCACCTTCATATTTTCTACAGATATTCTCAAGCTCTAACAATTCCGCACTTCCCTCTAAAGTAACAGAGAAAGCCTTTTTTGACATTCCGTTAACTGAAAACAAAGCTTCCAGCCATGACACAATGTTCTCATCCGGATATATCCGAAACCATATTGGAAACCTGTATTTGTTCAATCGTATACACCCCTTTCTTTCATCTCTTTACATACCCATGATTCACCAGATCCTGCAGGATATTTCTTTCTTCCCTGGTAATTGTCCTGCCCTCGAATCCATCTTCGGAAGCGGTCCAGCAGCCTTTCTCATCAACGCCTGCCTTCACAGCATCATAGATTCTTATTCGGATGCTCTTTGGTAATCTCATAATCTTCTCCTTTTTTACAATCCCCGCTTCTTACTGGAAACGGAGGATATTTCCTGCTCATTCATAGCTTTTTTCAAAGCTGTAAGCCCCTGGCTTGTCTCTCTGTCAATCGCAGCTGCATCGCTTTTCCCTTTCTTCGCCTGATTAGCTGTGGCGGTATTTTTACGTTTCACCTTTGCGTTTGCCTTTTTCAATATTTCCATAGCCTTCTGTGCAAGAAACTTCGAAGGGTGATCCAGGATATCCGGTTCCTTATCGATTGCCTGTCTGATTGCGCGGTTGATCTGCGTTTCAGTATAATTTGAAGTGTCGCTGATTGACTGGAAAGCTCTGCTGCGGACCGCTTCTCTTTTCCTGGTCAGTTCGCCCGCCGCCATCATATCGAACAGCCTTCCTTTTTCTTCGTCATTTTCCGTAGCGACCTCTTTAGCCTGCCTTGCATAGAGCTTTGTAATATACTCGTGATACTGTGCATCTTCCGGATCATCAGGATCAGCGAGCAGTTTTCGGAGTGTCTCCATGTCCCTCCCAATCGTTTTCTCGATGAATGGCACATCAATCGGCTCCATGCGCTTCTCGATTACATCCTTCGTCTGTATAGTAATCACGATGTATTTCAGGAGTGCTATATTCCTGGATGAATGGTACATGAGAAGTTCCTCAATTTCTGTTGTGAACGGACTTTCCACGTTCCCGAACTGATATCTCCAAAGTGTCTTGATTGCATTCTCAAACAAACGTACATTATTCTTCGTAACCTCGTCTGCATTGATAATGTTTTTTGCTACGCGCCTGTTAAGCCTGTCATATTCCAGTATAGCTCTATATCCGTCATCGTTACCAATGAGTCCGAACTGTGCCCCGGTTGCCTGTGTGATACTTACAATGTCCTCGATGTTCTTCTTTTTTGGCGAGAAATCAAGGAACTGTACTTCATCTACGATGATGAGTCCGACATGATAGAGTTCGATCCATTTCTTTACAAGCCCTTCTGTTGCAGAGATACTCTTGGCCCCAACGGCCCTTCTTCTATGGTAATCTCCGGTATCCAGAAATCTGTCAAATGCTGCGGCAATGGATTCAAACACGTCTCTGATATCTTTTCTGAGCGCTGTCACCATGACGATGGGGATCTGTACATAGCTGCAGTCCTCAAACTCATGATAGATTACATTAGGATACATGCGACACGCTAAGTTCACAGCCATAGTCTTTCCGCATCCGGTCTTCCCATGAAGCAGAAATCCAATCGGGCTTGGGGCCTCCAGCTTCTGATACAGAACGATAGCACGTCCAAAGCTTCCTTTCCCATACGCTTTCTCATCTTCGTTTGCGGAAATCATGACGTCAGCCCCTTTATATCTGCGGTCCAAAAACTTCCAGATTGTACGGGCTACATCTACATGAATTCCAAGTGGGATCATTGCCATGTCAATGTCTTCTATTGCGGCTAATTTTTCAGCAGTACTCATTTTTTCTACCTGTTCTCTGTCGTATCCCGGAGGATTAACCATTCCAAGAGCCAGGATATCCCTTACCGAAGGCATCTTCGGCAATGCGCATACATCAGGATTATCTTCATATCCGGCGACTCTGCGGTACTGCGCATCTACCATGCTCCCCGCGGTCAGGTCTACATCATCATAAAGATTTTCATCTTTTCTAAGTTCACGGAATGTTAAATTACATTTCAGTCTCTCCATGTTTTCTTCCTTTCTTATACTTCGTCTTCTATCAGTGCCAAGATACGATTGATTTCCTCTTCTCGGCTGAGTTTTCTGTCTCCCATCGTCCTCATTTCATCTGGGATTCTCAAATGCTCAATCGCTGCCAGCTCTTCCTGCTGCTTTGTTAATGTTTCTTTCTTAGGTTCCGGATCAATGGAACTATAAGAACGTTTCGTAATTCCATCTGGATCTTTTCTCATTTCCTGTTTCTTGGCTGTTTTATCCTCCGGATGCGCTTTGCCGTATTTTTTCTTCTTCTTTGGATTCAGGGCTTTTGCCATTTCTGCCTGTTTCTCTACCGTATCCTGCAAATTCAGTTTCGTGTCCAGATATACCTGTTTTGCTTCTTTCATTACTTTTGAGTCCCTCTTTTTACGGATACACTCGTCGTATTCGTCCCAGGTTAAGTCTGCGTATGTATACTGCTGTTCAATCTTTTCTGCAAGAGGTACTCTGTGGATCTCTTTTTTGTATCTGATATAGACATTCCTGATATCGTCCACATTGTATCTGACCTCAATATCTTCCGGATGTGGTTCATCTTTTAAAATATCCAGAAACCATGGCTCCTGCGAATAAAAACGAAGTTCCGTCTTATAGAAGGTGTACACGATACCTTTTCTACGGTTCCATGTAAATTTTCTTTTTTCTTCTTCCTTTGCCAGCATTGCAAACAGATAGGCTGGTCTTGTTGCATTATTTACATTGGTTGGATCTCCTGCTCTACCATGAGCTTTTTCGTATGCGAAAATCCCTTTCGGTGTTGGTGATACATTGTTATCCACATACTTCTTATCAATGAGTCCCTCAAAAACACGGCGGTTATACAGAATCACTGATTGGTAGACCAGTCCTCTTATTTCTTCCAGTGTCAGACATGCAGCCCCTTTCGCCAGGTCACCGCCACGGTATTTGTCTTCTACATATCCGTTATTCTTTAACTGTGCTTTTAAATAGGTCTGAACCAGTCCGTTGAAGGATTCGACAACCCCCTTTAAGGAACCGCATCCGGGTGGAACCGGAGTATTACGGATGCCAAGTTCCCCCATCGCTTTGCTATATGCCTTGGACATATACTCTGAGCCTCGGTCACAACGGATCTCGTTTGGTACGATCATGGACGGCCAGTCTTCCTCATCATAGTCAATGTTATAGCCTTTTGTCTGATTCTTATGCGGTTCCAGGAGTGACAGAAACACCTGCTGAAAGCCACGCATGCTGTTATTTTCAAGACTTACATATGCACCGATGCAGATTCCACTCAATACTTCGACCATACAGTATACGACAGCTTTTCCAAGAACAGTTTCTCCATCATTCTGGTCGACTACATAACAGCCAAGCTCCATCTCATCTGCTTCAACAATCTGTCCCAATTCATAGACTCCGGTTCTGCTGTTTCCAACCAGCTGTCTGTTATTGTTCTGCTTGTCTCTCTCATCTTTTCCCATGCAGGAATAGTCTTCTGTATGCTTTCTGATATAATTGTAGAGCATCTTGTATGATACTGATCTTTCCTCTTCTGGGAGTGTTACCATCTTGACAGAAGAACCATCTGGTGCCTCGACCGGTTCGCGAAAATACCGGCGCAGAACTGCGTCATATGCCATTCCCGGTTTTCCATACTTTACGAACATCTTAAGACCATATTTGAGGATTTCGTCAACGTCATTCCTTGGATTCTCGTAGTCTTTTGAATGACTATTCTTTGGTCTGCTATTATTCTTACGCTGGTCCACAAGGCTGAACTTATTGCGGCCGGAAAGTAAATACGAAAGGAGCATACGTCTCAACTGTCTTTTACTAACGCCTAGCAGTATAGCTTTAGTATCAAATTTATTTTTTGGCATTCGTTTGGTTAGAAGACGTTCAATACGCTCCTCTTCTTCAATAATGATTGAATCCAGAATGTCTGCTCGTTTATTAACTATTTCCATTTCTTCAGGTAAAACAGTATATGAATGGTCTGCTTCTTTACTGACACTTTCGTATAGTTTGTCTTTGACATGTTCAATAAAAATATTGGTTTTAATTTTTCTAATTTCATGCGTATTCACATTGATAACAGCCACCATCTTAGCCTTTGCAATAAAAACACGCCATTCATCCTCCTCAATTCTATAGATGTCACCTCTTCTGATAACAGGTGAATCCATTTTTTCTTCAGCCACCTGATTTTCATCGCCTTCAAGAGTGATAACTTCCAGCGGTTCTATTATCTCTTTCTTTTCGGATGTTTCGTTATTTTTTAATTCTTCCATTATGTTCTCTCCTTTCTGTAATTTCTTCATGAAGGTCACGTGCCACTAATACTCGCTTATACAGCTCATCAATGTCGAAACAAGCACGCTCTACAATCTCATGGAAATCCAAAATCTGTTTATCCATCGGAATATATACATATTTATGTGCAATCAGATATTTCAGTTTCTGTTCTTTGCTGATCACCTTAAATGATTCGTAATAACTCATGACGCTTTTTACATTCCACACAAGCACCTGATTAATATCTTCGTTCGTTACCAGCTTAAACCTCACTTTCTGAGATTCCCAATAGATCTGTTCTGCTCTCTGACGCATTACCAGATTGTGCAGCCTTGATTCTTTTCCACGGTAGGTACGTTTATTCGGATCAAATGCGCTTCTGTCATATTTGACTGAGAATGCTGTCTTGCTTCCATCATCGTAATCTACTAAGAAATCTGTGGTCCACCATGGAGCTTTCTTCATCCCAAGTTCTTCTGCAATGGCATTCATCCTGTCTGTATCTAAAAGATACTGTTCGCGGATATGTTCCACATTGTCCTGCCAGCGGATTGTTTCATACACCGCAACTTCTGTCTGCGACAGGCAGTGGATCAATCTTTCTTCAAAGGGATCCCAGATGACTGATGCTGTACCCCGCCCCTTATATTCTCTGACCAGAATAAATGGGGTATAGTCTTTCCCGTATCCCTGACAACGTCCTTCTTCGATTTTTCGTTTATGTGATTTCAATGATTTCTCCTTCCTGTTTATTTTTTTGCCTTCGCAATTTATATGCCTGATTTCTCATGTGTTTTTATTTTTACACACAAATAAACGACCTTTTTCAAACAATTTTCAGACAAGAATTTATCTGCAATTACCGCATTTATACGGTTTTATTTTATTTTTTTGAAACTTCTAATTTTCGGACAACATTTTTAAATAATATGATATAATGTGTTGGTTAGTACCAGTAACCATTACAAATGAGAGGAGGCTGTGCCATGAGCGAGTGGTGGCTGTTTCGTAATACGCGAATCGAAAATATAAACGAACAATACGAAATAGCACGCAAACATTTGCCAGATACAACCCACTGGCTCGGCTCAGAATACAACTACTTCTACATAAAATGTTGCGACGTGGCTCGTTCTGTCTATTCAGACGGTGACATACTTAAAGGTGAGATTTCCCAACGTCGCCCTATTCAAAGTGGCGATACGTTATATGTAGCAAATATCTATGTACTTGGCGGTACTCTGCCAACAATACAAAAAACACTAAAATTCCTTCAAGACAAACAGATCCACCTGCGAATCCCATCGCTTGAATATGACGACAAAGATGATACCCACGACCATGAGCTATTATCCGGAACGCTTAACCAAATCCATAACTATCGTCAGGCACAGCCTATCGAGCAGCATCCTGGTCACAGGAAAGCTCCCGGAAGACCGAAACGTCGTATATCACTAATGAGCCTGAACCGCGAAGCATTTGATGCCATAGAACAATACTGCCTGCATAAAATCACTGAGCGTCAAGCAATGAAATTATTGACAGGTAAGCTTCCGGATAAAGGACCGGTTACCCGTTACATCTTTCGAAAATTAGTTGATGAATATAGGAAAATGTTCCCGGATTCGGTCGAAATTAATGCTGATCAGTACAATTTATAAGTACGGTGCTCCGCATCATAGTCCGTCATCACAGGCGCAATATGCCCTGTATCCGGATCGATAAAAATGCCATGTCCCCAATATTCATTGATGGTCGTGTTAATAAGAAGCGAATAGCCACGTTTCTGACCATCATCAAGCCATGACCTAAGGATTCCGCCCAACTCAAAGTCTGCTTCCTGATCACAGCAAAATTCCGGTTTCGTAAACAAGCTTACGTATCGAATGTCGTATCGAGTTCTGAAAATAGCCAAATTTCCTTCGTATGTCTTCGGATAAAAAACCAACTTGTCAAGGCTGCTCCAAAGCTTTGCCCAATTGGCCCCTTTCAGTTTCTCCATCCCGTCACCAATAAGGGCTTCCGTATCCCTCATCAATTCAAGGTAGTTCCTTACTTCTTCGTTAAATTCCTTGCTCTCCGGGTTTGTGAATTCAATTTTCTCCATGTGTTTCCTCCTTTTTGAATACATAATTTGTTTATACCTAATATTGTCCCTATTTTTAGGGATAAATTACTTTGGCATATACTATATGTCAGAATCAGACAACATGTTTTGTTTCTCATACAGCCTCAAACTGAATGTTGTAATTTTGCCTGTAAATCCGCGCTTTTTCCTAATTGCAACTCAAAAGAAATCTTACATACATGTTCTATTTAGGCATAAAAATACCCACAAGCTTATTAGGCCTGTGGGCATTCTTAAATATTCTTATTTGAAAAGTGTGCGCTCTTCTTCCGGTCTACTGAAATATTCCTCAAAATACTTCGATAGAATCTTCTCTGTCGCAATAGTTTTAGACATTCCTGATTCTTCGCAAAATTGTTCCAGCTGGTCGCTAATCTCTTTTGCTAGTTTGATATTGAGAATTTTTGCATCTTTTTTCTGTCTTGGCATATTAATCTACCTCCTATAAAAGACTTTCCAAATCCGTAAGAAGCGAGACAATCTGTAAATTATCAAACAACCCGGCAAAATGAAGTTCCTCTTTCAACAGGTCCTGGCAAACTGCCTTAATTCATTTATTTCCCCTTTATTTATTTCTATCTCTATCCCTTATAAAAATCTCTAACGTTAGAAATCTTGTTTTTTTGAGTGTTTCGTACTATCAATATTCTGAAAGGAAAAATATTGATATTATTTCAATTTAATTTAAGGTACATCGAATAAACTGTATCTGTTCATATTTCGCCACCCTTTCTTATAACTACTTTCTTTTGGTGCAATAGTATGGGTACTCCCCGTTTTATTGCGTGTGAAAAACAGAAAAGGTACTCAATCTGAGTTCCTATATTCTGTCTTTTGATCTATATTTAGTTAGCTTTTGTTTTTCCACAGCCACTGCACTTGTAGCCTGTCAATTCCTGTTTTGTCGTAGCAGGTGAATCAACAACATATCTTGTTTCGTACACCGCATCGTGATGAACCGTATTATATCCCACTACTGTTTCACGCCTTTCTGTGTGCCATCCACCATTTCCTGTATCATTAATCATATGATCTTTCACGTGACTGTCTATATTTGAACTATTTAATTCCGCACCACAATCATTACAGATATCAAATGCTTTCATTTCTGTGATTGGAACCTGTTCATCATAAGCAGTCTGCACCAAAACCTGCTCGTTGTGTCCTTTTTCAGGAACATTTACAGTCTTGTACTGTGCAACCCAGTTATGTGTATGTTCGGCTGGTTTTGAGTTATTTGAGTTTGAACTGTTGTTATTAGAAGAATCGGCTTTTGCGGTTTCTTCTTTCTTTTCTTCCTGCTTTACTTCAGACTCATCCTTTTTTTCTTCCTCTGTCTTTGCAGAATCTTCAGATGGTGTCAAAGTGACAGTACTGCCATCTTTTTTTGTTACATCCAGATTGACCTTATCTTCTTTTAAAGAAACGTCCACCTTTTTAGTATCTTTTGTATCTACATCTTTGAAAACGAATGTTTTATCCTGATCTTGTAAACCAATCTTTACATCTAACTTATCGTTTTCTTTTACATCATAGTATAATGTGCGTTCTTCTTTGTTTTTTACAGCGTCTCCATCTTCCAACAGGTTATCACAGAAGTTCTCTTCTGAACTTGATTTTGTTTCAAATACTGTGATTTTCTTTCAAGTACTGTTTGTGAACTTCAAGGATTTAGAATCCTTTGTTTTCTTACCAAGTGTCTTTACTTCCTTTTTCTTAGTGACTTCGGATGTCTTTGTATCTTTTGTGTTTGAAGAATTAGAACATCCAGTCAACATGCCACCAGATAACACCATACTTAGAGCCAATGCTCCTGCCATTAAAATTTGTTTTGTTTTCATATATAAACCTCCTTGGCTATTATATTTGCTATTATAACTGGATATTCAGTAAGGCACAATAATACTTTATAAACAAAAGCGCCGACTCATTGGCCGACGCTTATTTTATATAGTCTTCACTTTATTGATGATGATCGTGTCATTAGTACACTGAACATCAATCTTATCACCCACATGATATCCAAGTGCTTTTAGCCACTGGCCCTGAAGCTGAATTCTCGGAATCTGCTGCTTACTATTTAAACCAAGTGGTGCCTCATATACTTTGAGGCTACGTTTTGATTTATACATTGTTCCCTCTTGTAATTCCAACTTAGAAGTAATCAAATTCTAAAAAGGACATAATTAAACTTGCGATACGGACACGATTAAAATCGAATACGGACATGTCCAAATTGCAATACGGACATTTCTAAATGTTAATACGGACACGATTAACTGGTAAAAATCGCCTCCAAAACGGACATGATTAAAAAACGGACATGATTAAATGGAAAATCGCACTACACAACCTATGGCACTATAATTATAGGCATCCTCCTCTTTAACTTGCCAGTCCATAAATGAAGGAATTATAATTTCGTCATTGTTTAATGCTGGCATTCCAAAGCCTAAACGCATAACTTCTATACATTCATCCAAAAAATGTTTATTGATATTCTTGTGATAGCGCACAGTTAAATTTGGTTGTGTCAATCTTGTTTGTGCAACAGATTTCAAAACTAAAAAACTCAAATCATTGACTGCATCCTTTTTATCTGTTGTTTGACCTGCAATCGTTACATTTTGATACATAGGAGAACCTGCCGAACTTAGCGTATGTGCTTGAGAACGAACCTTATTGATTGTAAGTGTCTTTATCCACAAGCATGTCAACAATTCCAAGGCTTCAGATTCTTTAATAGTGCCATTTTTTATATCTCGATCATAATATGGATACATATATTGATCGAATCTGCCATAACTCAAAGAATGTCCATTGGATTCAATTTGTAAAATCAATTGAATAAACCATACGGATTGTACCGCTTCTTGAAATGTTTCTGCTGGTTCATATGGAACTTTTGAACAAATTCTACTGATCTCTAATAATTCAATCTTTCTTTCTTGATTCAATTCTTTTTCTGCTAAATCCTTTGCAAGAACGCTGTAACGATTCGCAAAATTACGCACCGCTTCCAGTACTATAAGAACTGCATTATAGAAACAATACTTATCTATACTTTCAGGATCCGTCAAATCAAGAGTAGCTTTATATTCTTTTACACGCTTTTCGTATCCTCTTAATCCATCCTTCAAAATACGCTCATAGTTCACCGCCAAATGCGCATCTCCTGCATTTAACTTACCTTCCATTCCAAATACACCTGTTTCCATAAAGACACGAACTTCTTCAGGAAGAAGAGCTTCTCCTCTTGCACGCAAATTGTTATTCTGCCAGAATGGCGCTATTTCTCTAAGTTGTTCCTTGGTCTTTTCAGTGATATAGAATACGTCCCCATCCCTTTTCTCAAACTGATTCAATTCATTCATAACAAATTCCATAGTACACTCAGGAAAAATAGGAGCGTTACGGTTCTTAGTTGCCTGATTTCCTGCTAAAAGAGATTTGTCTTCAATATATATACTCATATGATCAAGAACTTTTTCTAGCATTTTAGCTCGAACCATCACTCGTGGTTGATTTAAATTTTCTTTGTAAGCAAGCGTTGCTAGAATTGCACGTTGTGCATCGATATAAGGTTTTTCATCTAAAACTTCTTCTCGAAATTCTTTCATTCGTTCTGTCAATGTTCCAAAATGTTCTACATTTTCCATATCCGTCCTCCCATTACATT
>ERZ1026960.298-NODE-298-length-25972-cov-6.293514_pt1 | contig 25972 bp, 19 predicted proteins | sample MGYA00519458_ERZ1026960 | MGnify/ENA primary metagenome ERZ1026960 (study PRJEB26926, sample SAMN06164516) | human gut metagenome | biome: ENVO:00009003; feature: ENVO:2100002; material: ENVO:00002003 | host: Homo sapiens | place: USA | collected 2012 ...
CGTCAGATGTGTATAAGAGACAGCTTTTTATAGGGGACGTGCCAGATGGTGTCGGCATAGTCGGCGATGGAGCGGTCGGCTGAGAAGATGCCGCTGCGGGCGATGTTGTGCAGGCTCATGCGGTTCCACTTCTCCCGGTCGGCATAGGTATCCACCACCCGGTGCGAGGCAGCGCAGTAGGAAGCGAAGTCCGCCAGCAGCAGATACTGATCTGCCGGGCAGTCTGCGCCGTACAGCAGGCGCTGGTACAGGTCCTCATAGCTGACGCCGTCCCGGAAGCCGGTTTTCAGCTGATCCAGCACCCGGTGCAGCACCGGATCCCGGGTATACAGCAGATAGGGGTCATAGCTCTGGCGCAGGCGGGCGGCCTCATCGGCGGTGAGGCCGAACAGGAACATGTTGTCGTCGCCCAGCACCTGGTGCATCTCCACATTGGCACCGTCCAGAGTGCCCAGGGTCAGCGCGCCGTTCATCATGAACTTCATGTTGCCGGTGCCGCTGGCCTCCTTGCCGGCGGTGGAGATCTGCTGGCTCACCTCGCTGGCGGGCATCAGCATCTCCGCCATGGACACCCGGTAATTCTCCAGGAATACCACCTGGAGCTTATCCCGGCAGATGGGGTCACTGTTGATCTGGTCGGCCAGGGAGTTGATAAGGCGGATAATGCGCTTGGCCACGGCGTAGCCCGGGGCGGCCTTTGCCCCGAACAGGAAGGTCTGGGGCCGGAAGTCCATGTCGGGATTGTCCTGGAGCTGCTGGTACAGGCTGATGATGTGCAGCACGTTCAGCAGCTGGCGCTTGTACTCATGGAGCCGCTTGACCTGGACGTTGAAGATGGCGTCGGTGTTCAGAGTGACTCCCTGCTGGCCCTTGGCCCAGCGGGCAAAGGCCAGCTTGTTGTTGTGCTTGATGGCCTCCAGCCGGTCCAGCACGGCCTTGTCTCCGGCAAACCGGTCCAGGCCGGACAGGCATCCGGCGTGGGTAAGATAGCCCTCGCCGATGCAGTTCCGGATCAGGCCGTCCAGTCCGGGGTTGATCTGGCTGATCCAGCGCCGGTGGTCCACGCCGTTGGTGACGTTTTTGAACTTATCCGGCTCCATGCCGCAGGCGTCCCGGAACACGTCGCGGCGGAGAATGTCGGAGTGCAGAGCGGACACGCCGTTAACGGCCATCCCCCCCGCGATGCAGAGGTTGGCCATGTGGACCACGCCGTCCCAGATAACCGCCATTTTCTCCGTCTTTTTGGGGTCGTGATAGAACTCGTCCACCTTCTGCTGCCAGCGCCGCGCGATCTCCTGCATGATCTGCCAGATGCGGGGCAGCAGCGTCTCGAACAGCCGCTGGGGCCAACTCTCCAGGGCCTCGGCCAGCACGGTGTGGTTGGTATAGGCCACGGAGTGGCGGGTGATGTCCCACGCCTCGTCCCAGCCCAGCCCCGCATCGTCGATGAGGATGCGCATCAGCTCCGGGATCACCAGCGCCGGGTGGGTATCGTTGATCTGGATGACGTTCTTTTCGTGGAAATTCGTCAGGGTGCCGTAGGTCTGGATATGCCGGCGCGTGATGGACTGCAGGGTGGCCGACACGAAGAAATACTGCTGCTTCAGCCGCAGGGACTTCCCCTCGTAGTGGTTGTCCTCGGGATAGAGGATGGTGCTGATGGAGTCGGCCATGGCCCGCTCCTCGTTGGCCTTCAGGTACTGCCCCTGGCTGAACAGCTGCATATCAATGGGCTTGGGGCTCTTGGCGTCCCACAGGCGCAGGGTGTTCACATGGTCGGTGTTGTAGCCCGCCACCAGCATATCGCAGGGGATGGCCAGCACCCGGGTATAGTCCTCGTGGACCACCATCAGGTGGCCGTTGTCCCACCGGGTGCGGACCCGGCCGCCGAAGTGAATTTCCTCGGCCTCCTGGGGCTTGGGCATCAGCCACGCGTCCCCCAGGTTCAGCCAGTCGTCGGGCAGCTCCACCTGCTGACCGTCCACGATCTTCTGCTTGAAAATGCCCAGCTCATAGCAGATGGAGTAGCCGGTGGCGGGAATGTCCAGGGTGGTCATGCTGTCCAGATAGCAGGCGGCCAGGCGGCCCAGGCCGCCGTTGCCAAGGCCCGCGTCCGGCTCCATGTCGAAGATATCCGGGGCGGAGAAGCCCAGCTCCTCCACCGCCTGGGTCAATTGGGGCAGAATGCCCAGGTTGTATGCGTTTTTCATGAGGCTGCGGCCCATCAGGAACTCCAGGGACATATAGTGCACCCGCTTTTCCTGCTGCTCCTGGGTGCGCTCCTGGGTGTCCACGCTGCGCACGGCCATAATGTCCCGCAGGGCCAGGGCGCAGGCCTTCATGATCTCCCCGTCGGTGGCCTGCTTTTCGGTGCAGCCATAGTTCAGGCGCAGCTTCTGCTGGATGGCCTCCTTCAGGGCGTCTTTGGTATAAGTCATTTAGTGGTTCCTCCGTGATAGATCTTGGTAAATGCGCCGGTAGGCCCCGGCGCTGCGGTTCCAGCTGAAGTCCTCGGTCATGCCCCGGCGGCGGACGGTGTCAAAGCCCAGCCGGTCGCCCCGGTACAGGCCCACCGCCTGGCCCAGGGTCTGGCACAGGTCATGGGCCGTGCAGCCAGAGAACACATAGCCGTTGCCGTCGGGCTGGCCCACCTGGCAGGAGCGGACGGTGTCGTTGAGGCCGCCGGTCTGGCGGACAATGGGCACCGCGCCATAGCGCATGGCGATCAGCTGGCTCAGGCCGCAGGGCTCGCTGCGGGAGGGCATCAGGAACAGGTCCGCCGCGCCGTAGATCCGGCGGGACAGATTGTCGGAATAGGTGATCTGGGCCGATACCCGGCCGGGCCACCGGTTCTGGGCCCAGCGGAAGGCGTCCTCAAACTGGGACTCCCCCTGGCCCAGCACCACCAGCTGGCAGCCGGTGGCCATAATGCCCTCCAGACCCTGGCACACCAGGTCCATGCCCTTGTGGCCCACCAGGCGGCTGACGATGGCCATCAGCGGGGTGTCCGGCTCCTGTGCAAGGCCCAGCTGCCGCTGCAGCTCCGCCTTGCACACGGCCTTGCCCTCCATATGGTCGGGGTCGAAGGTCCGGGGCAGGGAGCCGTCGTGGGCGGGGTCATAGCTTTCGGTGTCCAGGCCGTTGAGCACGCCGGAGAGCTTATAGTCGATCAGGTGCACCACCTGCTCCAGGCCGCAGGCATAGGCCGGGTCGTGGAGCTGGGCGGCGTAGGTGGGGCTGACGGTGGTAACGGCGTTGGCGGTGAGCATGGCCCCCTTCATCAGGTTCACGCACCCGTCCATCCGCAGGATGCCGCCGTCGTACCAGCCCCGGTTCAGGCCGAACAGGTCCTCCACGGTCTCGGGGCCGTATTTGCCCTGATACTCCACGTTGTGGATGGTGAACACCACCGGCAGGTCGTTTCCGGCGTCCCGCAGGTACACCGGCACCAGGGCCGTCTGCCAGTCGTTGCAGTGGACCACGTTGGGATACTCCGCCAGATGGGGCAGCAGGGCCACCGCCGCCTTGGAGAAGAAGGCGAAGCGCTCCCCGTCGTCCATGTCGCCGTACAGGCCCCGGCGGCGGAAATACCGCTCGTTGTCCGCAAAATACCAGGTGACGCCCCGGTATTCCAGGGAGAACAGCCCGCAGTATTCGTGCCGCCAGCCCAGGTCCACATAGATATAGCAGCGGAAGTTCATCTTCTCCCGCCAGCGCTGGGCGATCTGGCTGTACAGCGGCAGCAGCACGGCGGTATGGTCGCCCTCCGCCGCCACCGCCGGGGGCAGACTGCCTAGCACGTCCGCAAGGCCCCCGGTTTTGCAGAACGGGGCCGCCTCGCTGGTGATATACAGAATATTCATATGGTCACCTCCGGATGAACGTGTGTCATATTTCAGATCGTGACGCCCCGGGCCATCACCAGGGGATAGTTCTCGTGGCCCATCAGGGTGCGCCCCTCCTGCACGGTGACGTATTTGTCTGTGATAACGCCCCGCAGGACGGCGCCCCGGCGGACCACGGTGCCCTTAAAGAGGATGCAGCCCTCCACGTCGGCCCCCGGCTCGATGCGGACGCCCCGGAACAGGATGCAGTTTTTCACCGTGCCCTGGATGTCGCAGCCGTCGGCGATAAGGGAGTTGACGCAGGACCCGTCCATATAGGACGAGGGGGAGTCGTTTTCCTTGGCGAAGATGGGCCGCTGGGGGGCAAACAGCTCCATGCGGATCTCCGGCCGCAGCAGCTCCATGCTGCGGCGGTAGTAGGACTCGATGGTGTCGATGCGGGCGGCGTAGCCGTCCCAGACATAGGCCCGGAAATGCAGGGCATCCTTCCTGTCCTGGAGAATGTTGTGGCGGAAGCTGTACTGATTATGTGCCATGCAGTCGGTGACCAGCTGGATCAGCAGGTCCCGGCGCAGCACGAAGATGTTCAGGCAGCGGAAGCCCTCGGGGGTGAACACGTCGTGGGCCACGTCCACAATGCGCCCGGAGTTATCCAGCTGAAAATAGGTGTCGCTTTCCGGCCCCGGCAGAGAGGTGCACACCGCCGTCATGTCCGCGCCGGAGGCGATGTGGTCCCGCAGCACGTCGTCCAGGGGCAGGTTCACCACCAGGTCGCTGTCGGTCAGCACCACATAGTCCTGCCGGATGTCCTTGAGATAGTCCATCACGCAGCCCAGGGCCTCCACCTTGCCCCGGAAGCGGCCGGCGTCGCCCCGCCGCTCGGCATAGGCGAAGGCCGGCAGCAGGGTCAGGCCGCCGTGGTTGCGGCTCAGGTCCCAGCTTTTGCCGGTGCCCAGGTGGTCCAGCATACTCTGGCACTTGCCGTGCATGATGACGCCCACATCCCGGACGCCGGCATTGACCATGTTGGAGAGCATAAAGTCCACCACCCGATAGTTGCCGCCGAAGGGGATGGAGCCGTGGATGCGCTGCTCGATGAGCTCCCGCAGTCCGGTTTTCTTTTCGTAGGAGAAAATGATGCCGTGCATTCCGTTCATGCTTCCACCTCCCCGTGATGACGGTCCAGCAGGGCCTTGGCAGGCACCACCTCGCCAGGGGCGATGACGGTGTCCGGCCCCAGGACGGCGATGCTCCAGTCGTCGGGATTTTTAGCGGTTTCCGGCGGCGTGCCCACCTGGGCCCCCCGGCCCACCCGGCAGCGCTCGCCGATGATGGCGTACTGCACCACCGCGCCCTCCTCGATGACGGCCCCGGGCATGACCACGGAGTAGCACACGCTGGCCCCCTGGCCCACCTGGGTGTTATAGCTCAGCACGCTGTTTTTCACCTCGCCCAGGATGCCGCAGCCCTTGGCCACGGCGCTGTTGCCCACGTCGGCGTGGGGCCCCAGAAAGGCCGGCGGGCAGGAGGGCGTTCGGCAATAGATGGGCCATTTCTTATCCAGCAGGTTCAGCCCGCTGCCCGGGGCCAGCATATCCATATTGGCGTCCCACAGGGAGTCCAGGGTGCCCACATCCTTCCAGTAGCCCTCAAACCGATAGGCAGACATGACCTCTCCGGCCTCCAGCATGGCGGGGATGATGTTCTTGCCGAAGTCGTTGTCGGAGGTGGGGTCGGCCTCGTCCGCCAGCAGATAGGCCCGCAGCTTCTGCCAGGTGAAGATATAGATTCCCATGGAAGCCAGGTTGCTCTTAGGCTCCTTGGGCTTTTCGGCGAAGGCGGTGATCCGGTCGTTTTCGTCCACGGACATGATGCCGAAGCGGCTGGCCTCAGACCAGGGGACCTCCATCACGGAGATGGTGCAGGCAGCCCCGGCGTCCTTGTGGTGCTGGAGCATCCGGGAATAGTCCATCTTATAGATGTGGTCCCCGGACAGCACCGCCACATACTCCGGGTCGTACAGGTCCACAAAGCCGATGTTCTGATAAATGGCGTTGGCGGTGCCCTTGTACCAGGAGGCGCCGGAGGCGCTCTGGTACGGCGGCAGAATATGGACGCCGCCGTTGAGCCGGTCCAGCTCCCAGGGCTGGCCGCTGCCGATATAGCTGTTGAGCTCCAGGGGGCGGTACTGGGTCAGCACGCCCACGGTGTCGATGCCGGAATTGGTGCAGTTGGACAGGGGAAAGTCAATGATGCGGAACTTTCCTCCAAAGGGCACCGCAGGCTTTGCCATGTCGCCGGTGAGGACATACAGGCGGCTGCCCTGTCCGCCGGCCAGCAGCATGGCCACGCATTCTTTTTTCATGTCTGTTCGTTCCCTCCAGTCTGTCGGTTATGCCTTGTTGCTTCTGCGCCGGACCCGGCCCTGCAGAAACACCGCGCCCAGGGGCGGCACCCGCAGGGCAATGGACTTGTCCCGCCCGTGGGACGGGATATCCTCCACGGGGATGGGTCCGGTATTGCACACACCGGAGCCGCCCCAGGCGGCGTCGTCGGTGTTGAACACTTCCTCATAAAACAGCTTGCCGGGCACGCCGAAGCGATATCCCTCGTGGGCCTCCGGCGAGAAATTCACCACGCAGATCAGCTCATGGCCCTTGTTGTCCCGGCGCAGGAAGGCCAGGACGTTGTTGTGGTTGTCGTCGGCCACCAGCCACTCAAAGCCGTTCCAGTCCCGGTCGTTTTCCCACAGGGGGCGGGACTTCTTATAAAACCGGTTCAGGGCCTGGATGCAGGCGTGGGTGCGGCTGCAGTCGTCCCGGTCCAGCAGATACCAGTCCAGCTGGCCCAGGAAGTCCCACTCGTGCCACTGGCCCAGCTCCGCCCCCATAAAGGTGAGCTTCTTGCCGGGGTGGGCCAGCATATAGGCCGTGAAGCCCCGGACCCCTGCCAGCTGCCGCCAGTCGTCCCCGGGCATCTTGCCCCGGAGGGAGCCCTTCATATACACCACCTCGTCGTGGGACAGGGGCAGCACGAAGCGCTCGGAGAAGGCGTACATCATGGAGAAGGTCACGTCCTTGTGGTGGAACTGGCGGAACCAGGGGTCCATCTTCAGATAGTGGCACACGTCGTTCATCCATCCCATGTTCCACTTCAGGCCGAAGCCCAGGCCGCCCTCCTCAATGGGCCAGGTGACCTTAGGCCAGGCGGTGGATTCCTCCGCCGCCGTCAGGGCCGGGGGATCCATGGCCGCCGCCAGGCGGTTCAGGTCCTGCAGAAACGAGATGGCCTCCAGATTTTCATGCCCCCCGTGGACGTTGGGCCGCCACTCGGTCCGGCCATAGTCCAGATACAGCATGGACGCCACGGCGTCCACCCGCAGGCCGTCGATGTGGTATTCCTCCAGCCACCACCGGGCGGAGGACAGCAGGAAGGACCGCACGTCGTCCTTGCCGAAGTCAAAGACCCGGGTGCCCCAGCTCTGGTGCTCCCGCTTCAGGGGGTCGCCGTATTCATACAGGCTGGTGCCGTCAAAGTCGATGAGGCCGTGGGCGTCCTTGCAGAAGTGGGCGGGGACCCAGTCCAGGATCACCGCCAGCCCCGCCCGGTGCAGCCGGTCCACCAGATACATGAAGTCGTGGGGGTCGCCGTAGCGGCTGGTGGGGGCGAAATAGCCCACGCACTGATAGCCCCAGGAGTCGTCCAGGGGATACTCCGTCACCGGCAGCAGCTCCACGGCGTTGTAGCCCATGCTGCGGACATAGGGGGCCAGCCGGTCCGCCAGCCGGCGATAGTTCAGGAACGCCCCGTCCTCTCCCCGCTGCCAGGAACCGCAGTGGACCTCATAGATGTTCAGGGGTCCCTCGGTCAGGGACGTCTCCCGGCGGCGCTCCCGCCACACGTCGTCGTGCCAGTGGAAGCCGGACACATCGAACAGGCGGCTGGCGGTGTCGGGCCGCAGCTGGGCATAGGTGCCGTAGGGGTCCGCCTTCCAGCGGACCTGGCCGTCGGCCCCGGTGATGACGTATTTATAGCAGTCGCCGGGCCGGGCGTCGGAAACGGTCAGGACCCAGTCGCTGCCCTGCCGCTCCATGGGAACGGGCTGCCAGTGGTTGAAGTCACCGGCCAGGGCGGCCTCCCGGGCGCTGGGAGCATAGACCCGGAAGGACCAGCCCTCCCCAGCCGGATGCGCGCCATAGGTCCGGTAAAGCTCTGTGTTTTCGGAAACGTTCATGGAATGATCTCCCTATATCAGCATAATGTTATCATAACGGCCCCGAAAGCCGGGGCGAAGTGGGTCGATGGCAAGACAAAATACCGCATTCTGGCCCTATTGTAACGCAAACCGCCCCCCTCGTCAAGAAATCCGCCGTTACCGGGAACACCATTTATACGAAACATAGGACGCCGCCCTCCGGCCCCTTCACCGCCGGGGCAAGAAAATCACCCGAAGGGGGCCTCCCTCCGGGTGATGGGATTATCGGAACACCTGGCCGTCGGCGTCCAGCAGCTGGCGGCGGCGGACCCGGACAAAGTCCGGCGTCAGCTCCGGCAGATACCGGGCGATGGCCTTTTCCAGCAGCTGGGGGTTCAGCCCCGGGTTCTGGGCCTGCACCGTGACAAGGACACGCAGCAGGTTCTCCTCCTGGGCAAAGGCGATGTCCCGGATCATAGGCGCGATGTCCACCTCCGCCAGCTGCTTGCGCTTGGTGCGCTTCTCGATCAGCAGCTCCTGCCGGTGAAACAGCTCCTCCAGGGCCTGCACGGCCCCCTCCGGCACCCCCCGGTCATAGTCCAGCTCCACCTCCGCCCGGAGATAGGCCAGCTCCCGCACCGGCCGCAGGGCGGGATAGCAGTCCAGAATCCGCAGCCCCTCCGGCAGGCCGCCGTTGAGCTTTTCGGCCAGGCCCGCCCCGTCGGTGTCCTGGGTCACCTCAAAGTCCAGCAGCTCGCAGTCGCTGGACTGGCACACCGGCAGCGGCAGCACGATGGAGATGATGGGATGGGGATGGAAGCCCTGGGAGTGTTTGATATCCAGCTCCGTCCGGGGAAAGGCCCGCTGCACCGTCCGCAGCAGGTCCAGATTGGAGATATAGGCCGCCGGGCCCTCCTTCACAAACAGCAGTCGCAGCTTAGACATCGCATTTTCCTCCTACCAGCCGGTTGGCGCCGCAGGCGTTGCAGTGGGTGCGGCAGTCCGGGGTGGTGACCCCGGCAAAGGCCCGCTCCCGCTCCCGCCAGAGATAGCTCTCCGTGACGCCGCTGGAGATCATGGCCCAGGGCATCAGCTCGTCCTTTTCCCGGGTGCGGTTGGCGTAAAAATGGGGGTCCAGCCCGCACTGGTCAAAGGCCTCCAGCCAGCGATCCAGGGAGAAATACTCCTCCCAGGCGTCCAGCTTGGCACCCTTGCGCCAGGCGGTCTCCAGGACCTTCCCCATGCGCCGGTCCCCCCGGGCCAGAACGGCCTCCAGGAAGCTGGTGTCCGAATCGTGCCAGTTATAGGTGACGGTTTTGGTCTTGATGGCCTCCCGCAGCAGGTTCACCCGCCGCTCATACTCCTCCTTGGAGATCTGCGGCTCCCATTGGAAGGCCGTGTGGGGCTTGGGCACGAACCAGGAGGTGGACACGGTGATGCGGACGCCCCGGTTCTTGTTGCTGGCGCTTTCCCGCCAGGTGTGCATGACCCGGGCCGCCAGATCGGCGATGCCCAGCACGTCCTCGTCGTTCTCCGTGGGCAGGCCCAGCATGAAATACAGCTTCACGGCGCTGTACCCCCCGGCGAAGGCCGTCCGGCAGGAGGCCAGCAGGTCCTCCTGGGTGACGTTCTTGTTGATGACGTCCCGCAGCCGCTGGGTCCCGGCCTCCGGGGCGAAGGTCAGGCCGCTTTTGCGGCCCTTGGCCAGGCGCTCCATCAGGCTCATGGAGAAGTTATCCGCCCGCAGACTGGGCAGGGACAGATTCACGTGCCGCTGCTGGCAGAAGGGCTCCAGCTGGTCGCACAGCTCCGTCAGCGGCGGGTAGTCGCTGGTGGACAGGCTGGACAGGGTCACCTCCTGATAGCCGGAGTCGTTGCAGGACTCCACGCCGTATCGGGCGCACAGCTCCCGGCTGCGGTTGCGGACGGGCCGGTACACATACCCCGCCTGACAGAACCGGCAGCCCCGGATGCAGCCCCGGAACAGCTCCAGCATCACCCGGTCCTGGACGATCTCCGTGGAGGGGACGATGGTTTTGGTGGGGAAAAAGGCCTTGTCCATATCCCGGACGATGCGCTTGGTCACCACCGCCGGGGCCCCGTCCCGGGGGGTGATGGCGGCCACGGTGCCGTCGTCGTGATACGTCACGTCGTACAGGCTTGGGACGTAGATGCCCGGCAGCTGGGCGGCGGCCCGAAGAAACGCCTCCTTGGTCCAGCCCTCCCGCCGGGCCCGGCGGTGCAGCTCCACCAGCTCCACGGTGATGTCCTCCCCCTCGCCCAGGCTTACCAGGTCGATGAAGTCGGCGATGGGCTCGGCGTTGTACATGGCGGTGCCCCCGGCGATGACCAGGGGGGTCAGGGCCGTGCGGTCGGCGCTGTGAATGGGAATGTTTGCCAGGTCCAGCATATTCAGGATGGCGGGAAAGGCCATCTCATAGCCCACGGAAAAGGCCACAATGTCAAAGTCCGTGATGGGCTGGCCGGATTCCAGGGCGAACAGGGGCATCCCCGCCCGGCGCATCTCCTCCTCCATGTCGCCCCAGGGGGCGAACACCCGCTGGCACCACACGCCCTCCATATTGTTCATCACGCCGTAGAGAATCCGCATGCCCAGGTTGGACATGCCGATCTCGTATGTATCCGGGAAGCAGAAGGCGATCCGGGTGTCCACCCGGGCCGGGTCCTTCTTCACGGCGTTGTATTCCCCGCCCACATAGCGGGCAGGCTTCTGCACCCGGGGCAGAATGCGTTCCAATCGTTTATCCACGGTATGTTCTCCTTTATACACGCTTTTTGCGGCCCAGGAAGGACCAGTCGCCCTCCATGATGAACAGGCTCAACAGCATCAGGGCCGCGCCGATATAGCCCCGCAGAGACAGGACCTCGCCGGTCATGACAAAGGCCACCATGGAGGCAAATACCGGCTCCAGGGTGAAAATCAGGCCCACATGACTGGCGGTGGTATACTGCTGCTGCACGGACTGGATGACAAAGGCCACCCCCGAGCAGAAAATTCCCAGAAACAGCGCCGCCGCCCAGGTCCTGCCGGAGGTGGGCAGATGCACCGGTTCCCCCAACCCCAGGGCCAGGGCTAAGGTCACGATGCCTACCACCGCCAGCTGGCACACACCCAGGCCCAGGGGGTCCACCCGGGGATCCCGGACGGCCTTCTCCGTGATCAGCAGGTCCACGGCGTAGCACAGGGGGGTAATGAGGCAGATCAGGTCCCCGGAGGCGGGCCGCAGCTCCCCGTTCAGGGTCAGCAGGGCCATGCCCACCGTGCACACCACCAGCGCCGCCCCCAGCTTCCAGCCGGGCCGCTGCCGGAAGAACAGAAAGCCCAGCAGCGGGGCGAAGATCACCTGCAGGGCGCAGATGAACGCGGCGTTTGACAGGGAGGTGCGGGTGATGCCGTAGTTATAGGCCACATAGGTCCCCGCCAGGGCCAGGCCCACGATGAGGCTGTACCATAGGGTGGTGCGGTTGATGTGGACCACGTGCTTCCAGAAGATCAGCCCCAGCACCAGAAACGCCACAATAAAGCGGAAGGCGTTCAGGGTCATAGGCGGCAGATCCGCCAGGCAGATATCCGTCAGATAATAGCTGGCGCCCCAGAAAAAGGTGGTCATCACCAGCAGCAGGTCGGCGCGGCGTTGCTTGTTCATGTCTGTGTTCTCTCCTACCGAAAATCTTCACTAACATCCCATTATACCACAGATCATCCGGCAAGAAAACAGCTTTTTTCGCTTTTTGCGGCTATTTCCACAGGCCCACATATCCCTCGTCGTGGAGCTGCTTGACAAACAGCAGCGCCATAGGCAGCAGGATCATCCCCGCCACGCCCAAGGCCCGGAACCCGGCGTACATGGCCGCCAGAGCCGCCAGGGGAGGCAGGCCCGCCTGGGCGGCCATGACCTTGGGCTCCAGAAGGCTGCGCACGGCGGAGATCACCGCATACAGGGCCGCCAGGGCCACCGCCCGGGGGGCCTGCCCCGCCAGCAGACACACCGCCGCCCAGGGCAGCAGCACCGTGCCGGTGCCGAACACCGGCAGGGCGTCCACCAGCGCGGTAACGGCGGCCAGCAGCAGGGCATACCGCTGGCCCATCAGCAGGAACCCCGCCAGCAGCTCGCAGAAGGTGACTCCCAGCAAAATCGCCTGGGCCCGGCACCATTTCCCCAGGGTGGACAGCAGATTGGCCTTGACCCCTCTGGCCCGGTCCAGCCGGTGCCCCAGCTGCCGCCGGAAAAAGGCCATCACCCGGGGATAGCTGCCGGCGGTGAAGAACACCGCCAGGGCCGTGGTGCCGCAGAACAGGAACACCCCCGGCAGGGCGGCGGCCAGGGCCGCCGCCGCTGTAATGCAGGCCCCGCTGGCTCGCTGGGCCACTCCCGCCGCCAGGGTCCCCAGCAGGGCGGGGACCTCCTCCAGCCAGCTCCGCAGCCCCTGGGGACAGGCGGCGCAGAAGTCCTCCAGCCGCTGCCGCAGGTTCTCCGTCATGCCCGGCAGCCCCGCCAGAAGCCCGGGGAGCTGCCCCAGCAGCTCCGCCGCCTGACGGATCAGCTGCCACACGATCACCGCCGCCAGCGCCAGTATGGCCCCGGTGACGGCGATGGTCACCACCGCCGCCGTGAACCCCCGCTTCAGGCCCATCCGGCGGCGGCACCAGGCGATCACCGGCTCCACCGCCGCCGCCAGGGCTAGGGCCAGCAGAAACGGCAGCAGCCACCGCAGCAGATACCGCACCCCCAGCCACAGCAGCACCGCCCAAACGGTCCAATAGGCAGTCCGCACCAAAAAAGCCCGCTGCTTTTCCTGCATTTTTGTATGCTCCCTCCCACGAAAACAGTTGTGTTTTGTCAAACAACATGGTATGATAATGGCCAAAAGAAACGGCGGGGCCGCGTCTCCGCCGGACACATCAGCGGAGGTTTACGGCCATGAGCAATCAGAAGTATTACATCGTATCGGCAGAAGCCCTGCCGGAGGTATTCGTCAAGGTGGCGGAGGCCCGCCGGATGCTCCAGGTGGGCGAGGCGGCCACCGTGGGCGAGGCGGCCCGGATGGTGGGCATCAGCCGCAGCGCGTTTTACAAGTATAAGGACGCCGTGCAGCCCTTCCAGGACATGAAGGCCGGCCACATCATCACGTTTTACGCCCTGCTGAAGGACAACCCCGGCGTGCTGTCCAACTTCCTGTCTATTTTTGCCAATTCCGGCGCAAATATTCTCACCATCAACCAGACCATCCCCACCAACGGCTGCGCCGGCGTCACCATCTCCGCCGAGACCCGGGACATGGTGGAGGATCTGGAGTCCATGATGACCCGCATCTCCGCCGCCGAGGGCGTGCTGAAGTTCGAGGTCCAGGCCGCCTGACGCCGATTATAAGCGTATACATCAATATGCGCGGATAGAATGACCCCGCCTGAAAAGCCTCGCAGAGTTTGCCGCCCGCGCGCGGCAGACTGCAAGCCTTTTGCCAAAAAGGGCTTTGCCCTTTTTGGCAAACAAAACCCCGCTCTGCCATCCGGCAGGGCGGGGTTTTGTGTTTATATTTTACTTTTTCTTGCCGCCGTGGGTAGCCTTCATGCGCTTTTCGTGGTTGAGAATGGTCTTGCGCATACGCAGGCTCTCGGGGGTGACCTCCAGCAGCTCGTCATCGGCCAGGAACTCCAGGCACTGCTCCAGGCTCAGCTTCCGGGGCGGCACCAGGCGCAGGGCCTCGTCGGACCCGGCGGCCCGCATGTTGGTCATCTGCTTCTTCTTGCAGACGTTGACGGTGATGTCCTCCTGCTTGGGGGACACGCCCACGATCATGCCCTCATACACCTTGACGCCGGGGCCGATGAACAGGGCGCCCCGCTCCTGGGCGTTGAACAGTCCGTAGCTGACGGACTCGCCGGTCTCGAAGGACACCAGGGAGCCGGTGTTCCGGCGGCTCAGGTCGCCCTTATAGGGGGCGTAGCTGTCGAACACGGAGGCCATGATGCCCTCGCCCCGGGTATCCGTCAGGAACTCGTTGCGATAGCCGAACAGGCCCCGGGCGGGAATCAGGAACTCCAGCTTCATGCGGCTGCCCACGGGGGTCATCTCAATCAGGTCGCCCTTGCGGGAGCCCAGCTTCTCGATGACCGCGCCCACGGACTCGCTGGGCACGTCGGCCACCAGCCGCTCGATGGGCTCGCACTTCTTGCCGTCGATGGTGCGGTACAGCACCCGGGGGGGCGACACCTGGAACTCATAGCCCTCCCGGCGCATGGTCTCGATAAGGATGGACAGGCTCATCTCGCCCCGGCCCGCCACGTTGAAGGCGTCGGTGGCGCCGTCGATCTCCGTCACCCGCAGGGACACGTCCTTCAGGGTCTCCCGGAACAGGCGGTCCCGCAGCTGGCGGGAGGTGACGAACTTGCCCTCGCGGCCGGCATAGGGAGAGTCGTTGACGGAGAAGGTCATCTCCATGGTGGGGGCGGAAATTTTCACAAAGGGCAGAGGCTCCACGCAGTCGGGGGCGCAGATGGTGTCGCCGATGGTAATGTCGCCGATGCCGGACATGGCGATGATGTTGCCGGCGGTGGCCTCGGTGATGGGCTGCTTGCCCAGGCCCTGGAACTCGTACATGGACACGGCCTTGGCCTTCTTGGCCGGGGCGTCGGGGTCGTGATAGTTGCACACGGCGATTTCCTGATTCTGCTTCAGGACGCCGCGCTCCACCCGGCCGATGGCGATGCGGCCCACGAACTCGTTATAGTCGATGGCGGACACCAGCATCTGGAAGGGCTGGTCCAGGTCCGCCTCCGGGGCGGGAATATAGCTGAGGATGGTGTCGAACAGGGGCTTGAGGTCCGTGCCCGGCACGTCGGGGGAGTAGGACGCGACGCCCTGGCGGGCGGAACAGAACAGCATGGGGGAGTCCAGCTGCTCCGGGGTGGCGTCCAGGTCCAGCAGCAGCTCCAGCACCTCGTCGATGACCTCGTGAATGCGCTGGTCGGGCCGGTCGATCTTGTTAACCACCACGATGACCCGGTGACCCAGCTCCAACGCCCGGCTGAGGACGAAGCGGGTCTGGGGCATGGGGCCCTCGGCGGCGTCCACCAGCAGGATCACGCCGTTGACCATCTTCAGGATGCGCTCCACCTCGCCGCCGAAGTCGGCATGGCCCGGGGTGTCCACGATGTTGATCTTGGTGTCGCCATACTGGATGGCGGTGTTCTTGGCCAGGATGGTGATGCCCCGCTCCCGCTCCAGGTCGTTGGAGTCCATGACCCGCTCCACCGTCTCCTGGTTCTCCCGGTACACGCCGCCCTGCTTGAGCATCTGGTCCACCAGGGTGGTCTTGCCGTGGTCCACGTGGGCGATAATGGCTACGTTTCTCAGTTTTTCGTTCTGCAAAGGTAAAACCCCTTTCTTTTGGGTATAAAACTTCATGCGTGAGCACTGCACCACGAAAATGCGCAAATGTTAGTGCATGAAGTTTTTGTGCATCATTTCCGGTTGCCCCACAGGGGCGAGGAAATGGCACATTTCTTGTTTTGCTATGCTTTTGCATAGCAAAATTCATGCACTGTGCGGCGCACCACGAAAACAGGCAAACTCTTCTGTGCATGAAGTTTTGTGCATCATTCCCGGTTGCCCCGAAGGGGCGAGGGAATGGCACATTCTATTTTTTGCTATGCTTTTGCATAGCAAATCTCTCAACCTTTACATTATATGCCCTGATTTTTTCGATTGCAAGAACTTTTTGCGAATTCGGCTGTTTTTATGGATTTTGCTTTTTCTTCGGGCCGGAATGTGGTATAGTGGTGGTGAAAAGGGGGAGAAAGCATGGATGAACAGGCGCTGCGGCGCAGAATGGCGGCCCACCGCACCACCCTGCAGCAGGCACGGGGGGAATACGCGGTGCTGGTGCCCCTGGTGGAAACGCCCCGGGGGCTGAGCCTTTTATACGAGGTGCGCCCGGCGAAGCTGCACCACCACAGCGGTGAGGTGTGCTTCCCCGGGGGACGGATGGAGGCCGGGGAGACGCCCCGGCAGTGCGCCCTGCGGGAGACCTTCGAGGAGCTGGGCCTTCCGGCGGAGGCCATTGAGATTTTCGGGGACCTGGACTTTCTGTACCTGCGGTCCGAGGGGCTCATGTATCCGGTGCTGGGCCGGGTGGACCCGGCGGCGGTGCTGCACCCCAGCCCCGACGAGGTGCAGGACACCTTCACGGCGCCCCTGTCCTGGCTGGCGGCCCATCCCCCGGCTATCTACCGCTATTCCCTGCGGCCGGAGATCGGGCCGGACTTCCCCTATGACCGGGTGGGGGCCTCCGCCGGATATCCCTGGCAGGCCGGGTGCATGGAGGTGCCGGTATACGAGGGGCTGCCGCATCCCCTGTGGGGGCTGACGGCCCGGATCACCTGGTGGCTGCTGGAGCAGTACGGGGACATATTGACAAATGTGATATAATATATGAGACTGTCAAAAAGGCGGAGATGTTCCACCATCGGAAAGGAAGATAGTTACGAAAGAAACCCATCAGGGGTGTCTTTCGTTTACAATCATAGGTTTTTCAGAACTTTTTGAAGTTCTGAAAAACCGCACGCAGCTTGGCAAAAAAACTTTTTTGACAAGCTGAATATATAGAAAACGAGGAAACTGCTATGGAATTTACACAGGGCGCGCCCTTTGACAGCTTCGGCCTGTCCGAGGCCACCATGCGCGCCATAAGGAACAAGGGATATGAGATCAGCACCCCCGTCCAGGCCGGGTGCATCCCCCCCATGCTGGAGGGGAAGGACGTCATCGCCAAGGCCCCCACCGGCACCGGCAAGACCATGGCCTTCGGCATCCCCATCATCGAGCGCATCGACCCGGAAAGCGAGGAGGTCCAGGCGGTGATCCTGGCCCCCACCCGGGAGCTGGCCATGCAGATCACCGACGAAATGCGCCAGATCGCCGTGTGCCACGAGGGGGTGCGGCTGGTGTGCCTGTACGGCGGCCAGCCCATCGGCAAGCAGATCAACGCCCTGAAGCGGCGGCCCCAGATCGTGGTGGCCACCCCGGGCCGCCTGTCCGACCACATGAAGCGCCGCACCGTCACCCTGGGCCAGGTGCAGACCGTGGTGCTGGACGAGGCGGACCGTATGCTGGACATGGGCTTTATCCACGATGTGACCCGCATTCTGGACAAGATTCCCCACCGGAAGAATCTGGGCATGTTCTCCGCCACCATCTCCCGGGAGGTCATGGACATCTCCTGGGTGTATCAGCGGGACCCGGAGGAGATCACCGTCCAGGCCACCCGGGAAAACAAGCCCGATATCCTGCAATACCGCATCGAGGTGCCGTCTGACAAGAAGGTGGACGCCATCGCCTCCATCATCCGGGCCCAGCAGCTGGACCGGGTCATCTGCTTCTGCAACACCAAGGGCTCCACCGAGCGGCTGACCAAGTTCCTGCAGCTGCGGGGGCTGGACGCCCAGTGCATCCACGGCGACATCCCCCAGCGCAAGCGGGAGGAGGTTATGGCCCGGTTCCGGGACGGACAGCTTCATGTGTTCGTGGCCACGGACGTGGCCAGCCGGGGCATCGACGTGGACGACGTGGACGCGGTGTTCAACTTCGAGGTACCCGAGGAGAACGAGTATTACATCCACCGCATCGGCCGCACCGGCCGGGCCAAGAAGCACGGCGTGGCCTATACCCTGCTGTCGGACTTCCCCTCCCGCATGCGGCTGGACGACATCGCCCGCAACACCCGCAGCCAGATCATCCCCGCCACCCTGGAGGAGGACGGCCGGGTGACCCCTGCGGAGCCCAAATCAAAGTAAGGAGCGTGGCCCCTATGAAACGACGGATACGGTACATGGCCCTGGTGCTGGTGCTGTGCATGCTGGCCCTGACCGGCTGCGCCCAGCCGCGGGACACCATGACCCTGCGGGTGTGCCTGGACGCCGCCCCGGCCACCCTGGACCCCGCCATGGCCTCCTCCGATGCCGAGCGCACGGTGGTGGCCCACCTGTTTGAAAATCTCATGAAGCTCTCCCGGGGGGAGGACGGCAGCATCCAGCCGGTTTACGCCGCCGCCAAATCCTACACCGTGGAGGACAACCTGGACGGCACCGAGACCTATACCTTCACCCTGCGGCAGAACGTCCGCTGGTCCGACGGGCAGACCGTCACCGCCCACGACTTTGTCTATGCCTGGCAGCGGCTGGCGGACCCGGCCACCGGCTCCCCCCATGCGGCTCTGCTGGATATGGTGGCGGGCTTTGACCAGGTGCAGGCCGAGCAGGACGGAAGCCTTCTTCAGGTATCCGCCCCGGACGACTTCACCTTCGTGGTGAAGCTCTCCTACAAGTGCGCCTATTTCCTGACGGATGTCTGCGCCGGGACGGCCACCATGCCGGTGCGCAGCGACGCGGCGGAGCGGGAGGACTGGTCCCTGCACTCCGAGACCCTGCTGACCGACGGCCCCTATCGGGCCACCGGCTGGGACGAGACGGGCCTCACCGCCCAGGCGGCCGACGGGTACTATGACGCCCGCCGCCTGGGGCCGGACGTGCTGGAGTTCCGGTTCGAGACGGACGGCCAGGCCCGGGCGGACCTGCTGTCCGGCGGCGACGTGGACTTTGCCATGAACCTGCCGGAGGGCGACACCTCCGATCCCTATCCCCAGACCACCCTGCTGCTGCTGAACCAGCGGACCGGCAGCCTGGAAAGCGAGTCCCTGCGCCGGGCCCTGGCCCTGGCCATCGACCAGAACGCGCTGACGGAGGGCCAGCCTCTGGACCCCGCCCAGGGCATTGTCCCCCCGGGGCTGCGCAACACCATGGGCGGCGATTTCCGCCAGGGCAGCGGCAGCCTCGTCGACAATGAGCCCGATAACTACGAGGCCCTGTGCCAGCAGGCCAGAACCCTGCTGGAGGAGGCAGGCGGCGTGGGGGCCGCCGGGCAGATCACCCTGCTGTATGACAGCACCGACGAGACGGCGGCCCGGACCGCCGCCGCCGTCCAGGACGCCTGGAAGCAGAAGCTGGGGCTCATCGCCATCCTGCGGGGAGCCACGGCCCAGGAGCTGGCGGACGCCCTGAACCAGGGCGAGTTTATGGTGGCCCTGACCACCGTCACCGCCGACCGGGGCGACGCCTCGGGCCTGCTGTCCCTGTGGGAAAGCGGCAATGGGTACTTCTATTCCACCGCCTATGATATGCTGCTGCGGGCGGCGGACGCCTCCGGCCATGTGGAGGTCCGGGACGCCTATCTGGAGGACGCGGAGGCCATGCTGGTGGAGGACGGCTGGGTCATCCCCCTGTACTATGTCCACCGTCACAGCGGCCTGGCCCAGCAGCTGACGGCCCCGTTGTACGACGGCACCGGCGTGTACCGGTTCTCCGCCGTTGTGCGCCAGGCCGCCCAGTGACCCTGAATCAAATTTCGGTATCGGGAGGAAGCATCATGAAGGAAACCGTACTGCTTACCGGCGGAGCCGGGTTCATCGGGTCCCACATCGCGGTGGAGCTGCTGCAGCGGGACTATGACGTAGTCATCGCCGACGACCTGTCCAACAGCCGCCCGGACGTGCCGGAGCGCATCGAAAAAATCACCGGCCGGGCCCCGGTGTTCTATCGGATGGACGTGTCGGACCGGCAGGCCCTGGACCGGGTGTTCCGGGCCCATGACATCGCCGCGGCGGTGCACCTGGCCGGATACAAGGCCGTGGGCGAGTCCGTGCAGAAGCCCCTGGCCTATTACCGCAACAATCTGGACACCACCCTGGCCCTGCTGGAGGTGATGGCGGACCACGGGGTCCACCGGCTGATCTTCAGCTCCTCCGCCACGGTGTACGGCAATGCGGAGGCCCCCTGCCGGGAGGATATGCCCACCGGCGGCTGCACCAATCCCTACGCCTGGACCAAGCTGATGATCGAGCAGATCCTGCGGGACGCCGCCAAGGCGGACCCTTCTCTTGCGGCGGTGTGCCTGCGGTACTTCAACCCCGTGGGGGCCCATGAAAGCGGCCTCATCGGCGAGCTACCCAACGGCATTCCCAACAACCTCGTGCCCTATATCACCCAGACCGCCGCCGGTATCCGCCGGGAGCTGACGGTGTTCGGCAACGACTATCCCACCCCCGACGGCACCGGCGTCCGGGACTATATCCATGTGGTGGACCTGGCCCGGGGCCATGCGGCGGCTCTGGACTACTCCCGGAGCCATCCGGGCTGGGAGGCCATCAACCTGGGCACCGGCCGGGGCAGCAGCGTGCTGGAGATCGTGGAGACCTTCCAGCGGGTCAACGGCGTGGCGGTGCCCCACCGCATCGGCCCCCGCCGCCCCGGGGACCTGCCCACCTGCTATGCCGCCACGGACAAGGCCGCCCGCCTGCTGCACTGGCACGCGGAAAAGGACCTGGCGGATATGTGCCGGGATTCCTGGCGCTGGCAGCAGAGCCAGCAGTGACCCCATCTGTTCCCGGGCCGGTATAGGCGCTGCCTGTACCGGCCCGCAGCGCTTTCAAAAAAGGAGAATTTTGCTATGCCCATTCGTTCCAGGGCCGCTGCTGCGGCCGTGCATATCCTGACCGCCCTGTGCGCCGCCGTGGGGGTGGTGCTGCAATGCGGCTTCTTCGGCGGAAGGCTGAACCTGGCCGCCCTGCAATACTTCACCCTGATGAGCAACATCCTGTGCGCCGTGTATTTTGCCGGAGCCGCCGTCCGCACCCTCCGCCGGGGGGACACCTGGCTGCCGGTGTGCAAGGGAGCCCTGGTGATGGCCATGGCCATCACGGGCATCACCTTCCACCTGTTCCTGGCCGCCGGGGACTTCAACATGGGCCCCACCCAGCTGATTACCAACCACCTGCTCCACACCGCCGCCCCGCTGCTGACGGTGCTGGATTGGCTGCTGTTTGACGAAAAGGGGCACTATCGCCGGTTTGAACCCTTCCTGTGGGGTATTTTCCCAGCGGCCTACTTCGTATACACCATGATCCGGGCCCGGGTCAGCAGCTTCCGGTTTTATAACGGCTCGCCGTACCCCTACCCCTTCATGGACGTGGACGCTCTGGGCTGGGGCAAGGTGCTGCTGATCTTCCTGGCCATGGCCGCAGCCTTCCTGGCCCTGGGCTATGTGCTGGTGTGGATTGACCACCTCCTGGCCCGGCGGCAGAAGCGATGACCGGCCGCCGGGACCCGGCCCGGGATATGGAGGCCGCCCGGGCCATCGCCCGGCAGGCCGCCGCCCTGGGAGGCCGGGCCTACTATGTGGGCGGCTTCGTCCGGGACCGGCTGCTGGGCCGGGAGAACACCGACGTGGACATCGAGGTCCACGGCCTGACCCCCAGCCAACTGGAGGAGATCTTAGACGGCCTGGGAGGCCGCCTGGAGATGGGGGCCAGCTTCGGGATCTACGGCCTGAAGGGCTATGGCCTGGACATTGCCATGCCCCGGCGGGAGCGGGCCATTGGCCGGGGCCACCGGGATTTCGACGTGACCGTGGACCCCTTTCTGGGCACGGAGCAGGCCGCCCGGCGGCGGGACTTCACCATAAACGCCCTGATGGAGGACGTGCTGACCGGCCGGGTGCTGGACCATTTCCGCGGCCTCCGGGACCTGCGCCGGGGCGTGCTGCGGCATGTGGATGACCGGACCTTTCCGGAGGACCCTCTGCGGGTGCTGCGGGGGGCCCAGTTTGCCGCCCGGTTCGGGTTCACCGCGGCCCCGGAGACCATCGCCCTGTGCCGGGGCATCGACCTGTCCGCCCTGCCGCCGGAGCGGGTGGAGGGGGAGTTGCGCAAGGCCCTGCTTCAGGCGGACCGCCCCTCGCTGTTTTTCGAGACCCTGCGGGACATGGGCCAGCTGTCCCACTGGTTCCCGGAGGTGGAGGCCCTGATGGGCGTGCCCCAGGAGCCGCGCTTTCACCGGGAGGGGGACGTCTGGACCCACACCATGCTGGTGCTGGACCAGGCGGCGGCTCTGCGCAGCCGGGCCCGGCAGCCCTTTCCCTTCATGCTGGCAGCCCTGTGCCATGATCTGGGCAAACCGGCCGCCACCGAGTATGTCCGGGGCCGCATCCACGCCTATGACCACGAGTCGGCGGGGGTGCCCCTGGCGGACGCCCTGGTGCGGCGGATCGTGGGGGAGAAGGCGGCAGCGGCCTATGTGCGGAACATGGTGCAGCTGCACATGAAGCCCAACGCCCTGGTGGGGGCCGACGCCTCCGTCAAGGCCAGCAACCGGATGTTTGACCAATCACTGGAGCCAGAGGACCTGATCCTTCTGGCCTCGGCAGACGGCCGGGGCACCCATAGCCTGTGGCCCTGGGAGGATACGGAGCCGTGGCTGCGGCAGCGCCTGGCCCTGTACCGGGAGCTGATGGCCCGGCCCCAGGTCACCGGGGCGGACCTCATCGCCGCCGGTCTCACGCCGGACAGCCGCTTCCGGGAGCTGCTGGCCTATGCCCACAAGCTCCACCTGGCGGCGGTGCCCCACGACAGCGCCCTGAAGCAGACCCTGGCCTATGCCCGGAAGCTCCGCGTCACAGAAAATTAACTTGCAAAAGAACCCCTCCTGTGGCATGATAAACAAGATGTTATCATGCCGCAGGAGGGATTTTTATATGCGCATCACCGTCATCGGCTGCGGGCGCTGGGGCTCGCTGATCGCCTGGTATCTGGACCGCACCGGCCACGCCGTCACCCTGTATGGCCGCCCCGGCTCCCGGCATATGCAGCGCTTTCTGGCCACCCGCCGCAACGACCTGCTGGAGCTGCCGGAAAGCATCCGGCTGTCCACGGACCTGTCCTGCGTCCGGCAGGCGGAGATCGTGGTGATCTCCATCGGCTCCCAGGGGCTCCAGGGCCTGATGGACCAGCTGCGGCCCCTGGCCCTGCGGGATAAGATCTTCGTTTTGTGCATGAAGGGCCTGGAGCAGGGGACAGGCCGCCGCCTGAGCCAGATCGCCCAGGAGAATCTGGACCCCTCCAACGCCGTGGCGGTATGGCTGGGCCCGGGCCATGTGCAGGAGTTTTACCGGGGCATCCCCAACTGCATGGTCATCGACAGCAGCCGGGAGGACGTGAAGCGCCTGCTGGTGCAGTCCTTCTCCAGCGACCTGATCCGCTTTTACTATGGGGAGGACCTCATCGGCAACGAGGTGGGGGCCGCCGCCAAAAACGTGGTGGGCATCGCCGCCGGATTTTTAGACGGCAAGGGCCTGTCCAGCCTGAAGGGGGCCCTGATGAGCCGGGGCACCCGGGAGGTAGCCCGTCTCATCCAGGCCATGGGCGGCAGCCAGCTGTCGGCCTATGGCCTGTGCCACCTGGGTGACTATGAGGCCACGGTGTTCTCCCGGTACAGCCACAACCGGCAGTTCGGCGAGTCCTTCATCCGGGGAGAGACCTACACGGACCTGGCGGAGGGATACTACACCGTGGAGGCCCTGGTGCTGCTGGGGGAGCGCTATGGCGTGGAACTGCCCATCTGCCAGGCGGTGCACCGCATCCTCTACTGCGGCGCGGACCCCATGGCGGAGCTGCGCACCCTGCTGGACCGGGACCTGACCCGGGAATTCGGCGAATCCTGAACAGATGGCTTTTCCCAAAAGCCTCGCAGAGTTTGCCGCCCGCAGGCTGCAAGCTGCCCGAACCCCCTGTATCCTATGGGATACAGGGGGTTCGGCTTTATGCTTCTTCCCCGCTGAGCTTTCCGTCCTGCATATGCAGCCGGATATCGGCGGCCTCGGCCACCTTGGGATCGTGGGTCACCACGATGACGCAGCGCTCCTCCTGGTGGGCCAGCCGCTGGAGAGTCTCCACGATCATCCGCCCGTTGTCGCTGTCCAGACTGCCGGTGGGCTCGTCGGCCAGGATCACCCGGCTGCCCGCCGCCAGGGCCCGGGCGATGGCCACCCGCTGCTGCTCGCCGCCCGACAGTTTGAGCACCCGGCGCAGGCCCCGGTCCTCGTCCAGCTCCACCTTTTCCAACAGCTCCATGGCCCGCCGCCGCTTCTCCGCCGCTTTTAGGGGCGCGCCCGGCATGGCCTTGCCCGCGATGTCCATGGACAGCTCCACGTTCTCCACGGCGGTCAGGTTGGGCAGAAGGTTGAAGCTCTGGAACACCACCCCGACGTACTGGCTGCGGTAGCGGTACTGGTCGATTTGCCGGATGTCCCGGCCGTCGAACAGGATGCGGCCCGCCGTGGGGGCGGTCAGGGCCGACAGGAGGGAGAGCAGGGTGGTTTTCCCCGCGCCCGACCGGCCGACGATGGCGTAGATTTTTCCCTTTTCAAAGGGATAAGACACGTCCTGCAGCACGGGGACGCCCCCGCCGTAGGCATAGCCGACGTTTTCCATGGTGAGAATACTCATAGCTTTATCACGCTTCCCTTTCTAGCCTCTTTCGGAGAGGATTTTCAGCGGCTCGTACCGCATGACCGCCGCCACCGCCACGCAGGCGGACAGCAGGGTCAGCGCCAGCCCGATGCCCAGCAGCTGGAGCACCACCACCCAGTCGGTGGCCGAGCTCACGTCACTGAGATAATTGACCATCTGGCGGCCCATGCCGAAAAAGCCCCCGCCCCCGGAGGGCGGCGCGGCGGGGGCTCCGCCTGTTCCGCCGCCCATATCGCCGGGGCGGCCGAAGTTTTGCTGCTGGTTGCTCTGCTGGGTCTCCTGGGCGGAAATCTGGGAGGCCAGCAGGGCGTTGGTCACCGGCACCGACGCCGCGCCGCCGATGGCGGTGCCGAGAAGCAGAAAGACGAAGGTGACGGTGAACAGCTCGGTGAGGAACTGGAGGGCCACCCGGCTCTTGCGCATCCCGATGGCGGTCAGCACCCCGATTTCATATTTGCGCTCCCGGATGTTGAAGATGTGGAACACGATGAGAATGGCGCCCCCGATGAGCAGCACCACCAGCAGGAACCAGGCGGCGAACTTGCTCAGGTTCTGTAAAGGCAAAAGGCTTTGCTCATAGGCCTCCACGTCGGTGGAGGTGACGGCGTAGTCCTCCGACAGGCCCATGGCCCGCGCGTCGGCCTGGAAGGCCTCGTAGGCGGCCGTGTCCGCGAAGGAATAGACGCCGGCGGTCTGCGCCCGCAGGGCGGTGGTGCTGGTGACGCCGGTCTCCTCGTCGGTGGAGGTGACGGCCGCGGCGGCGGACGCGTCGGTGATGGCCTTGAGGGCGGGATAGCTCAGATACACCTGGTTGGCCGGGTCGCTGGCGGCGGAAAAGCCCTTCATCATGCCGCCCTGTTCCGCCCCGGCGGCGCTGTTGTGGTAGAGGCCGGCGATGGTCAGGGTGACGGTCTCGGTCTCGTCGTTGGGGTTGACCAGGGCGAGCGTATCGCCCACCTGCAGGCCGTTGAGGGTGGCCAGCTCGTCGCTGATGAGGCAGACCGGCTCGGCGGCGGCCTCGTCAAACACTTCGCCGTCGGTCACCTGGCAGGTGCCGGCCACGAAGGCGGTCATGGCGCTGTGGCTGGAATACCCCACCAGGGTGAAATCCCCCTGCGCGCCCATCCCCTCCAGGGGGAAGCGCCCGCCCATGCCGCCGTCCGGCAGGTTTGGGGGCTGCTGGTCTTGCGCGTTGTCGCCGCTGTCCGAGGAGCCGGAGGTGTCCACCGCCTCCAGGCCCTCGCCCGCGTTCAGGGAGGTGGTGAGCGTATAGGTAAAATCCTTTACATACTGGGATTTGGCGTAGGTCTGCATCTCCTCCAGGGAGAGGGCCGTCATGTTCTGAAAAGCGTCTTTCATGTCGCCGCCTCCCTGCTGGATCTTCTGCAGCATGGCCTGGCGGTCGAGGGAAATCTGGGCGGTGACGGCCAGGTTTTCCAGCCCGCTTTCCCGGGCCGTGACGGCGGCCTGCCGGATGGAGAGCGCGAGACAGCTGGCCACGGCGATGACCAGGACGATCACTGTCTCTTATACACATCTGACGCTGCCGACG
>ERZ1026960.302-NODE-302-length-25516-cov-7.266722_pt1 | contig 25516 bp, 16 predicted proteins | sample MGYA00519458_ERZ1026960 | MGnify/ENA primary metagenome ERZ1026960 (study PRJEB26926, sample SAMN06164516) | human gut metagenome | biome: ENVO:00009003; feature: ENVO:2100002; material: ENVO:00002003 | host: Homo sapiens | place: USA | collected 2012 ...
CCATCAGGGGTGTCTTTCGTTTGCAATCATAGGTTTTCAGAACTTGAAAAGTTCTGAAAACCGCACCCAGCTTGTCAAAAAGACCTTTTGACAAGCTGGGCGCAAAAAACGCAGGACCCGGCAGCCCTGCGGTGTTTTTTGCGGTCCGCCGCCCGGCAGCGGCGGACCATTTGTAAGAGAGAAAAACTTGGAGGGTATATGCGGAATGGAAAAGGATGGAAAAGCGAATTTGCGTTACAGCAGCTTGCACAGCAGGTCCAGCTCCACGAAAGCCAGAACCGGCATCAGAAACGCCAGCACCACCGTCAGGCCATAGAAGTGGCCGGTGGCCGTGCTCACCAGCGTGAGTGCCATCAATACAGAAGCAACAACGGCTGCAACTACCATACCGGTGCGATTCGTCTTAGTCATTTGAGAACACTCCTTTCTGCTGTTCCCGCGCCGCGTCCGGTGCGGTTCCCCTTCGGGCGAGTGATAAGATAACACGAAAAAAGGGATTTGTAAAATCGGTTCTTTTCCCTTATAATATAGGTCGCAATCTATAATTCCAGGAGGGCTCCGACATGACGGATATGGAGATCGAAACCTTTCTGACGGTGCTGCGCAGCGGGTCCATGACCGCCGCCGCCCAGGCGCTTTATATCACCCAGCCCACCCTTTCCGCCCGGCTCCAGACCCTGGAGGACGAGGTGGGGACGCCGCTGTTTGTCCGGGGCAAGGGCCTGCGGCGGCTGGAGCTGACGGAGGCGGGAACCCGGTTTCTGCCCCTGGCTCAGCGGTGGCAGCGACTGATGGCCGAGATGCACGGCATTGCCGCCGCCGAGGCCCGGACCCACTTTCGCATCGGCGCTGCCTACACCGCCAACCAATATGTGCTGCCACCGGTATACAAGCGGTTTCTGGAGCGGGACCTGCCGGTGGCTCTGCGGGTGGAGACCCTGTCCAGCCAGCAGGCCCAGGAGGCCGTTACCCGCCGGGAGCTGGACATGGCCATTGTGGAGGACGACGTGGGCTTCAACCCGGAGCTGCAGGTGACGCCCCTGTTCCGGGAGTCGTTCTATATGATCTGCTCCGAGGGCAGCGACTATCCGGAGCTGGTGAACCCCCACGACCTGGATATGTCCCAGGAGATCAACGTGTCCCAGCGGCGGGAGGTGCAGGTGTGGAACGACTATTGGTTCGGGTCCGATGCCCGGCCCCTGCTGAACACCGACACCATGCAGCTGGCGGATGCGTGGCCCCCCACCCGCCGGGTGTGGGCGGCGGCCCCGGCCATTGCCGCCGAGCACATGCGCCGGGCGGGCCGGGCCAAGATATGCCGCTTCACCGCCCCGCCGCCGGACCGCATCAGCTATCTCATCGCCCCCCAGGCGGTGGAGCTGCCCCGGGAGGCGGCCCTGTTTCTGGAGGACCTGCGCTGGGAGCTGCAGCAGCACCCGGACGTGACCATCTATTTCTGACCGCACTCAGCTTGTCAAAAAAATCTTTTTTGACAAGCTGGAAAATGTGGAAAATTGGTAGCCAGATGGGAAAGAGTATGCTATAATTCATATATTATGTATCTGCCAGAATCGAGGCTTTCGCATATGAACCGGCAATATCCCTGTCTGGAAATCAGCCGCAGCCGTCTGCGGCACAATATGGAGGAGGTCATCTCCCGCTGCACCGCCCGGGGCATCCAGGTGTGCGGCGTCATCAAGGGGTGCAGCGGCCTGCCGGAGGTGGGCCGTATGTTCCGGGACTGCGGGGCCACCCAGCTGGCCAGCAGCCGCCTGGAGCAGATCGTCCGCTGCCGCCGGGCCGGGGTGCCGGGGCCGTATATGCTGCTGCGGATCCCCATGGAAAGCGAGCTGGAGGACGTGGCCCGGTGGTGCGACTATTCCCTGGAGAGCGAGCGGGCCACGCTGGACGCCCTGGAGGAGGCCTGCGCCCGGCAGGGAGCTGTCCACAAGGCCGTGATCATGGCGGACCTGGGCGACCTGCGGGAGGGCTTCTGGGACCAGGACGAGATGCTGGACGTGTGCGTCCATGTGGAGCGGGACCTGCCCCATGTGGAGCTGGCAGGCGTAGGCGTGAACCTGGGGTGCTACGGCTCCATCCAGCCCACGCCGGAGAATCTGGGTCAGCTGGTACATATCGCCCGGCGGGTGGAGGACGCCATCGGCCGGAAGCTGGAGATCGTGTCCGGCGGAGCCACCAGCTCCTTCACCCTGGTCCACTGGGGCACCATGCCGGAGGGCATCAACCACCTGCGCATTGGCGAGGGTATCTTAGTGGCCAAGGATTTACAGGTGGACTGGAGCATTCACGACATGGACTATCTGCGGATGGACTGCATGACCCTGCGGGCCCAGATCGTGGAGGTGAAGGACAAGCCCACACACCCGGTGGGACCCATTATGGTGGACTGCTTCTGCAACCGGCCCACCTATGAGGACCGGGGCATCCGCCGCCGGGCCATTGCCGGCATCGGCCGGGCCGACGTGGGGGATATCATGATGCTGCATCCCCGGACGCCGGGTATGACGGTGGTGGGCGGCTCGTCGGACCACTGCATCCTGGACGTGGAGGACTGCGACCCCTGCCCGCAGGTGGGAGATATCGTGGATTTCGACGTAATCTACCTGACCATGCTGTATGCCAGCGCCCGGGAGGACGTGGCCGTGAAATTTGTGGACTAATTATAATAGGAGGATAGATTTTTGGATAACGAAGGATTGATGATTTTCATTTTCCAGGCCATCATTGCGCTGTTCGCGTTTTTCGTGGTGGCCCCCTGCGTGCTCAATGCCGTCAGCCTGTTCACGGTGCAGAAGCGCTTCGCTAAGACCATGATCGACCTGGGCGTGGTGCAGGCGGACGTGGTGCACAAGCTCCACCCCAAAAAGGAGATCGCCGGGGTCATTATCTCCCTGGTGGTGGTGACGGCCTTTGGCTACGGCGTGTGGCGGCAGGCCCCCATCAGCTATCTGTCCGGCGGCCTGCCGCTGATTGTGGGCTTTTTGAAGTACCGCCAGATCGTCCAGTTCAACAGCCTGACGGTGAAGCGGTTCCAGAACACCTATCAGGGCCAGATGGACGTGAAGAAGTACAACGACTATGTGAACAAGACCTTCTGAGTGCCAAAAGAGGACGGGGCAGCGCCCCGTCCTCTTTTCCTCGAAAAATCCCCGGTTTGTTCACAAAATCCTGTTGATTTTCGCGGGACGGCGTGGTATCATATCCCAAAATTCCGGGGATTCGGACCCGGCTGACGCAGGAGGACGGCATATGAAAGAAGTAAAGCCCCCGAAAAAACCGTTGATCTATTATTACGGCGTCGCCTTAGTGGTGCTGCTGCTGATCAACTTTCTGCTGGTGCCCCTGGTGGCCCGGCACGCGGTGCAGGAGGTGGACTACGGCACCTTCATGACCATGACCGAAAACAAGGAGATCGGCCAGGTGGAGGTGGAGGACAACCAGATCATCTTCACCAACAAGGACGGCAGCAAGATCTATAAGACCGGCCCCATGAACGACCCGGACCTGACCCAGCGGCTGTATGACGCCGGAGCGGAGTTCACCCGGGACATTGTAGAGCAGACCTCGCCTCTGCTGCGCTTTGTGCTGACGTGGATCCTGCCCATCATCATGTTCATCGCCATCGGCCAGCTGATGACCAAGAAGCTGACGGACCGGGCCGGAGGCCCCGGCTCCATGATGTTCGGCGCCGGGAAGTCCAATGCCAAGATCTATGTGCAGTCCACCCAGGGCATCCACTTTGCCGACGTGGCCGGCGAGGATGAGGCCAAGGAGAACCTGCAGGAGATCGTGAACTATCTCCATGACCCCAGTAAGTATCAGGAGATCGGCGCATCCATGCCCAAGGGCATCCTGCTGGTGGGCCCTCCGGGAACCGGCAAGACCATGCTGGCCAAGGCCGTGGCAGGCGAGTCCCAGGTGCCCTTCTTCTCCATCTCCGGCTCGGAGTTTGTGGAGATGTTCGTGGGCATGGGCGCGTCCAAGGTCCGGGACCTGTTCAGCCAGGCCAAGGAGAAGGCCCCCTGCATCGTGTTCATCGACGAGATCGACGCCATCGGCCAGAAGCGCAGCGGCGGCCAGTACGGCGGCAACGATGAGCGGGAGCAGACCCTGAACCAGCTGCTGACGGAGATGGACGGCTTCGACGATAACTCCGGCGTGATCATCCTGGCGGCCACCAACCGCCCGGAGTCCCTGGACCCCGCGCTGACCCGTCCTGGCCGGTTTGACCGCCGGGTGCCGGTGGAGCTGCCGGACCTGAAGGGGCGGGAGGAAATTCTGAAGGTCCACGCCAAGAAGATCAAGCTGGCGGAGAACGTGGACTTTTCCACCGTGGCCCGGATGGCCTCCGGCGCATCCGGCGCGGAGCTGGCCAACATCGTCAACGAGGCCGCCCTGCGAGCGGTGCGGGACGGCCGGAAGCTGGTGACCCAGGCGGACCTGGAGGAGAGCATCGAGACCGTCATCGCCGGATATCAGAAGAAGAACGCCATCCTCACCGACAAAGAGAAGTGGATCGTATCCTATCACGAGATCGGCCACGCCCTGGTGGCGGCCCGCCAGACCCATTCCGCCCCGGTGCAGAAGATCACCATCATTCCCCGGACCTCCGGCGCCCTGGGCTATACCATGCAGGTGGAGGAGGGCAACCACTATCTGATGAGCCGGGAGGAGATCGAAAACAAGATCGCCACCTTCACCGGCGGCCGGGCCGCCGAGGAAGTGGTGTTCGGCTCCGTCACCACCGGCGCTTCCAACGACATTGAACAGGCCACCAAGCTGGCCCGGGCCATGCTGACCCGGTACGGCATGAGCGACGAATTCGGCATGGTGGCCCTGGAGACCGTCACCAACCAGTATCTGGGCGGCGACGCCTCCCTGGCTTGCTCGCCGGAGACCCAGACCAAGATCGATCGGCTGGTGGTGGAGCTGGTGGAGCGGCAGCACCAGAAGGCATTGCAGATCCTGCGGGACGACCGGCAGAAGCTGGATGAGCTGGCCAGGTTCCTGCACGAAAAGGAGACCATCACCGGCGAGGAGTTCATGAGCATCCTCAACGCGTGAACCTGAAAAAGAGAACGCCCTGCCGGGGGCGTTCTTTTTTTGTCCCCGGGCGCATACGGTGAAGAAAAAACGGGGAGGGGTTTGCCATGAAAAGGCTGCTGGGGACACTGCCGGTGCTGGTGCTGCTGCTGACGCTGTGTCCGGCCTGGGGGGTGGAGCTGCCGGTGCAGGCGGAGGCGGCGCTGCTGATGGAGAAGGAGACGGGACAGGTGCTCTACGCCAAAAACGAGCACCAGGCCCTGGAACCGGCCAGCGTCACCAAGGTCATGACCCTGCTGCTGGTGATGGAAGCTATCGACCGGGGAACCCTGGCCTATGACGACGTGGTCACCGTCAGCGACTATGCCGCCTCCATGGGCGGCAGCCAGATCTTTCTGTCCCCCGGGGAGCAGATCACCGTGGAGGACCTGCTGAAGGGGGTGTGCGTGTCCAGCGGCAACGACGCCGCCGTGGCCCTGGCGGAAAAAACGGCGGGGGTCACGGAGCTGTTTGTGGAGCAGATGAACAACCGGGCCCGGGAGCTGGGAATGCAGGACACCCATTTCGTCAACTGCACGGGCCTTCCGGCGGAGGGCCACGTCACCAGCGCCTGGGACATCGCGGTGATGTCCCGGGAGCTGATCCGCCGTCACCCGGACATCCGGCGCTTTACCACCATCTGGATGGACACCCTGCGGGACGGACAGTTCCAGCTGTCCAACACCAACAAGCTCATCCGCTTTTATGAGGGGGCCACGGGGCTGAAAACCGGGTCCACGGACTCCGCCAGATACTGCATTTCCGCCACGGCGGAGCGGGAGGGCATGGAGCTGATCGCCGTGGTGCTGAAATCCCCCACCGGCCAGCAGCGGTTCGAGGACGCCAAGACTTTACTCAACTATGGGTTCTCCACCTACGGCCTGGTGCATGCGTCTCCGGAGGAGCCGCTGCCGCCGGTGCCGGTGACCTTGGGGACCCGGGATGCGGTGCAGTCTATGGTGGACCCGGCGGAGGGCCTGCTGCTGGCGGAAAAGGCCCGGCTCCAGGGGCTGGAGCAGACGGTGACCCTGCCGGAGTCGGCGGCGGCTCCGGTGCGGCAGGGAGACGTGCTGGGTACGCTGACGGTGACCCAGAACGGCGAAACGCTGCTGGAGGTACCCATCCGGGCGGCGGAAACCGTGGAAAAGCTCACCTTCGGGGAGATGTTCCTGCGCCTGGCCCGGACTATGTGCTTCTGCGGGTGATCCTTGGCGGAAGCTGAACAGGAATGCTATTGCGGCACAGAGGAAACGGCGATACAATACAATGTAAACTTAGGAGGGTAATCATAATGCAAAATATTCTTCGATATCTGACCCCGGAGATCCTGGCCTGGGAGAGCGGCAATATCCAGGAGGTCCGGCCCCTGGGCAGCGTTCTGTGCCTGCCGGACGGGCGGGAGTGGTACGCCTTCGGCTTTACCCGGGATGCGTATTACGGCAGTCTCAGCCTGCTGATGGCGTCCTCCCGGAGGGAGTGCGGAGAATGGGCGCGGGCCAACAGTCCGGCGGCTATCCGCTTCGGCGCGCAGCGGTATCTTATTGATACGACCGCCTATAGGATGTTCAGCGGCAACGACGATCAGCTGTTCCGGCTGCCGCTGCTGCTGCGGGACCGTCCGCCCATGCCGGACTGGCTGAGAAGCACGCCGCTGCCCCGGCTCCTGATGGTGGACGCCCGGGTGGACCGGGCCCCGGAGCACATCCCCGGCGGTCCGGCGGAGCTGCTGCTGCGGGATGGGCGCGGCTGGGACCTGACCGCGCCCCGGGCAGAGCTGCGGACCATGTGATCGGATAGGATTTTCACCGTTTCGACGGGAATCCCCTTGTATTTTCCGGGAAAACGCGGTAAGATACGGTGTGATGAAAAATCCGATTTACACAGGAGGTAATCCCTATGATCCAGGTGGACCTGACCCATATGCGGCGATTTATCGCCCTGCCCTATGAGGCGGCGCTGGCGCCCCGCCTGCGCATCGCCCACAACCACTTGCAGAAGAGCGATGGAGCCGGAGGCGACTTCACCGGCTGGGTGCGCCTGCCCCAGGAGTATGACCGGCAGGAGTTCGACCGCATCCAGGCGGCGGCCCGGCGCATCCAGAGCGATTCCCGGGCCCTGGTGGTCATCGGCATCGGCGGCTCCTATCTGGGGGCAAGGGGCGTCATCGAGTGCCTGTGCTCCCCCAACTATAATCTCAGGCGCAAGGACACCCCCAACATCTATTTTGTGGGCAACGGCCTGTCCGACCGGCAGCTGCGGGAGACCATGGAGCTGCTGGAGGGGGTGGACTTCTCCGTGAACGTCATCTCCAAGTCCGGCACCACCACGGAGCCTGCCGTGGCCTTCCGGTTCTTCCGGGAGCTGCTGGAGAAGAAATACGGCCCCGACGGCGCGGCCCGGCGCATTTACGCCACCACCGACCGGCAGAAGGGGGCCCTGAAGTCCCTGGCCGATCAGGCCGGGTACGAGACCTTCGTGGTGCCTGACGACATCGGCGGGCGCTACAGCGTCCTCACCGCCGTGGGCCTGCTGCCCATCGCCGTGGCGGGCATCGACATCCGGGCCCTGATGCAGGGGGCCGCCCGGATGCAGGAGGTCTGCACCGCCGGAGATATGGAGCAGAACCCCGCCTGGCAGTACGCCGGGGCCCGGTACCAGCTCTACCGCGCCGGGAAAAAGATCGAGATCTTGGCCTCCTATGAGCCGTCCTTCCGGTTCATGTCCGAGTGGTGGAAGCAGCTGTACGGCGAGTCCGAGGGCAAGGAGAACAAGGGCCTGTTCCCGGCCAGCGTGGAGTTCACGGCGGACCTGCACTCCATGGGCCAGTATATCCAGCAGGGGGAGCGCCATCTGCTGGAGACGGTGGTGCGCTTCGATCCGGAGGAGCAGGAGAGCACGGTGCCCTTCGACGCCGCCGACGGCGACGGGCTGAACTTCCTGGCGGGCAGGACCATGGACTTTATCCGCACCCAGGCCATGGACGGCACCCTGCTGGCCCACGAGGAGGGCGGCGTGCCCAACATCATCCTGCGCTGCGGGGCTCTGAACGCGGACACCCTGGGGCAGCTGATCTATTTCTTTGAATATGCCTGCGGCCTGTCGGGCTATCTGCTGGACGTGAACCCCTTCGATCAGCCGGGGGTGGAGGCGTATAAGAAGAATATGTTCGCCCTGCTGGGCAAGCCCGGCTATGAGGACATGGGCCAGGCCCTGCGGGAAAAGCTGGGCCGGTAAAAAACCGTATATTTTCCCATTGCCATTTCCGTCAAGTTATGGTATGGTATACATATATGCAAAAGGAGTGATCTCTTATGGTTAGATTGATTATGGGCGACAACGGCGCGGGCAAGACCAAGCAGCTCATCGAGCTGGTTCATGCCTCCGTGGCCGAGGAGGGCGGCTGCGTTGTCTGCATCGAGCCCGGCGCGGACATGACCTACGACATCAAGTCCTCTGTGCGCCTGGTCAACGCCGGTGAATACCACTTGGATTCTTTTGAGTGCCTGCGGGGCTTCATCAGCGGTCTGTATGCGGGCAATTACGATATTTCCCACGTCTATGTGGACAACCTCTGCAAGATCGTACATAGCGAGGACTTCGCCGCCGTGGAAAAGTTCCTGCACTGGCTGGACAGGTTCAGCGACGCCAACACCGTGAAGTTCACCGTGACCCTCACCGCCGACGCTTCCGTGGCCACCGAGGGCATGCGCAAGTATCTGTAACCGAATCAAGTAAAAAAATCCGCAGGGCACAGCCTTGCGGATTTTTTTATGGAGCGCAGAGAATCAAAGGTTCTATGCAATAGCCCCGGGACGCGATAGCGTCCCGGGGCTATTGCTATTACCTGACTTTTTAGGGTCAGCTCAGGTGCTTTTTCTTGCCCAGCAGCAGGGCGGCGGCAGCCAGCAGGGATACGGAGGCCGCAGCCAGCCACAGAGCGGTGTGAGCCTCGTCGCCGGTCTTGACGCCGGGATTCTCGGGCTCAGCGGGCTTGTAGTTGGGGTCGGTCTCGCCGCAGTTGGTGCACTTGCCGTCCTTGTAATCGTGGCCGGTGGCCTTGACGACTTCACCCTTGGTGACGGTTTCGCCGCAGGTCTTGCAGACCTCATCGCCGGTATAGCCGTCCTGGGTGCAGGTAGCATCCTTGGCACCCACCAGCTGGGTATCGTGGCCGGTGGCGGGGATAACCTCGCCCTTCTTCACGGTCTCGCCGCAGACGGTGCAGACTTCGTCGCCGGTGTAGCCATCTTCCGTGCAGGTGGCGGCCTTGGCGCCTACCAGCTGGGTCTTGTGGCCCAGGGAGGGCAGGGTCTCGGTGCGGGTGTCGGTATAGTTCTTGCCTTCCAGGGTCACGGTGGCGGTATAGGTCCGGACGCCCTCGGTGGAGCAGCCGGGCTGGGTGGTGACCTCGCTGGTGATGCTGGCGGGCAGGACCTTCACATGGCCGGCATCCCGGGCGCAGGCGAAGGAGGCCTCGGCGGCGCCGCAGCCGGTCCAGGTCCACACGGGCTCGCCCCAGGCGTGGCCCAGCACGCCGATGGTCAGGGCCTCCAGGGTGGTCTCGTTCTTGCCTTCGGCGTCGCTGAACAGCTTGCCGCAGACGGAGCACACCCAGTGGGCCTTGACGCCGGTCTCCTCGCAGGTGGCGGGGACCTCCGCCACGGCGGTGAGGGTATGACCATCGGCGCAGGGATCGGTGGCGCCGTAGGTCATGGTCACGTTGTCGATGGCGAACATGGCGTCGGTATCGTCATAGCCCTGGTTGGCCTTCTTATAGAAGTGGAAGGCGAACTGGGCATTGTCCGTGCAGAAGGCGGCGGGAACGGCAACGTTGGCCTTGCCCATGAACCAATAACCGCTTACCGGCTCCAGATCGGCTGCGGTCCAGATGGTGGTCCAGGTCTGGCCGCCGTCGGTGGTGGCCTCCACGGTCACGGAGCAGTAGTTGCCGATGACGGACTTGAACAGCAGGTAATCGAAGCTCAGCGTAGGCGTCTTGCCGGTGAGGTTCACCACCGGGGAGATGAGATACTCATCCTGCAGCTTATCGCTGCCGCCTGCCATAGGCAGCAGAGGCTTGCGGATGCCGCCCACGCTCCAGCCGCCGCCCCAGGGATCTTCATAGTAATCCATGTCGATGCGGGCCTGCTTGGTGGAATTGAGCTTGGTATTGGTGCCCTGGTACCAGGTATAGGGGCTGTCGCTGCGGGTGGACTGGAGGGTCCAGCCGTGGCCGGGGAAGGTCTCGGACTCGAAGTCGTTGTCGAACTGCACGTCGGAGGCCGTCTTGGTGAACAGGGCGGCGATGGTGTGGTTGGCGGTGACATTCTCAAAGGTGTAGCTGTCCACCGCGCCCACGCTCTGGCCGTCCACCAGCACATCGGCGATGGCATAGCCCTCCTGGGCGGCGATGGCGAAGGTCTGGGACGCGCCCTCCTTCACGGACACCGCACCGGCAGGGGTGATGGAGCCGCCCTCACCGGCGGTGGCGGTGATGGTGTACTTCTGGGCTACGGGGCCGTCCTCCACCGCCATCAGCTTCACATTGTCGATGGCCAGCTGGCCGGTAGTGTCCTCATTGGGATGGACATAGCGGAAGGCAAACTGGACGCCGTCCACATTGTACTCGGCGGGCACGGGAACCTCTGCGCTGCCGGAAATGATGTAGTTGCTGGCCTGCTGGCCGGTATAGCTGTCTTGGAAGTTCCAGATAGCGTTCCACGTCTTTCCGCCGTCGGTAGAAGCTTCCACCGTAGCGGTGAAGGTCTTGTTCTTGATGCCGTACTCGCCGTAGGCGAAGTCGAAGGTCAGAACGCCGTCACGGGTACCGGACAGGTCCACCACCGGGGAGATCAGGTACTCATCCTGTGCACCCTTCCAGTCGTTGCTGATGTAAGCGTGCTTGGAATCATTGCCCTCGTTCTTCCAGTTGTAATAGGTATACTGCTTCCATGTGCTGCTGGTATCCTGCACCTTCACGGTCCAGCCGTGGAAGGGGAAGCTGTCGCCGGCCACATCCTCGAAGTCGTTCTGGAACATCACCACGGGGACGTCGGGAATCTTCTCGAAGGTGGCGGACACGGCATAGCTCTGGTCCATGACCAGGGTGTAGGCGCCGTCCGTCACGTCCACGGTGCGGCCGTTGACCTTCACGGAGGCCAGCTGATAGCCGGGGTCCGGGGTGAAGGTGATCTCGGCGCTTGCGCCGGGGGCGTATCTGGTCTGACCGGCGGGGGCCACGGTGCCGCCCTCATTGGCGGTGGTGGTCAGGGTGACGGTCTCGCCGGACGGCTGGGCCTTCTGGAAGGTGGCAGAGATGGTGTGGTCCACGCCCACCCGCTGGAAGGAGTAGTAGCTGATGGGGCCGAGATCGGCGCCGTCCACGTTGACGTTGACGATCTCATAGCCCTGGGCGGGAGCGATGTCGAAGGTCTTGCTGGTACCCTTCTTCACCAGGGTCTGACCGGCGGGGGTGATGGTGCCGCCCTCACCGGCGGTGGCGGTGACGGACACATAGTTGTCCCGCTCCTCGGCGTACAGCTGGACGTTGTCCATAGACAGGGTGGAGCCGCCCTTACCGGTGTAGACAAAGGCGAAGCGCAGGTCCTTGCTGCTTTGCAGGCTCTCGGGGATGGTCACCTTGGCCTGGGTCTTGGTCCAGGCGGTGAACAGGCCGGAATCCCGCTGCAGGTTCCAGATCTCCTGCCAGTTCTCGCCGCCGTCGCCGGAGGCCATGACCTGCAGGTTGCAGTGCTTATACTCCACGGTGTACCAATAGGTGGTGTAGAAATCGAAGACCATGTGGACCTCGGTATCCACGCCGCTGATATCGGTGGTGCGGGAGATCAGCCACTCGTCCTGCTGGTTGTCGTCGTCATGATCCACGGCGGCCATGTAGTCCTCGTCGCGGTACCAGGTGTTCAGAGAGCCGCCCTTGCTCTGGACGCTCCAGTCGTCGGGGAGCCACTTCTCGTTGAAGTTCTCGGTCCAGAGGATGTTGGTGGGGGTGATGGTGCCGTGATCGTCGGGGTTACCCTTGGCGGTGACGGTGTACATCTTGGAGTTGCCGGCGTAGTCGTGGACGATCATGCCGAAGGTCTCGCCGAAGCCGGTGATGTCATACTCCTTGATGTGGCTGGTGACGCCGGGCTTGTCCTCGCCGAAGCCCTGCATACCATAGAGCATCTCGCTGTTCTTGATGTTGTAGAACACCACGGCCGCCACATACTGGTTGTCGGACACGTCCAGGCTCAGATAGTACCGGCCCTCGGACTCGGTGACCTTCAGGTTGTCGGCATGAGGCTCCTCGGTGTCGATGGTGATGGGGAAGGACCAGGAGTGCTTCTGGTTGGTCCCCACGCCGTCGCCATAGGGCAGGGTGGCCTCGATGGTCACGGTGGCCTTGGTGTTGTTGGGCAGCTTGGCGTTGTGGGCGTCGGTGCCGTACCAGGGCTCGATGCCGTCATATTCGGCGTCCACACCGGCGGGCACGATGCGGTAATAGTCGTAGCTGTAGATGGACTTGCCCACATACTCGCAGTCCTTGCTGTAGTACACCTGGCCGTTGGCGCCGGTGATGGTGTATTTCAGGCTCTTGGTATTGCGCAGCAGACCGGTGTAGATGCCGGTGAGGCTGTCCATAAAGTCATCGTTGTTGGGAGAGATGGCGTTGCGGTCCGCCAGATACGGCACGCTGGTGTAGTTGTTGTCACCCAGGTAGGTGTCCACCGTGTTCTCGCTGGAGGAGGAGAAGGCGGTGTTCATGTACGCCTGGGCCTGGCTGGCGGAGCCGTCCAGAGTCTCCCAGTAATCGGTGGAATCCATGATGGGAGCCTTGGTCCAGTCGCCGTAGAAGGCCAGGAACGGCAGGCCCAGGTCAATGGGATCGGTCAGGGCGCTGCCGTCGGCGGCCACCTGGGTCAGGGTCACGAAGCCCTCCACATAGCTGCCGTTGGGGAACTGGGCCAGCATCGCCCGGCCCTCGTCGGTGACGGTAACGGTGACGGTGACGTCGGCGGTCTTGCCGGGGGCCACGGCCACCCGGTTATTCTCGCAGTTGGTGGTGAAGGTGTGGGGCAGCAGCCGGGAGCTTCCGCTGATGGTGGAGAACTCCTGCCCGCTGCCGTTGACATAGGCCTCGGTGGTGTCCGTCAGGACGATGGGGGTCACGTCGTAATACAGGGTGTCGCTGCCGGTGTTGTGGACGGTGAAGTTCATGGTGTACACGCCCTTCATGGCGGGATCGTCCTTCAGCTCCAGCTTGGGACGCTCCATGCCCTCCACGGACAGATAACCCCGGGTATTCACGGCGTCGTTGATGCTCATCAGGCCAGCGCCCTGCTTCCGGGGGGAATAGGGCACGCCGTTGTCGTCATAGATCACATGGGCGGTGCTCATGAGCAGGGTGTCGGTCATGTGCTTGCGCTGGGCGCCGGTCATGCTGTTGTCCCGGGCCTTTAGGGCCTGCTGGACGATGGCCATGCCGCCGGCCGCGTGGGGGGATGCCATGGACGTGCCGTCCATGCTCTCATAACCGCCGGGCACGGCGGCATAGATGCCCGCGCCGGGGGCGGTGATCTCCGGCTTCAGGGTCAGCTCGGGGGTAGCGCCCCAGCTGGAGAAGTCGGCCATGCCATAGGTGGGGGATTCCACCAGGGCGTCGGCGGAGGCCACGGACAGAGTCTTGGTCTCCTGCTGCTTCATGTATTCACCGGCGGCCTGGGAGATAAACGCGCAGGGGATCTTCCAGTCGGTGATGGACATGTACAGCATGCCGGGGACGTTGTTGTACACCAGCATGCCAATGGCGCCGGCGTTGGCGGCGTTGCGCTCCTTCTGCTCATAGTACATGCCGCCGCCCCGCTGCACCAGGGCGATCTTGCCGGTCAGGTCCAGGCCCGCATAGTCCTCCTCCGCGCCGTAGTTGGGAACCACCACATACTCGATGGAGCCCCGGGCGGACAGACTGCGGAAGGGCTTGGCGTTCTCGTCCTCGCTGATGGTGGCGCTGTCCTGATAGGCCAGGTTCTTGCCGCCCACGGTGACATAGGGGCCCTTGACCATGCCGTTGGACACGGCGGCCACGGACAGGGACTCGCCATAGGTGGAGGGCTCGCTGACCAGGCCGTAATCGGGGTTGGAGGCCAGGGCCTTGCCGCCGAAGGCATCACCATAGGCGGCGTTATAGGCGTTGCCCGCGGCCACAGCCAGGGACACGCCGCTCTCGCCGGTGCGCTCGAACACGTCCAGCAGGCTCTTGGTGAAGGCGTCCTCGCTGTCATAGTCGATGTAGCCGCAGTCGGAGCCAAGGCTCAGGTTGGCCACGTCCACGCCCAGCAGGATGCAGTCCTCCAGAGCGGCCAGAATGTCCGCATAGGACGCGCCGCCGGTGGACTTGAACACGTTCATGTTGATGATCTGGGCCTGGGGAGCCACGCCCATGGCGGCCTCGTTGACGCCGGTGTTGCCGGCGGCGGTGGAGGCAACGTGGGTGCCGTGGCTGCCCTTATCGCCGGGCATGCCGTCCTTGTCCCTGTCGCCGTAGTCAAACTGGAAGGGGATCTTGGCGCTGTAATACAGGTCGGACACGCTGATGCCGGAGATGATCTGCTCCACCTGGAAGTCGTACTGCTCCAGCATGGACTGGAGCTTCTCCCGGGTCAGGGAAGGGCTCTTGGGGGCGGTCTTGAAGATCTCGTGGCCCATGTCCACGCCGGTATCCAGAATGGCCACCAGCATTCCCTCGCCGGTGAAGCCCGTGGTATTATAGATACCGCCGCCGATCATCCGGTTGCTGTTGGCGGTGTCGGGCAGCAGCTCAAACGTGGGGGAAATGAAGGCGGACTGCACGCAGTCCAGCTTCCGGATGGCCTTGTACTGGCCATAGGTCACTGTGGCGGAAAAGCCGTTGAGCAGGGTGGTATACTGCCGCTGGGGCTCCACCTGCCCGTCAATGGCCCGGTTGATCTGAGCCAGGGCGCTCTTCTGCGTGCGCAGCAGGGCGTTGACCTGGGCCCGGGAATCCGGGTCGGCCACGGAGTCGTTGACCACCACGATGATCTCGACTTCGTCGCTGTCGTCGAGCTTCGCGGTGTTCTCCATCTGGATTTTTTCGCCGTTTTTCTGGCCGCTGCGCAGGACCTGGCGGGCGATATCGTTGGCGATACCGCTGACCGTGGTTTCCTGCAGGGAGGCGTTGACCTCCTGCTCAGCTGCCTGGGCGAATGCCGTCACCGGCAGGGCGGTCAGGATCATCAGAACCGCCAGAGCCAGTGCGCAGCACCGTTTGATAGCTGTCATCTCGTTCCTCCTATAAAAAATATTGTCCGCCGCTGCATAAAAGTTCAGCGCGATTTACATATTATACCAGCTTTTGGGCTTTAATGCAATGACGTATCGGCATAAAATGCCAAAATATTTTCCAAATTTTCCGGCATTCTCCAGTCAAAAAAACGGCCCCGGGCCAGACACCCGGGGATGGAGCTTTCCGGCGCGCTGCAAGGCTATGCACTTGCGGACCGTCCGCGGCTCCGTCCGACGGATCGCGCGGGAAATGCCCGCAATTTCGAAAAATCCCTTGCGCAGCATAAAAATACGGTGCCTGCGAAAAATCCCGCCGGGAATCCGAAAAAATCGGGCTCCCGGCGGGGTTTTATGTTGACAAAGGGGCCGCGCCTGTGGTACAATAAGACGCTATATTGAGAAAATGGGGCCTGATGCCCCATTTCAAATCTGCTGTTATGATACCAGCTTTCCCCCGAAATTACAAGTGGGCCCGGGCGAAAACAAACAACCGAGCCGAGCGTATCATAATCCCGGGAGAGCGGTTCCCAAGGAAAAGCACGGAGAAAATGCGAAAAGAAAGGCGTGAGTATTGAAGATGGCCAAGGACAAGTATTATGGCAAGACCCTGCGCAAGAACTTTGCCAGACACGAAGAGGTCATGGCGATGCCCAACCTGCTGGAGATCCAGAAGAAATCCTATCAGTGGTTCCTGGACACCGGCCTGCGGGAGGTTTTCGCCGACGTGGCCTCCATCGGCGACTATGCCGGCAACCTGGAGCTGAGCTTCATCGACTACAGCATGGACGAGAAGCCCAAGTACGACGTGGAGGAGTGCAAGGCCCGGGACGCCACCTATGCCGCCCCCATGAAGGTCAGCGTGCGCCTGCACAATAAGGAGACCGGCGAGATCAAGGAGCAGGAGATCTTCATGGGCGATTTCCCCCTGATGACCCACTCCGGCACCTTCGTCATCAACGGCGCCGAGCGCGTGGTGGTCAGCCAGATCGTCCGCTCCCCCGGCATCTACTACGGCAAGGAGATCGACCTGAAAACGGACCTGCCCCTGCTGACCTCCACCGTGATCCCCTACCGGGGCGCGTGGCTGGAGTATGAGACCGACAGCAGCGAGGTGTTCTGGGTCCGCATCGACAAGAACCGCAAGCTCCCCATCACCTGCCTGATCCGGGCCCTGGGCCTGAAGACCGACGGCGAGATCCTGGACCGCTTCGGCGACGATCCCCGCATCGTGACCACCATGGAAAAGGACACCTGCAAGTCCTATGAGGAGGCCATGCTGGAGATCTATCGCAAGCAGCGCCCCGGCGAGCCCCCCACGCTGGACTCCGCCGAGAACCTGATGCAGGGCCTGTTCTTCGACCCCCGGCGGTATGACCTGAGCACCGTGGGCCGGTATAAGTTCAACAAGAAGCTGACCCTGTGGGCCCAGGCCAAGGGTCAGAAGCTGGCCGAGCCCGTGGCCGACCCCGCCACCGGCGAGCTGCTGCTGGAGGAGGGCCACGTCCTCTCCGGCGACGACTGCCGCACCCTGGACGCCATCGGCGTGGGTATGGTGAAGGTCCGGCTGGAAAACGGCGAGGTCATCCGCATTTTCACCAACCGCATGTGCGACATGAGCCGCTATGTGGACTTTGACCCCAAGGCCTGCTGCGGCATCAAGGAGCGGGTGCGCTTTGACGTGCTGCAGGAGCTGCTGAGTCAGTATCAGGGCGAGGAGCTTATCGAGCAGTGCCGCCTGCAGGCGGACCGACTGGTGCCCAAGCACATCATCGTGGACGACATCCTCACCTCCATCAACTATATGAACGTCCTGGCCCACGGCCTGGTGCAGAAGGACGATATCGACCATCTGGGCAACCGCCGCCTGCGCTGCGTGGGCGAGCTGCTGCAAAACCAGTTCCGCATCGGCTTTAGCCGCATGGAGCGGGTCATCCGGGAGCGGATGACCATCCAGGACCTGGACATCGTCACCCCCCAGAGCCTCATCAACATCCGGCCCGTTACTGCGGCCATCAAGGAGTTCTTCGGCTCCAGCCCCCTGAGCCAGTTCATGGACCAGACCAACCCCCTGGCCGAGCTGACCCACAAGCGGCGTCTGTCCGCCCTGGGCCCCGGCGGTCTGAGCCGGGAGCGGGCCAACATGGAGGTCCGCGACGTGCACTACAGCCACTATGGCCGCATGTGCCCCATCGAGACTCCCGAAGGTCCCAACATCGGCCTGATCTCCTATCTGGCCACCTATGCCCGGGTCAATGAATACGGCTTCATCGAGGCCCCCTTCCGCCGGGTGGAGCGCCCCTCCGGCCGCGTCACCGACGAGATCACCTATATGACCGCCGACGTGGAGGATCAGTACGTTGTGTGTCAGGCGGCGGAGCCGGTGGACGAGAACGGCTGCCTCATCGGCCCCCGTATCACCTGCCGCCACCAGGACGAGACCATCCAGGTGGAGCCGGAATACGTGGACTACATGGACATCTCCCCCCGTATGATGGTGTCCATCGCCACGGCCATGATCCCCTTCCTGCCCAACGACGACGCCAACCGCGCCCTGATGGGCGCCAACATGCAGCGGCAGGCCGTGCCTCTGCTGCGGCCGGAGGCCCCCATTGTGGGCACCGGTATGGAGCACAAGATCTGCCTGGATTCCGAGGTGGTGGTGCTGGCCGAGGGCGACGGCGTGGTCACCAAGGTGGACGCCACCAACGTGTCCGTCCGCTATGACAGCGGCGAGACCAAGGACTATAAGCTCATCAAGTTCCTGCGCTCCAACCACGGCACCTGCATCAACCAGAAGCCCATCGTTTCCGTGGGCGAGCGGGTCCACGGCGGCGACGACCCCACGGTGCTGGCAGACGGCCCCGCCACCGATCAGGGCGAGATCGCCCTGGGCCGCAACATCCTGGTGGGCTTCATGACCTGGGAAGGCTATAACTACGAGGACGCCGTGCTGCTCAACGAGCGGCTGGTGAAGGAGGACGTTTACACCTCCATCCATATCGAGGAATATGAGATCGACGCCCGGGATACCAAGCTGGGGCCCGAGGAGATCACCCGGGATATCCCCAACGTGGGCGAGGACGCCCTGAAGGACCTGGACGAGCGGGGTATCATCCGCGTGGGCGCCGAGGTCCACGCAGGCGACATCCTGGTGGGCAAGGTCACCCCCAAGGGCGAGACCGATCTGACTGCTGAGGAGCGGCTCCTGCGGGCCATCTTCGGCGAGAAGGCCCGGGAGGTCCGGGATACCTCCCTGAAGGTGCCCCACGGCGAAAGCGGCATCATCGTGGACGCCAAGGTGTTCACCCGGGAGGCCGGCGACGAGCTGGGGCCGGGTGTGAACCAGGTGGTCCGTGTGTATATCGCCCAGCGGCGCAAGATCCAGCCCGGCGACAAGATGGCCGGCCGCCACGGCAACAAGGGCGTGGTGTCCCGGGTCCTGCCCCAGGAGGATATGCCCTTCCTGCCCGACGGCACCCCCCTGGACATCGTGCTGAACCCCCTGGGCGTGCCCTCCCGTATGAACATCGGCCAGGTGCTGGAGGTCCATCTGGGCTACGCCGCCAAGACCCTGGGCTGGAAGGTGGCCACCCCCATTTTCGACGGCGCCACCGATAAGGACATCACCGAGGCCCTGACCCAGGCGGGTCTGGACCCCCAGGGCAAGAGCTGGCTGTATGACGGACGCACCGGCGAGCGGTTCGACAACAAGGTCACCGTGGGCTATGTGTACTTCCTGAAGCTGCACCACCTGGTGGACGATAAGATCCACGCCCGGTCCACCGGCCCCTACTCTCTGGTGACCCAGCAGCCCTTGGGCGGCAAGGCCCAGTTCGGCGGCCAGCGCTTCGGCGAGATGGAAGTCTGGGCGCTGGAGGCTTACGGCGCGGCCTATACCCTGCAGGAGATCCTGACGGTGAAGTCCGACGACGTCACCGGCCGCGTGCAGACCTACGAGGCCATCGTCAAGGGCCACAACGTGCCCACCCCCGGCGTGCCCGAGTCCTTCAAGGTGCTGGTGAAGGAGCTGCAGTCCCTGTGCCTGGATATCCAGGTGCTGGACGAGGACGGCAACCAGATCGAGCTGAAGGAGGACGAGAACGCCCCGGATTCCTTCAACCTGGCCCGGATGGACGCCGAGGACGACCGCCGCAATCGCTACGCCGACGAGAGCGAGCTGGCGGACGCAGGCTTCGACTATGTGCCCGAGGAAGAGGTGGAGGCCTCCTACGACGGCGCGGACGATGAATTTTAAGGAACAGGAGGAGCATAGAGCATGAGTTATCCCACTTTTGACGCCATTAAAATCGGAATCGCTTCTCCGGAAATGATTCGCGAGTGGTCCTACGGCGAGGTGAAGAAGCCCGAGACCATCAACTACCGCACCCTGAAGCCCGAGCGGGACGGCCTGTTCTGCGAGCGCATCTTCGGGCCCACCAAGGACTGGGAGTGCCACTGCGGCAAGTATAAGAAGATCAGCTTCAAGGGCAAGATCTGCGACCGCTGCGGCGTGGAGGTCACCCGGGCCAAGGTGCGCCGGGAGCGCATGGGCCACATCGAGCTGGCCACCCCCGTCAGCCATATCTGGTATTTCAAGGGCATCCCCTCCCGGATGGGCCTGCTGCTGGACATCAGCCCCCGGATCCTGGAGAAGGTCCTGTACTTCGCGGCGTATATCGTCACCGATCCCGGCGAGACCCCGCTGCTGCGCAACCAGCTGCTGTCCGAGAAGGAATACCGGGACATGCGGGAGAAGTATGAGGACGATTTCGACGCCGGCATGGGCGCCGAGGCCGTGAAGAAGCTCCTGCAGCAGATCGACCTGGAAGAGCTCAGCGCCCAGCTCCATGCGGAGCTGAAAACCGTCACCGGCCAGAAGAAGGCCCGGGTGGTGAAGCGCCTGGAGGTGGTGGACGCCTTCCGCCTGTCCGGCAACAAGCCGGAGTGGATGGTCATCGACGTTCTGCCGGTGATTCCCCCGGAGCTTCGGCCCATGGTCCAGCTGGACGGCGGCCGGTTTGCCACCTCTGACCTCAACGACCTGTATCGCCGGGTCATCAACCGCAACAACCGCCTCAAGCGCCTGTTGGAGCTCAGCGCCCCGGACATCATCGTCCGCAACGAAAAGCGTATGCTCCAGGAGGCCGTGGACGCCCTCATCGACAACGGCCGCCGGGGGCGCCCCGTCACCGGTGCCAACAACCGGGCGCTGAAGTCCCTGAGCGATATGCTCAAGGGCAAGCAGGGCCGCTTCCGCCAGAACCTGCTGGGCAAGCGCGTGGACTATTCCGGCCGTTCCGTTATCTGCGTGGGCCCCGAGCTGAAGATCTATCAGTGCGGCGTGCCCAAGGAGATGGCCCTGGAGCTGTTCCGCCCCTTCATCATGAAGAAGCTGGTGGAGGACGGCTCCGCCAACAACATCAAGTCCGCCAAGCGCATGGTGGACAAGGGCGTCACCGAGGTGTGGGACGCTCTGGACGTGATCATCAAGGACCACCCCGTGATGCTCAACCGCGCGCCTACCCTGCACCGCCTGGGCATCCAGGCCTTTGAGCCGGTGCTGGTGGAGGGCCGCGCCCTGAAGCTGCACCCCCTGAACTGCACCGCCTTCAACGCCGACTTCGACGGCGACCAGATGGCCATCCACGTCCCCCTGTCCGCCGAGGCCCAGGCCGAGGCCCGCCTGCTGATGCTGTCCGCCAACAACCTGCTGCGGCCCCAGGACGGCGGCCCCGTCACCGTTCCTACCCAGGATATGGTGCTGGGCTCCTACTACCTGACCTTCGAGCGGTTTGAAAACGGCGTCAGCCAGATGGACAACGACGAATACTGGCCCCAGGGCGTGGACTTCTCCCTGGCCGGCAAGAGCTATGACGAGCTCACCGACCAGGAGCGGGCCAACGTCCACATGAACATCTATCGCGACGAGGACGAGGTGCTCATGGCCTATAACGAGCACATCATCGGCGTGCACCAGCCGGTGTGGATCCGCGTCACCAAGGAAGTGAACGGCGAAAAGCTGTCCCATGTGGTCCGGGCCACCGCCGGCCGCATCATCTTCAACCGCAACACCCCCCAGGACCTGGGCTTCGTGAAGCGGTATAACGACGACGGCACCCGTTCCGAGCACTTCTTCGACTATGAGATCACCGAGACCTGCGGCAAGAAGCTGTTGGGCAAGATCGTGGACCGCACCATCAAGCAGTACGGCTTCACCACCGCCGCCGAGGTGCTGGACAACATCAAGGCCACGGGCTATAAATACTCCACCCGGGGCTCCATCACCATCTCCATCGCGGACATGACCGTCCCCGAGAAGAAGTATGAGCTGATCCGGGAGACCGAACAGCGGGTGGTGGACATCGAGGACCAGTACAACATGGGCTTCATCACCGACGAGGAGCGCTATAAGCTGGTGGTCCGCGAGTGGGAAAAGACCACCAACGACGTTACCGACGCCCTGACCGCCAGCCTGGACCGCTACAACCCCATCTTCATGATGGCGGACTCCGGCGCCCGTGGTTCCATGAAGCAGATCCGCCAGCTGACCGGTATGCGCGGCCTGATGGCCAACACCGCCGGTAAGACCATCGAGATCCCCATCAAGGCCAACTTCCGCGAGGGTATGTCCGTGCTGGACTACTTCACCTCCTCCCGAGGCGCCCGGAAAGGTCTGGCCGATACCGCTCTGCGTACCGCCGACTCCGGTTACCTGACCCGCCGCATGGTGGACGTGTGCCAGGACGTCATCATCCGGGAGGATGACTGCGGCGTGCAGAAGGGCATTCTGGTGTCCGAGATCAGCGAAAACGGCCAGGTCATCGAGAAATTCTCCGAGCGCATCCGGGGCCGCTTCCCGGTGCATGACATCACCGACCCCAAGACCGGCGAGGTGCTGATCTCCAAAGACCACATGATGACCGAGAGCGACGCCGCCCTGCTGGAGAGCTTCGACATTCACTCCGCCGAGATCCGCACCGTGCTGACCTGCAAGGCCCACAGCGGCATCTGCGCCAAGTGCTACGGCATGAACCTGGCCACCTCCAAGCCGGTGGGCCCCGGCGAGGCTGTGGGTATCATTGCGGCGCAGTCCATCGGCGAGCCCGGTACCCAGCTGACCATGCGTACCTTCCACACCGGCGGCGTGGCCGGCGGCGACATCACCCAGGGTCTTCCCCGCGTGGAGGAACTGTTCGAGGCCCGCAAGCCCAAGAAGATGGCCACCCTGGCCGAGATCGGCGGCAAGGTCCGCTTCGAGGAGGCCACCAAGGGCAGTCTGCTGAACATCATCGTCACCGCCGACGACGGCGACACCCGCACCTATTCCGTGCCCCACACCGGCCTGCAGGTCCGTGACGGCGACGTCATCGAAAAGGGCAAACAGCTGCAGGACGGCGCCCTGAACCCCCACGACGTGCTGCGGATCCGCGGCGCCTCCGCCGTGCACAACTACCTGATCCAGGAGGTCCTGAAGGTGTACCGCCAGCAGGGCGTGGACATCAACGATAAGCACATCGAGGTCATCGTGCGCCAGATGATGCGCAAGGTCCGGGTGGAGGACGCCAACGACACCGGCCTGCTGTCCGGCGCCATGGCCGACGTCCTGGAGGTGGAGGACGAGAACGAGCGCGTCCGCCAGCGCATCGAAGCGGGCGAGGTCCGGGAGGACGGCGAACCTCTGCAGGAGGCCACCTATACCCAGCTTCTGATGGGCATCACCAAGGCCTCCCTGGCCACGGATTCCTTCCTGTCCGCCGCGTCCTTCCAGGAGACCACCAAGGTCCTCACCGAGGCCGCCATCAAGGGCAAGGTGGACCACCTGGTGGGCCTGAAGGAGAACGTCATCATCGGCAAGCTGATCCCCGCCGGCACCGGCCTGAGCGCCTATCGGCACTTCGCCGAGGAGCTGGTCCCCGTGACGGAGGAGGAGCTTCAGGAGGAGCAGTCCGAAGAGCAGGCCACCGGCGTGGAGGCCCTGCAGGAGGACGCCGCCCAGGTGCTGGAGGAGACCCCCGGCCAGGACGAGCAGGACCAGGAGTAAGACGACTCCGGGCATATACGGTTCGTTACGCAGCCCCCGGCGGATTCCCGCCGGGGGCTGTTTTCTTGCCTTTTTCCCGGCGGCGTGGTACAGTAGGGGTATCCGCACAAGGGAGGAGCCGTTTCGCCATGTCCGCATCCGCCGCCTGCTATCATCTGCCGGGCCTGTTTGAATTTTACGATTTTTACCGGGTGTTTCTGCCGCTGTTCCGGCAGCACCGGGAGTATTTTTACGATTGGTGCCGCATCGCCTCCCTGTATGGCGCACCGGCGGACTGCATCTGGGGCGGCGGCCGGGTGGGGTCCGGGGACCGGGACCCCCGGGAGGTGCTGGCCCTGACCCGGGAATACGGCATCTCCGCCCGGCTGACCTTCAGCAACTCCCTGCTGCGGCCGGAGCACCTGTCGGACCCCCGCTGCAACCGGCTGTGCCGCCTGCCGGCGGAAAGCCCCGGTCCGCAGAACGGGGTCATCGTCCACTCGGACCTGCTGCTGGACCATCTGCGCCGGACCTATCCCGGGCTGTACTTCGTCTCCTCCACCACCAAGGTGCTGACGGATTTTTCCCTGCTGCGCCGGGAGCTGGAGCGGCCGGAGTTCCGCTATGTGGTGGCGGATTTCCGGCTGAACCGGGCCTTCCGCCAGCTGGACACCCTGCCCCAGGCCCTGCGGGATAAGGCGGAGCTTCTGTGCAACGAGTGCTGCGCCTTCGGCTGCCGGGACCGGGCCGCCTGCTACCGGTCCGTCAGCCGGGAGAACCTGGGCCTGGAGGGTCCCGTCCACCGCTGCACCGCCCCGGACGCCGCCGGGGGCTATCGCTTCTCCCGGGCCATGGAGAACCCCGGCTTCATCGGCGTGAACGATATCCGGGACGTTTATCTCCCCATGGGCTTTTCCCAGTTCAAGATCGAGGGCCGCAGCCTGGGCACCGCCCTGCTGCTGGAGTTCCTGCTGCACTACCTGACCCGCCCGGAGTACCATATCCACGTCCGGGAGGCCCTGTATCTGGACAACACCCTGGACCTGTTCTGACCCGCCCCCTGCGTCCCGTCCGGGGCGCGGGGCTTTTTTCCAAATTCCCCTTGCCTTTTCCGAAAATCTCTGTTACAATTATGGCATGCATGCCAAATATAGGGAAGGAAGTGCGTATTACGACCATCACAAGCGCCAGTCTGCCCGCCAAAAAACGGATCCTGACGGTCTGCGTCAAGCTGTTTCTGGAGCAGGGTTACAAAAAAACCACCGTGGCGGAGATCGTTCACAAGGCGGCGGTGTCCAACAGCATTTTCCAGAATATCTTCCGGGCCAAGGACGGCGTCCTGACGGAGCTGGCGGAGTTCATGTTCTCCAACCAGTTCTCCATGGCCCGGGACGTCACCGGGGCGCAGCTGCCCCCGCCTATGTCTACGCCGCGGAGACCGCCATCCAGATGACCCTGACGGAGCTGAACGAGAACCTGCGTGAGATCTATGTGGAGAGCTACACCCACAGCGAGGTGTCCGAGTTTATTTTCCGGGCCACCGCCCGGGAGCTGTACCGGATCTTCGGCCCCTATCAGCCGGAGCTGACGGAGGAGGACTTCTACGCCCTGGAGCTTGGCTCCGCCGGCCTTATGCGGGGCTACATGGTCCGCCCCTGCGATGGGACGCTGACGCTGGAGAAGAAGCTGCGGATGTTCCTGACCCTGAGCCTGCGGGGCTATAAGGTCCCGGAGGAGGAGGTGCGGCAGATTCTGCGTTTTGTGGAGGGATTGGACATCCGCACCGTGGCGGAGCAGGTGATGCAGAAGCTGTTCCAGGCCCTGGCCATGCATTATGAGTTTTCCCTGTCGGAGGAAGCACAGGCCGCCGCCCCGGCGGCCCCGGAGGACAAAGAAAAGAAAACGAAGCTATGAAAGAACGCGTCCTGAGCATACTGCTCACCCTGCGCATGCGGCTATGAGATGATCCCGGCCGCCCTGCTGATGGCCCTGACCATCGGCCGCAAAAAGCGCCTGAGCGGACCGCTTTTTCTCCCATAAGCAACAAATAGCCCCGGGACGCGATAGCGTCCCGGGGCTATTGCTATTACC
>ERZ1026960.338-NODE-338-length-24275-cov-8.635921_pt1 | contig 24275 bp, 15 predicted proteins | sample MGYA00519458_ERZ1026960 | MGnify/ENA primary metagenome ERZ1026960 (study PRJEB26926, sample SAMN06164516) | human gut metagenome | biome: ENVO:00009003; feature: ENVO:2100002; material: ENVO:00002003 | host: Homo sapiens | place: USA | collected 2012 ...
CGAGATGAGCGCTAGTCTCGTGGGCTCGGAGATGTGTATAAGAGACAGTTATTGAGAACAGTGATGATAGCGACTATTTCATGAGCAATGACTTTATGAACCGACTGGATGCTACCAATAACTTGAATGTGAATTTGAGTACCGACATTCTGTCTGCCGGGTGGTATAAAGGAAAGAACTTCTGGTCAGTCAATGTGGGGTTGCGTAATGATATCGGTGCCGCCATACCGAAAACCATGTTCCAGTTTATGAATAACATGAGCAGCCGGGAGTTCGGTGACAATATTTCTGACTATTTGGGTATTAACGAAACCATTAATGGACAGAAGCTTGAGATAAATTCCTATGCGGAAGTCGGCCTTGGCTTTGCAAGGAATATCACAGACCGACTGGCTGTAGGTGGTAAGGTGAAGATGCTGCTGGGTATCGGTAACTTAAAGCTGAACATCAACCAGATTCATGTGGAAACTCCTTCTGTCGGCTCTTCAGGAGTGACGAGTAAAGCTTCCATTCAAGTGGATGCAACTTTGGAGAACTCGTCAAAGCTGTTAGAACTTCCCGAGAATGAGAATGGTGATTATATCGATGAAATCGATTTTGGCAGTTTTGGTTTTGCCGGATATGGTGGGGCTATTGATTTGGGAGTATCTTACAAGTTACTGGATAAATTGACACTTTCTGCTTCAGTTCTTGATTTGGGCTTTATCAAATGGTCTAAATCGAATACCAGTATAGCGCGAGCCAATACAGAGCAGACTTATGATCTTCTTGACCCGGCCTCGCAGCAGGAGTTCATGGATATTGTGAACAGCGGCGAGATTCTTAACTATGACATGTTGCAGCTCAAGACGGAGGAGGCTTCTGAGAAGAGCCGTACCCGTGGATTGACTTCTACAATGGTTCTTGGCGCTGAATATGCCTTACTGAATGATTGGCTGGTAGTGGGTGCCTTGTATACCGGTCGTTTTGCCAAACCGAAAACTTTGAATGAGCTGACTTTCTCTGCCTGCATCCGTCCGACGAATGCTTTCAATGTAGCTGCCAGCTATTCCGTACTTCAAGGAGCCGGTAAAACCTTCGGTCTGGCACTGAAACTGGGTTCCTTCTTTGCAGGAACAGATTATATGTTCTTTGGTAAGAATACGAAGAATGTCAATGCTTACTTGGGTGTTTCTATTCCTTTGGGAAAACAGAAAACTGCTGAAAATTAATAAATTGGATTTGGATATTATCGCGGATTATCTTTCTATAAAAGAGGATAATCTGCGATTTTGTTTTTACGAAAACGCAAAAAGCTTTATCTTTGCTGGTAAATACCTATAAACAGTACTCATGAGAATTGCAATAACGTTTTTCTTGTCTTTGGTTTTCAGTAGTTTGCTGCAAGCTTCACCCATACCTTTTTCTCCTATAGTGAGGAGCTATTCGGTGTCGGATTATAATGCCGGTATTCAGAATTGGGCCATTGCTCAGGACGAAAGAGGGGTGATGTATTTCGGTAATAACAGTGGGCTGCTGGAATTTGATGGAAGTGCTTGGCGGCTGTATGAATTACCGACAAAAGGAATTGTGCGTGCTATATATATCAGTGAAGATGGAAAAATTTATGTAGGCTCTTACGAAGAATTCGGTTATTTTGTTCATACTCCTTATAATACCCTTGAATATCACTCGCTAAAAGATGAGGTGAAGGACTTTACTTTTCATAACGACGAAATCTGGAACATTGTTTGCGTTCAAGGGGAAATTGTATTTCAATCGTTTGGTTCTCTCTTTTTTTATAATGGAAATTCTGTGGAAGGTATTCGGGTGAAGAGCCTTCCGCTGAACTTATTTCAGGTTGGAAATACTTTTTATTCTCAAAGAATAAATGGTGGACTTTGTGTCTTTTCCGACAGGAAAATGGAAGAACTTATTCCCAGAAAGGTATTTGGAAATAGCGATGTCTTGGCTGGGCTTCCTTATGATGATGCCGTTTTAATGCTTACCCGTAATCAGGGAGGTTTTCTCCTCTATCGAGATGGGAGGGTAGAAAAATGGGAAACCGAATGTGATGATATATTCAGGAAGCATACCATTAATCGTGCGGTGATGACCAAAGACAGTTGCTACGTTGTTGGCACAATATCCGATGGTATATATGCGTTGGATAAAAAAGGAAAGCTGATTTGGAAGGTCAATACGGATAATAAACTACAGAACAATACTGTTTTGAGATTATATTGTGATGATGACAACAATATATGGACAGCTTTGGATGAAGGTATTGCCTATATACACAACAATTCTTTAATCTATTATTATGAACCTCCATTTCGTAAAATAGGCATGGTATATGATGTTCTGGTAAGGGAAAATGAAGCTTATATTGCTTCTAATCAGGGACTTTATTGGCTTAAGGATGGAAAGACTGAATTAGTTCCGGGTTTGGAAGAACAAGCGTGGTTCGTCGATGAATGGGGAAAACAGATTTTTTGCGGGCATAACAAAGGAACTTTCCTTATATCGGGGTTGAAGTCAAAGTTGGTATCTGATGTAAAGGGAGGGATGTGTATGGAAAAGATTGAATCGAAGGAAGAATCTTTTTTATTGGAAGGAACTTATGCGCTTTTAAATCTATATACGGAAGATACTTCGGGAGCATATGGTTTTATCCGGTCTCTGCGTGGATTCAGTCATATGGTCCGTCACATAGAGGTGGACCATCAAGGGAATATCTGGGCGAAACACTTAAGGAATGGTTTGTATCGTTTTCGGATTGATCCGGATATGAAGCAGGTAAAGGATGTACGGAAGTATGAGGGCCTGGGAGAAGTGAAAGGTGGGAGTTTTACTTTGTTCAAAATCAATGGTCGGGTAGTTTTTTCTAATGGGGAATATTTCTATACTTACGAAGATATGACTGATTCGATTGTTCCCTATGAAACAATGAATGAACAATTGATGGAATTGAAGGGAATCAAGACAGTGAGTCGTGCGAACGGAGATTACTATTGGTTTGTGGGTGATAGGATAGTGTATTTAGTGAAGTGTGCGATAAATACTTTCAATATCGAACTCCGGATTCCATATTCTTTGTTTGACGGTCTGACGGTGGAAGAACGGGGAAGCGTGGCTTATGACGTGAGGAATGGCTGTTCCTATCTTTGCCTGAACAATGCCATTGCCCGTATTGAGACGGACAGTTCCTCGTTATATAAATCTCGGGTCAGACGCTCTTTATGGATTTCGGGAATGCGGGTCATTGATGAATTCAGTGGTAAGCGGAAAACATTGGTCGTGCAGCCGGGAGCCAAGGTGGAGCCTGAGTTTAATACGGTGAATTTTACATTGTGTTATCCGGTTTATAGTAATTATACTTATAAGGTAAGGTATCGGTTGGAAGGATATTCTGACCAATGGGTGCCGGGTGGACGCTATTTGCAGAAGAAGTATTCTCGGCTCTCCTATGGAAGTTATGTTTTTCAGGCAGAGATATATGATACCGATAGAGTTTTGGCATCGGTAGAGCTTCCTTTTGAGATTTTGCGTCCGTGGTATTTGTCTTATTGGGCTGTGGGAAGTTATATCTTGGCAGGATTGTGTCTGTTGGCTTTATTGCAATATCTGGTCTACCGTTTCGTGAAGAAAAAGAAAGACCGTGTGATTGAACGGCAGCGCGTAGCCCATCAGGCAGAGCTTGAGCGGCAGGAGAAGAAGATTGTTGAGTTGGAAAAGGAGCAGCTTGAGGCCGATTTGCGTTTTAAAAGCAAGGAGTTGTCCGGTGTGGTAATGACAAATATTGCTCATCAGGAATTTCTGATTTCTTTGAAAGAAGAGATACAGCGGCAAAAGTTGTTAGGACAGTATAGCCGTAAAAACTTGGATAAGCTGCTCACTTTAGTTAATAGCAATATAGTGTCCGATGAAGAGAATTGGACTATGTTTCAGGCTAATTTTGACCGTATACACGAAAACTTCTTCCGTAATCTGAAACTTCAATATACAGATTTGACTTCAGGAGATTTGCGCTTTTGCGCATTGCTTCGCTTGAATATGCCGACAAAGGAGATAGCGAAGTTGCTCAACATTTCCACGCGTGGGGTTGATGCTGCAAGATACCGGTTGCGCAAGAAATTCAATCTGCTTCCGGAAGAAAGTCTGACTGATTTTCTTATAAACTTTAAATAGCTGCTTTACAGTGAAATATTAATGGGGGAAGTACTAATATTGTACTTCCTCTTTTGTTTTTTAGTGATGGTTGTACTTTTGTTGTAGTACGGGATGTGGAGATTGTCGCATGCTTTTCTTTTATTTGCAGTAAAATAATATTTCTATCAATTAAAAGCATGAAAAACATGAAGCATTTACTTTTCAAGTTACAATTATTTTTAGTCTTGTTGGTGTTTACTGCCGTTAGTGCGTATGCACAGAAATCTCCGGTTGATATGGATCGTTTCATCGACGATTTAATGAAGAAGATGACCCTGGAAGAGAAAATAGGTCAGTTGAATCTGCCGGTTACCGGTGAGATTACGACCGGTCAGGCTAAAAGTAGTAATGTGGCCAAACGTATTCGTGCCGGTGAAGTGGGCGGGCTTTTCAATCTGAAAGGCGTGGAACGTATCCGCGATGTACAGAAGCAGGCGGTTGAAGAAAGTCGTTTGGGTATTCCTCTCTTATTTGGTATGGATGTTATTCATGGATATGAAACGGTGTTTCCCATTCCTTTGGGATTGTCGTGTACATGGGATATGAAGGCGGTTGAAGAATCGGCACGTATTGCAGCCATTGAGTCCAGTGCTGACGGTATTTGCTGGACATTCAGTCCGATGGTGGATATTTGCCGTGATGCCCGTTGGGGGCGTGTGTCCGAGGGCAACGGTGAAGACCCGTTTCTGGGAGCAGCCATTGCGCAGGCCATGGTACGTGGTTATCAGGGAAAGGATATGAACCGTAATGATGAGATTATGGCTTGTGTAAAGCATTTTGCCTTGTATGGTGCCGGTGAGGCAGGACGTGACTATAATACAGTAGATATGAGTCATCAGCGCATGTTCAATGAATACATGTTGCCCTATCAAGCGGCGGTTGATGCCGGTGTGGGAAGTGCGATGGCCTCTTTCAATGAGGTCGATGGCATTCCCGCTACTGGAAACAAGTGGTTGATGACGGATGTATTGCGTAAGCAGTGGGGGTTTGACGGTTTTGTAGTGACAGATTATACCGGAATTACAGAAATGACCGACCATGGCATGGGCGATACGCAGACTGTTGCCGCGTTGGCGCTGAATGCTGGTGTCGATATGGATATGGTGAGCGATGCATTTGTAGGTACGCTCAAGAAGTCATTGACAGAAGGAAAAGTGACAGAAGAAGCTATTAATGCGGCTTGTCGCCGTATTTTGGAAGCTAAGTACAAGTTGGGCTTGTTCGATAATCCTTATAAATACTGTGATGTGAAGCGTGCCAAGAAGCAAATCTTTACCAAAGAGCATCGTGCCGTTGCGCGTAAGATTGCTTCGGAGAGCTTGGTGTTGCTGAAGAACGAGGGTAATGTGCTTCCGCTGGCCAAGAAGGGCACTATTGCTGTGGTAGGTCCGTTGGCAGACAGCCGCAGTAATATGCCGGGTACTTGGAGTGTGGCTGCCGTATTGAAGAATGCTACTTCTTTGGCTGAAGGTTTGAAGGCGGTAGCAGGCGGTAAAGCCGAAATACTGACTGCGAAAGGCTGTAATTTGATGAGTGATGCCGAATATGAGAAACGTGCCACTATGTTCGGACGTTCTTTACACCGTGACAATCGTTCGGACAAGGAGTTGCTGGACGAGGCTCTTGCCGTGGCTGCCAAATCGGATGTTATTGTGGCTGCGCTCGGTGAGTCTTCGGAAATGAGTGGAGAGAGCAGTTGCCGCACGAATCTTGAAATGACGGACACCCAACGCATACTGTTACAGGAATTATTGAAAACGGGAAAACCTGTGGTACTGGTGCTGTTTACCGGTCGTCCGCTGGTACTGAACTGGGAGCAGGCAAACGTGCCGGCCATTCTGAATGTATGGTTTGCGGGCAGTGAGGCAGGTTTTGCCATCGGCGATGTACTGTTTGGTGATGTGAACCCGAGCGGAAAGCTGACTACGACTTTCCCGAAGAGCGTGGGACAGATTCCTTTGTTCTACAACCACAAGAACACGGGCCGCCCTCTTGCCGACGGTGCATGGTTCCAGAAATTCCGCAGCAACTATATAGACATAGACAATGAACCGCTTTATCCCTTCGGTTTCGGTTTGAGCTATACCACATTCTTTTATAGCGACGTGGCTTTGGACAAGACTAGCATGACGGATAAGGGCGAACTGACTGCTACCGTGACTGTGACCAATACCGGCAAGAGAGACGGTGCAGAAGTGGTTCAACTTTATATTCGTGACCTTGTGGGAAGTGTAACCCGTCCGGTGAAAGAGTTGAAAGGCTTTGAAAAGATTTTCCTGAAAGCCGGCGAATCTAAAAAAGTATCTTTCAAGATTACCCCCGAATTGCTGAAGTTCTACAACTACAATCTTGATTTTGTATGCGAGCCGGGTGACTTTGAGGTGATGATTGGCAGAAGTTGCCGGGACGTAAAAAAAGCAGCGTTCAAGTTACTCTAACTGATTCCCAAGGCGGCAATATGCAGCATTCGAGCCACTGCGTTGAGATGGCATTGTTGCTGCATATTGTCTGCATTTTCACTGCAAACGTTTTGCAGCGCTACTGCAAAGGTGTTGCAGCGTCATTGCAAAAGTGATGCAGTGCCACTGCAAACTATATGCAGTATTCTTGCAGTATTTGCTTGACTTGTGTAAGATAATATGATCTATTGAAAAACATGAAGAAAATATTTTTATTAATATTGTGTCTGTCCACCATGTACCCGGTTGTCAATGCTGGGCGGGTGGTTCAGAGTTTTAATGACGGCTGGTATTATGCCGCATGTGATGACAATCGGTTGCAGGAAGTGCAACGCCATGAAGAAGGTTGGCAGCAGGTACATCTGCCGCATACCTGGAATGCGGATGCCTATTCTACCCGTAACTACCGCAGGGCTTCTTCCTGGTATAAGAAAGAGTTCCGTACGGATGCCGCGCAGATGCGGGATAAACAGCTTTACCTGAAATTTGATGGTGTCAATTCTCTGGCAGATGTGTACCTCAACGGCGAGCTGCTCACTACCCACAAAGGAGGTTACTCTGCCTTTACCGTAGACATTACGGATAAAGTAAGGACCGATGCCCCGAATCTGCTGATGGTGCACGTCAATAATCAGAACGACCGGATACCTCCTTTGTCCGGCGACTTCACCATCTTTGGCGGCATCTACCGCAATGTGTGGCTCATCAGTGCTGCAAAGCAGCACATCAGCCTTACCGACTATGCCTCTACGGGCATTTATGTCGATTTGCCTTCCGTGAGTGAGGATAGGGCAGAAATCAGTGTGCGTGGGACTTTGGTGAACCGTGATGTGCGGCGTGCGGTGTTGAAGTTGGACGTCGAGGTGCTGGATACAGATGGGAAGACCGTAGCCCAATCTTTGCGCAGCGTCCGGATAGATGCCGACGGGGCGTTCGCCTTCGAGGAACGGTTACAGTTGGAAAAGCCACAGTTGTGGTCGCCCGATTCCCCTTATCTGTACAGCGTGAAAGTTTCTTTGAAAGATGTGCGTGGCAAGGTGTTGAAAGATGAGACACGTGTCCCTTTGGGGGTCCGCTGGTTCAGCGTGGATGCGCAGGAAGGCTTCAAGTTGAATGGGGAACCCCTGAAACTTATGGGAGCTTGCCGTCATCAGGACCAGATGCCGATGGGCATAGCGCTTTCGGATGAGATGCACCGCAGGGATATGCAGTTGCTGAAAGACATGGGTGTGAACTTTGTCCGTCTGGCACATTACCCACAGGACGATGCCGTGTTGCGTGCTTGCGACGAACTCGGCATGCTGGTATGGGAGGAGATTCCGGTAGTAGATTTGATAGCTTTGGGTGACGAGTTCCGCGCGAATGCCACAAGCGCCTTGCGCGAAATGATTCGCCAGCATTACAACCATCCGTCCGTCATTATGTGGGGGTATATGAACGAGGCTGTTATCCAGCTGCAGTATCGGGTGAAGAAACAACGGCTCAACGGTTTCTACGAGAATACCTTGGCGCTTGCCCGGCATCTGGAGGAAACTCTGAAGAGGGAAGACCCCTACCGTCTGAGTACGATGGCCTACCACGGCAATCAGATTTACAATAAAATCGGTCTCAGCAATATCACCGACATTTCCGGTTGGAACCTTTATCAGGGCTGGTATGAGAACGACTTCAAGTCTTTCGACCGCTTTGTGGACGAAGAGTATCGTAAATACCCGCACCGTCCGTTAATAATCAGTGAGTTCGGTGCCGGTTCCGACCCGCGCTTGCAGTCGCTCGATCCGCAGATATTCGATTTCTCCATGCAATGGCAGCAGTTGTACCTCGAATACTATCTGCCCGCTATCATGAAGCGACCGTTCATAGTGGGCGCCACGGAGTGGAACTTCATTGATTTCAGTTCTGCCAGTCGCCAGGAGGCTACGCCGCATATCAATAATAAAGGACTGATGTACAATGACCGCCGTCCTAAAGATGTGTTCTATTATTTCCAGGCATTCCTGCGCAAGGATATTCCGGTGCTGCACATTGCTGTGGATGACTGGAAGCATCGGACTGTGGTTTCGGACGGTGAAGCGGTGGAACATCCGGTGAAAGTGTATTCCAATCTGGATAAGGTGGAGTTGTCTGTCAACGGCACGAAGCTCTCCGTGCAAGGCATCGAGAATTGCCATGCAGTGTGGCAAGTGCCTCTCGTTGCGGGGCGAAACACGCTTGTGGCTTCAGGTATCTGCCATGGGAAGAAGGTGGAGCAGGTTTCGGACATTTTTGTGAAGATGCAGCCTCGCCATATCGCGGCAGTCGGCTCCGGACAGCTGGAACTTGCAGTGAACGTGGGCAGCAACTGTTTCTTTACGGATGACAAGAGTGATCTTTGCTGGCTTCCCGACCAAGCTTATACTCCTGGAAGTTGGGGCTACATAGGTGGAGAGATTTTCCGCCGTTCTCCGGGACGTATCGGAACCACTGCCGAGGTGAAAGACACCCGTAATGTTCCTTTGCTCCAGACCAAACGCAAGGACATCAAGGCCTATCGCTTCGACTTGCCCGACGGCGACTATGAAGTGGAACTTCTTTTTGCTGACCTGAACGCACGTTCCGAGCGGGTGACTTACGATTTGGGAGCTGTCGCTACCCTAGACAATGCCGATTTCCGCGGCAGTGTCTTCAATGTTTCTGTCAACAACCGACCTTGGCTGAATCATTTCTCTCCGGCGATAGAAGTAGGCGGGAACCGTTGCATATCCAAGAAACTGCATGTTGCCGTAACCGGTGGAAACCTTACGGTGAACTTTGAGGCGGTGAAAGGGATGACGTTCTTGAATGGGATAAAGATATTCAGGATTCATTGATGTTCTATTCTTAATAATGTTGTATTAACCGATAAATTGAGTGAAATATGAAACACAAATTACTTACCGGGTCTCTCTCCTTCACAGTAGGGATGGGATTCAGCGCTTTGCCTGCCGTCGCGCAGCAATCTCCGGCTTCCACTGAGGTCAAGCCTAATGTAATCATTATCAACGTTGATGATTTGGGCTATGGCGACATTGGTTGTTACGGTGCCACCAAGGTCAAGACTCCCAATATAGACCGTCTGGCATCGCAAGGCCGTAGCTTTACGGATGCTCATTCATCCTCGGCTGTTTCCACGCCTTCACGTTATGGACTGATGACTGGTCAATATCCTTGCCGTGAGGATATTTGGGGGGCAATCTTCCTGAATCAGACTCTGCAAATTGATACGGCACGCACCACAATTGCGGATGTGATGAAACGTTCCGGCTATTCCACTGCCATCGTGGGGAAGTGGCATCTTGGATTTCGTACGGACGAAAAGATGGACTGGAACAAGGAACTGGCTCCCGGACCACTTGAATTGGGATTCGATTATTACTTCGGTGTGCCTATTCTCAACAGTCATCCACCTTTTGTTTATGTGGAGAACCATCATGTGGTGGGTTATGATCCCAACGACCCGTTTGTAAGAGGCAAGAGGGCAGAAACGGAGGAGTTCGATGAAAAATTCGGTATCAACTCTATTGGTGGAGCCACGGCTGCGCACCGTTTGTACAAAGACAGGGCTGTAGCCACTACTTTGAAAGACCGGGCCGTGCAGTGGATAAAGGAACATAAGGATTCACCTTTCTTCTTGTATTATGCTACCACCAACATCCATCATCCTTTTACACCGGCCGAACGCTTTGTAGGTACCAGTGAGGCAGGACCTTACGGTGATTCAATCCATGAATTGGACTGGGTGGTAGGCGAGATTATGCGTACCCTCGATGAGGAAGGGCTGGCGGGAAATACTCTGCTCATCTTCACCAGTGACAACGGAGGAATGCTGAATCATGGAGGGCAGAGAGCTTGGAAGGCAGGACACCATATCAACGGCAAGCTTCTTGGTTTCAAGTTCGGAGCTTGGGAAGGCGGGCATCGCATTCCTATGATTGCCCGCTGGCCGGGTAGGATTCCTGCGGGCAGCGTATCCAACCAGTTGATGTCCAATGTTGACATGCTTGCCACTTTGGCTGCCCTCACAGGATATGAATTGCAGGAGCAGGACGGGCCGGACAGTTTCAATATGCTTCCTGCCCTTATCGGAAATCCCGGGAAAATGATTCGGGACCATATTATTATCTGTCCTTCCCAAAAGAGCCATCTTTCCATTCGCAAAGGGAAGTGGGTCTATATTCCGGCGCAAAACAGCGGCGGATTTACCGGAAAGAATGTCGGTGACCATGACTTGGGCGGGGCATCCGCTTTCCAGCTCACCCATCGGGTGAACAGCGATATAGAAAATGCCCGGATAAAGCCGGATGCACCCTCTGTGCAGCTTTATAATTTGGAGGAAGACCCATACCAGACCACAAATGTGTATGAACAGCATCCCAAAGTGGCACGCAGGCTGGCGCGGATACTGGAGGAGAAGATAAGGAAGTCGGATGCCACAAGAAAGTGACAACCGATAGATTGATGAAAAACATAATTTGAAAAATGAAGAATACCATGATGAAAAAGTTTTTTGTAGGTTTATTCTCCCTTTTTACAATCCGCAAAACCACCCGTCCACCTTTTCAAAACGAAGCGTTTCTATTTTGAGGTTCTTTTCCAAAACGAAGCGTCTCTTTTAGAGCAAAATCAAACGGCATTCAAATGGACTTCTAACCCTATTTGAATGCCGTTCTTTTATTACTTTTTGTGATGAAAAAGTGTCTGCACAAGTTGTTAGTCTCGTACTTTTTCCGTAACTTTACAAAGTAGTTAAGATGGCATGTTACAACTTTTTATCGTATGTCGAATAGGCATCTATTTGCGGAATACGACGAATAACGCCCTTTTCTATATTATCTAAGCAACGTCCCAACGTCCGAAGCATAGCCGGAATGATTTCTTGCTCATAAAAGACGCGAGGCCGCACACCATAGTCTATTTTTACTATCTCCTGCTCGCAAATATCGCCGGTGTCATAGCCGGAGTCTGCCCAAAACCATGTGGCAGCAGTTATCGGCTCTCCTCGTTTATATGCCCATTTGATAGAAGACGCCCCGCGCCCGTAAGGTAGTGGGGAGGGATGGAATATCAACGTACCCCAGTTCGCCTCTTTCAGTTCTTCATCGGAAACTTTCACCGTAAGGAGTGGCGCAATGGCAAGGTCATACCGATACCCATCACACCAAAGCGTATGCCCTTTTGCTTTAACGAACATTTCGGCTGCTTTGAATGCCACCGACTCGCAATTTCCCAATATTTTAATTACCATTCCCTATATATTTGAATGCCTGAACCGCCCTGAAATGACCTCCATAACCGGTTGCCGCACGATCAGACTTATTTAACCTTTGGGCTGAACGTGCCATCGAAGCCGCACTGCGCCCTTTATTATCTCCATATAAATGTGCTCCGGTTTGTATCCACTTTTTAGAGTGGCGTAACGCCCCACATAGTTGCGGGTGTGAAGTGTGAAAGAACACCGGATAAGGTTTGCCACATCTACCATGCCCTTGAAGATGATATTCACAAACTGCCGCCAAAAATTTGGTACCGACGCCTATTCCCTGCCATTCGGGAAGTACTACCAACCGGGTGGATCGGTAAGCCTTTGCCGTAAAGAGTGGTGTTACTGCCAAATGACAGACGGGTTCACCACCAACAAAGCCTACGAAATACTCGGCCGCCACCGGCATGGGAAGATCTAAATAATAATGCTGCTTAAACAATCTTGGGAATACAGTTCCCCTGACTTTATAAATTTGAAGTTCGAGTTTTGGACGTTGCCGAAGGCAGTCACGGTCGTAAAACCGTGCCTCCGCAGTATCATACACCCAGTCAGGTTGTAACCATTCGATTATATCATAGTGGCAGGAAAGAAGCACGATTTGCCCGCTGCCACGTCTCCATGTCTTCGAGAATGCTGCAGCTCCAACTTTGGCTATCTGTCGGTCAATGACTGATGTAAACTCGTCTACCACGGCGTGCTGTGGTCGCTCGCACGCCAAACGGGCAAGGCCTGCCCGGAACTTTTCGCCGTTGCTCAGCACATGGAACGGCCGGAGCCACGCTGGAACATCACCAAGGCCAACTGCTGAAAGCATACCTGTCACAGTGTTGAAGTCTCCATCAGGAGCAATACAATCCACAATAGGTTTATTCTTATCCCAGCCGGAATAAAGATCATAAATAGGTTCTTTGAAAATCTTACTTCCAATACTGGTTTTTCCACTACCGGATGGTCCGACGATCAATCCAATTTGCCATTCCCAGTCCTTGATTGGTAGTTCTATCGTCTTTTCCCAATCGCAACCTTTTTCTGCATTGAAAAGGCTTTTTACCCGTGCAGCCCGATAACTGTTGAAGTCGCTACAATGATGTTGTACTTCTATTTTCATACATTCACCACTTTAAGGGTTAGACCTTCTTTCAAGAGACGCTCATAAATCTCCTTTTGCTCTTTTTCATCTGTGCAAATGACAATCACGCCATATTGCGGTTTGTAAGTGTACTTGCTCATACTTTGTTTTGTTTTATGGGTTTGGAACAAAGGTAGAGCCAAACTATTGGACGAACTAATTTAAGCCTAATGTTATACTGCACCGCTTGTGCAGTCACTTTGGAAACGTTTCAAAAGACCATATACTTTCCGTTCGCTTACAGCATACCTTTCAGAAAGTATGGCTACAATATAAGACACTTTTTCACCATTCTTGTACAGGTTCATATAATCGGAATACAAGTCAATATACTGGGTATCTTCAAGGCGTATTCCCGCCTCATGTAACTTTTTCAACAACTCACGATTGAAGTTTAATATCTCTATCACTTTCATACAAACAAAAATTTAGTACCTTTGCAATGTCTCACTTATTAGGCGCACAAATGCGCCACACAAAAAAATAACGCTCACAGCGCGAACGAGGGTATTTGCCCCCGGTCGTGCGCTGTGAGCGTTTTGTGTTTAATAGTAAGTGAGACGACTATTTAACAGGCCGGGGGCTTTTTTCTATCCCTTCCCCCGCAGGGATTCATCCATTACCCGGCTTCATACAAAGCCAAGTCCAATGCGTCCTTTTTCTTCCATCCTTCAGATAACGCGTCTTGTATGTGCTTCATCGCTTTCACGTAGAAATTCTGAAGGTCTGAGACCGTTTCAAACGTCCTGTAATACGGCTCATCATCCGCACCCAGCTTGAACGTCACTGGCAGGTTCTGCCCTCCCGTTTGGACGGCAAGATCGTATGCAGCTTTGTAGTTGAACTGGTTCTCGCTTGACAGCCATACCGGAATACCCTCGTATATGAATCCCGAAAGGATGGCCTTGTCAGTCTCCCGGTTATACCAAGCCGTAACCGTTGACCGTATCTCCTCGTCGGTCGGCTTATGGTTAAACTCCTCTTCCATGTAAGAAGCGGAATCGTCTTCCTTCTTTTGCACGTCCCAGCGGATGCGCCACTTGTTTTTGACCGGGTTCGTGCATTCCAGCAGCGATACACCGGCACTTCCTTCTACTCGTTTCATGTAAACACGTATTTGGTTCGACCTTTTCCAAACGTTTCCGTCTTAATGGTTGTCTCAAACGGAAAACCGTCCGGCATTTCCCTCACTTGTGCAAGGATGTTTTTCATTTCTTCCGAATTAGTGAAAAACTTCTTGGACTCACCATTCTGCTCGATACTCACGATACAGCGGTCCTCGCCCTGTTCTGTCTTGATTCCCGTTTCAAAGTCTTTCACTATGATGGGAAGGTTCACCAGTTCCCGGATGCTTACCACAGTGCCGGGAAAACGTTTCTTGCCGTCCTCCGGCTTATAGGAAACGTTCAAATCTTTAAAACTTTTCATTTCTTTGCCTGTTAATTTTTTAAACAACATATTACAATCCGCGTGCTTGGCCATACCATAAAAACTGGCCACCAATTCACGCCGTCTCCTTCTCGATTTAACCTCGTGCATCTTCCCGGCAAAGTTCTTTTTGATGCGCTTCCTTAAAAGCACACGATCGGGATAGATAACGTATCCCAAGAAATCGATACCCTCCGTCACCGGAAATATACGTTCGTTCCCCTTTACTTGAAGACCGATAGATTCTATACACCCGTGGACGACATCACGAATCTTCCACAATTCCGCTTTCGTTTTACCGAGCACGACACCGTCATCACAATAGCGGTAGTAATAACGGATACCGTACTTATCTTTCAAAAAATGATCTAAATAAACAGACAACAACAAATTGCCCAGTCCCTGTGAACTCCTCAGGCCGATACTGATACCCTCAGGCATCAGCCGGACAAAGTTATCCAACATGACGATGAGCTTTTGGTCCTTAAATATCCGGTTCACGCAATACATCACAAAATCTTGTTTCACGCTTTCGTAAAACTTTCGGATGTCGAACTTATAACAGAACTGCGTGCCCTCCGGATCATCTTTCATATCACGGCGAATATACGCCATCAGGTCATGCGGACCACGTTTTTTGACACTGGCCGAAGTTGTTCGGATAAACCGTTTCCTCAAGTGCTTGTCTACAATGGTCATGATAGCGTGTACGGCGATGCGGTCTTTCATGCTTAGTACCTGAATACGCCGTAACTTACCACCTTCCACTATATCCCGTTCATGATAATCTTTCACCCGGAAACTTCCGGATGCGATCGATGCGGTCAGTTCATCCAATACCTCTTCCTTATGCGCAAGCAGGTAACGCCCCTGACGGCTACGCTTTCTTTTCGTGCCGCGAAGGACTTGATTAAAGGAATCCTCCATATTGGACGGTTCTATAATCTCTTCTACTATGTAACCTTCTCTACGCATTTTATATCAAATTACGGCCACACGGCCTTCAATCTCCCGGGCCTGACTTCTTCGAGCCTTACGGCCTACCAAACTCTACCCGACGCTTGTTTTTTCAGTTTTCCAGCCCTTCCGGGCTGCTGTTACTGGGGCTTGTTTCCCTCGGCTCCACGGTGGGGACAAGTCCCCGGTGTTGTACGCCGATTTTAATTTCCTTCGATTGTTGTTCAGACGGGAACCGATATTCGAATTCGAGTTCGAGGCATCGTTATTCGCATTCGCGTACGACACACCACCATTCGCATTCGCGTTATTGTACCCACGAAAAACCACACGGCTTAAAGGAAACGCCACCCTTTGGAATACAAAGGTATTATTTTTCATGCGGAAACACTGTTGATATTATATTTTCGACGGGCTTACGCCCGTTTTTCGTTCACTTCGAATCACACAAACGAAAACGCTTTACGCTTTGTCGCTTCGCTCCCGTTTTCGATCACGCTTTTTCGACTATCGCCTTGTACGCTTCCACGCTCTCCGCTTTAACGATCCGACCGCGGAAGGCCAGACGGGAACCGATATTCGAATCCGAGTTCGAGGCATCGATATTCGCATTCGCGCACGACACACCACCACCCGCAACCGCGCTATAGAACCCACGAAAAACCACACGGCAGGCTGCGGTACTTATCCAGTATTTATCGCAATAATATGTACTGGACGAGCCGTTTGCGCTTCCAACAGGCACCATATCCATATACTTGCCATGCGCGACACCTACTATCCATTGGTCGCTGGTGGTCTTACCTTTGACAAAACGGGTACTGCCGTCCGGCATCCAAATACGCCACTTGCCTGAATTACCGCTATCATTGGGTAAATCAACACCGTCCATCATGTCGTACTTATGGCCGTAGATGTCCTCATAGCCCAGACAACTGATATTGTTTACCTGAGTGACGGTCGGAGAACCATACTCGTCCTGGCCACGATACCAAGCGTACTGGTGGATAGAACCGTCCACGATGGAATTCGTGATCTTGTCGTTTATTTTATACGCTTCTGCGTAGCCGATCGTATCCTGCATACCATAACCGGCTGTACCGCCCGTGATACGATTGTTCGTATGCTGACCGCCTCCGCACTGTTCCTGGCTGTCACGACGGCCATATCTTGCGTAAAACAAGTTCGCTATACGGGAGTGCATCAACGCGTCTATCTGTTGCATACCGCGCTGAACCGAGTAATAATGAAAGTCGATCCAGTTCATGCTGGCCGTCGTGGAATTACCCGTTATGCATGAACGCAACTTGCTACCTACCACGCTGCTACCCACCACGGCGCAAAGGTGCTCCTCGTTGGCCACCCAATCGGGCTCCATATCCTCGATCTTGTCGCTGTTACTTAGAACCACCTTGTCAAACTCGGCCGTGTTCAGGATCGAGAAGTGCAAGGCCGTGGCGTCCTCCGGAACATCCGATATCAAGTACATGCCGGCCTCGAACTTCAGACCGATCGTAGGGACCACGATGGTTTTGACTACGTTTCCGGAGCCGTCTACAAATAGACTGCCGACCAGACCCGTGCCGGGAACACTCGGAAAACGCACACGCTTGTAACCTTGCACATCCACCTTGCAGACCGAATAAGTCTTGTCCGTGCTATAGGAGTCTTTCAGCGTGGGCTTGCCACTCAACAGTTTGCGTTCCGCCAAGTAGCCGTCCTTGCTCTCTTTTATATCATCCAGTGTCAAAACGGTTGCTTCGGGGATGGGAGGCATATCGTCGGGGCCGTTGGAACTGTAACAGCTGTAATATTTCTCGTTCAGATAGTCATTGATACCTTTCGACCAGAAGAACGGCTCGTACATCATCCAGTCGCCCTCGCTGCTGTCAAGTTTGGCTGCGCTTCCGTCGTAGTATTTATTGCTGGTGGTATCATCCAACGGACAATAGGTCATTTCACCGTCCGGATTGTTCACGTCAACTGTCTGTCCGGCCATCTCCACTTTACGGCTCGTGGGCTTTTTCGTTACCTTGGCAAGCACACGGTGGCGCTTCTTGAAGATCGCCGCCACGTGGGCATTCATGATGTAGGTATTGCCATACTTATAACCGGTCTCGTTATCTGGGTTGGAAATGTTGGCATCGTCCGGAGCGCTTTCGTCCGACTCGATGATGCTGTAGGCCGGTTGTACGATCTCCAGTTCGGGGTACCGCTCCCTGTATCTGTCCGCTTCTTCGTCCTCCATGTACTTTGTCAAACGGAGTTTTCCGCGCAATCCGGAATGACGGTTGTCTATCGATCCGCTTGATGTATAAGTGCCGTAGTCGTAATACTTCTCGAGTAGCGCACCGTTATCCTCCATGTCTATCTCGAGGACGAAACGCTCCAGCTTACCGGCTCCGGACTCCTTGGCAGCGTGGAGCCGCTCCAACAGGGCAAAGCCGTCGATACCCGGACAGTTCGCAAAACGGTAGCCGGTAACGTTCGCTATACTTTCCATGTTAAAACCACTTTCCTGCAATTTAGGCAGGTGCTCCAAAAACAATTCCTCCAACGTGCCGGGAAGCTCCAACTCTACAAGTGGGGCACCGGTGGCCAGCTTCAAACGGGTAACACCGGTACCTTGCAGGTTCAGTTTCTTCAAACGTGCCTGCCAGCTTAAATCAAGCGTGGCGGCGCTACCATTGTCACCGTTACGGGCTAATAGGTTGTTCTTCATATTTAACTCCTCCAGCAGGGTCAGTGCGCTTGTAGAAGTCATGAATGAACCATTACGGTAACCACTCGCCGTTTCCACGCTCATGTCCAATCTGACAAGTGAGGTGAACAGGCCGAAATTGAAACCGATGGCGAAAGCGTCCTCATGCCAGACCAGTTCCTTGACTTTCGCCGCACCGATGATCTTCAACGGGTCATTCTCGCCAAACCGGCCACGCAAGGAAAGTGTATGCAATATATCCGATTCCACGACACCGCTGTCGGCCTGTACACCGTTGGACGTGGACAGCTGCACACGGTACGGGATGGTCAACGCAAACTGTAACGGCTTCAACGTATAGCCCGCATCCAACGACGCGGTAGACTGATAAAACTGCGCACCAAGCGTGGACACATAGCCATACTCCACCTGCTTCAAGTCATAGCGTCTTCTGATAAAATATCCACGGTGCGCCTTGAGCGAACCTTTCAGACCGTAAATTTGAGGATAAGTCTGTTTGGCTCCGTCGGCGCCAACGGGCATCTCGTTCAGGAACGGGTAAACATACTTGAATATGCCGCTTTTGTTATACAGGCGCGAACACCATCTCTCCATTTGATCGGTATCGAAATGATCGATGGCTTTCTGGATTCCGAACGCGCTCATGAACGAAGTACCGCCATTATGACCGCTCACCATTATCTCTGTCATCAGGTCGGGGAAGTTGGCGAGTATCAGGTTCCATAGCCATGAGTTATGACCCTGCATCACGTAGGCTCCGTCACGTTTCGTCTGGCGGTCGTCATCGTACTTTCCCGTCAGGAATGACTTGTTATCCGAGCCCAACTGGCAGTCTCCGTCGTAATAGGTAACATACCATATCACACCGTCCCACGTGCGCAGCAGCATGTTCTTGGCCAACTGGTCCACACCCAGGTTAAAATCAACGTACAGGTAATAGGCGATCAGGTAAGGGACATTGAAATATTGGGCGGCCTCCTTCCTGAAAGTCGCGCTCTGCCATTTGGCGGACGGGAACCTATCGCCGTCATCCTCGTAGTCCACACCGTCAAACGTATGCGATTCCTTGTTATAGGACAGGTTCTTGCCTGCCGGGGTTTCCTTTACGCAACGATAAACGAAACCCATCATGCGGTCAAGGGCCTTGTACATCTTGTCATACTTGTCTCCCGTACCGAGGTGGTCCTTCAGGTTGGGTTCCTCCGCCTCGTCACCGCCGCCATCCGACCAGAAGGTGTCTTTAGGGTGGTTGAACTCGAAACCGCCATCAAAGTTGGCGTCCATAAAGTCCGCATGGCCCGGATCCGTGGACGGAAGCCAGTGGAACAGGCATAGGTCGTTCGAATTGTTCAGCGTCTCGATACAGACCGGAAGATACTCCTTTTCTCCGCTTTCACCCGCTTCCAGGTAGTCCAACGTATCGCCCTCTCCCCAGGTCTCACCGCCTATCGCCTTGTCCTGGCCGAAAATGGGATAGCTGTCGCTCTTCTCGTTGTTCATGTTATACTGACCGTAATAAACAAGGTCGTCATCAGCGGATTTCGCAACGAACAGGTCGCAGGGCATACCATCCACGGCAGACCGGATATCCTCGGGACAGGTATCCGGGTGGTCGGCGGCATAACGTTGGGCGGGAGTCAGCAGACCCATCTCCATCAAACCGTCGTGAATGAACTTGGCGCCTCCCGTGTTGGTGGTCATGGAAGAATCGGAAAAGTCGCACTTGGGACAGGCGAGCTTAGCGCCAACGGAGTTCTCACGCAGCCTGAACAGGTTCTTCTTGCCTTCAGTTATGACCGGGGCACTTTGGTTGCCGTTACCGTCGATCTCGCCATAGCTCAGGGTCACGGTCCAACCGCTCGCTGTTTTCTGAAAATAAAAACGGAGATTCTTTCTCGCGTAGTTCACCGAGGACGTGCCTTGTATGCGCACATAGGCGTTTTTCAGGATAAAATCAAGGTTCCGGTTCTCACCGTTGTAAAAACGGATTTCCCTCACCAGCTTGTTTGCCTTCTTGTCGTTGAGTTGTGCCAGGGCGTCCATTACATTAAGCGTATCGCTCTCACTCGGGACCTCGCTGCCTACCGAACCCGTCCCTATGAGCACAAGTATGGAGTTTCTCCGCTTCGCCATCATCCCCATGAGCTTGTCCATGCTCACACTGTCACCCTCGTTCAAGACTCGGTTCTCCTCGTCAAGCGAGCGTACACCCTGTCCGTCCTCCGTATCATCAAGGTGCCCACGGTCCACTATGTAGTTGTTTAATACCTCGTCCGAGGTCAGGGCCTTATCGTAGACACGGATGCTCTTGATATAGAGGTCCGCGCCGTCAGAGCAGAAACGCAACTGTTCCGTTATGTCGAAACTGACCTTGTCCAACCATTTGGACGCGGCACTCTCCTCTCCGTTCACGAAGAAGCCGATCAGCCCGCGCTGCTCGTTGGTCTCCACATCAGGATAGAAAACATAGGAGATCTTGATATTGGTGCCCGGCTCAAACTTCGTTCCCACAGAGTCTTCATAACGGATCACCTCACCGGCGTCTACCGCCTCCGTCACCACACCCGTCAAAAACTTGGCCTCCTCCGGTGTCACCACGAGGCCGTAACGGTTACCGTTCGAGAGTCTGCCCAGGCAGGTGATCAGTTCGGCTTTCGTATCCGTCACGTTGGCTGTACTGTACTCTATCTCTATCGTCATCCCCGTCTCGCGGATAGAATAGCCTACTGGCTTGTCCGCGTCGTTGAACGGGCGGTAGCCACCTTCGGCGGTCAGGGTCATGGACGCGCCGCCCGCCAGTAGCAGACGGTCCTTATGCCAGCCGGAACCCGCACCGTTCTGGTTTACGTTCCAAAGCATATCCTTAAACGCCATATACTTGTCACCGCTTACCCAGGAGGCCGCATTATTCTCCGTATTGCTACGTCCGAAAGCATCAAACGTACAGACCGCATCAGGTGACAATGTGGCCTCTATGTCCGGGTGCGAGGTTGTTACCACGCTCAGTGTAACTTCTGCCGTTCCACAAGTCAACGTGTAGTTTTGCAGCTCGGTATTGACATTCGTCTTACCGTAGCTACCCGATTCGCCACGAAGCAGGCGGTCCTCTTTCAGCCTGGTACCCGCACTCTCCACCTTGACGGTCGCAGTGTTGCTTAAACGATCATAGGCGGCATAAGTAAAACTCCATGCCGTGAATTGTTCGGCATTCAATGCCGGCTTCTTCCAGTCCGTTTGAAAACCGTTCGAGACGTGGTTGAACATCATTCCAACGTAGTTCGACACACCGCCCGCCTTCAGCAAGGAAATATAATGCACACGGCTCATGACACCGGAGTTCTCATGTATGGCGTAGGCCTCGACCACGTTCAATCCTTCCTGCATAGAAGAAAGCGGGACGGAGATGTTCTTCGATTGCAGACCCGAACCGGAAGACAATTGCAGTGTGGACGGCACACCGCCGTTCAAACGCCAGTAGATATTCTTTTCACCCGTCGTTCCTTTTATCGTGAAAGGGATATTCACATCATTTTGGTAGCCGCCATCTGCCACACCGTTACCTACGTTGTAGGTGGTTTCCATCGTCATCGCGACCATTGTCATACGGGCGGTGGCCGTTTTACTCAGCGTCTCGCCCCCGTAGGTGGCGCGGGCCTCGACCTGGACCGTGTAAGTGGTGGCATCCTCCAGGTATTTGGACACATCAAAGGTGTATGCCTGTCCGGCAGTCACACCTGTAAATTCCGTATCCTTGAAGTCGGAAAGTACCGATGAACCGCGTTTTACGATAAGCCGTGCCCTTAAATCCGAATAACCGCTGACCTCGCTGCCACCGACCGTCCCAACATTAACCGTATATCGCACCGTCAGGCCTGTACCCAGGGCAAGGTATTGCGAATCCGGAAGGGCGGAACCGGTACCGTCGGTCAGGTCGATGTTTACAACGACCTTGTCATCATCCGTGTATTTGGAAAAACGGATTTCTTTTTTGGTTTCCCCTCCTTGGTCATTCTTTTGGGTGACACCCATGACATACTGGGTGCCGTCCGGGCTTTCGCCTACCTCTATGTCCGTCACCGTCCCGACCAATGCGCCTGCCACCGCACCCGATGTGGGCGGCTTGGTCTCGCCCGGTGTCACCTCTTCCACTGGGGTCGTGTTCTCATCTATCTGTTTGATGTAGTTCTCCACCAAACGACCGCTGACAGGAAGGTTACCGGTGGATTCGTCACCGTCCCAATTGGTATTCTTCATGTCCAGACCATCTTCGTCATATACTTTCTTTGCCATATCGCTATTCTTTAAAAGTTATTTCATCCGTTTCCATCCATCCGTTCGGCTCCAGGGTTTATCGCCGCGCCAAAAGCCCGCGCCGAAACAACTCCTTATCGCCTGCCAAACCAGCTTGGCTCCTATATAAACCGCCGCCACCACCCGTTCGCCTACGCGGATGGCCGTCACCTCCTTGTTTCCAACGCTTATCATACCTATTCCTCCTCGTAAATCAGGTAAATGGTCTTACCGTCCTTTTCCGGGAGACTTTCAAAGGCTTCCTCACTCATCTCCTTATGTTTGTAACCTTGGGCTATCGCATCCTCGGCCTTCTTCGCGGCCGCATCCGCCTTTGCCGCCGATTCACCCGCAGTTTGGATAGCTTTCTTGGTTTCCTGGGTGGCCGCTTCCATTTCGGGAGCCAGTTCCTCCACCCTTTCGGCGGCCTTGATCGCCCTTGCCGCCGCGTCATCGGCAGGTTTGCTCAGCAAGGTGATCGGAACGCTCACCAGCTTGTCCCCTTTCTGCGCGGGAAGGGATTTGACACCGCTCAGCGAGCCGACCGTCTCAAGGGATTCGACACTTTTGGACTCCGCCTTGACTACCTCGAGAATTTCTTGTTTTTCTTCTTCTGTAAATGCCATATCGCTACTCCTTTCTTTCTACAAGTTCATACACCTGGCCATAACCTCCGGCTGTCAGGCTATCCCCACACACCTCCTTGATCAGGGTAACGTCCTCACTCTCCAAATTCAGTACTCCCCCACTTTGGACAATTTTCTGAAAAAGGACATACGCCTTAAACTTTTCCTCCCGGCTTACGGGCTTATCCATCCCGTAATTAAACAGGGCCTCCGCCACAGACATAGCAATGTTGTTACCCGTGAGCTTCCGCCCGTCGTAGCCCTTGAACGGACGGTTGAAATCTACTCTCATATCCTTATCTATTTTTTAGTTGTTGCATGAATCATTCGTCGGCCGTCGCGTCATATTCCCTCGCGCTACGAAAACCGACACAAATACCGTTTACAAAGACAAACCACGTGTCGCTGTCATCTATCCGCACAGCGCCGTTCATTCCTCCTTTGATGTTCCCTTTGGAGCTTTTGGAGAAATACCCGTTCGAAAACGTATAGCCGTCGAACCAGCCGGCCCATACGGTATCCCCGCTGGGGTAGGTCTGCGTAGGCTGGCTCGATCCGTAAACAGCGGCAGAACCCGGTGCACGCCCTACTGCCTTCACCCCAAAACGCCCTTCCGTGGAAGCACCAAAGGCGACATCGACCAAGCCATCATTGTTACTGCCATAACCAAGTTTTAGCGTTCGCGAGTCATTCCCAAAATAATCAAGACCTTTCCATACCAGGCGGCCATTCCGGATTTTGAAGTCTCCAATGTCCCCGGATGCGGCCTTGATAGTTCCGCTGATATTGGCGTTCCGGGCCTCGATACTGCCATCCGTTAACACCTTGAAATTGCTATTTGCTGTTACAAGCCCTTCCAGCTCAATTTGGTCAGCCCGGATGGTAACACCGGAAACAAGGTTGCCGAACTCATCACGCTTGACATAGACCTTCAAATCCGCGCTCTTTACAAGTCCATTGCTTGTAACGCCCTCGGCGAACAGCCTGGAGAAATTGGCGGTAGTCACCAATCCTGATTTATTCCGCAATTCTCCATTCTCATCGAAATGGACAGAAATCAGCCTGTTATATTTGGCCGTCGTGATAATGGAGGATGCCTCCAGCACATTGCCGTCCTTATCGAAATTCGCCGCAGCAATTCGGATCATCTTCTCCGACTGGTCGAAGAACGTGGCATACTTGTACGCCAGGG
>ERZ1026960.344-NODE-344-length-24108-cov-11.866337_pt1 | contig 24108 bp, 19 predicted proteins | sample MGYA00519458_ERZ1026960 | MGnify/ENA primary metagenome ERZ1026960 (study PRJEB26926, sample SAMN06164516) | human gut metagenome | biome: ENVO:00009003; feature: ENVO:2100002; material: ENVO:00002003 | host: Homo sapiens | place: USA | collected 2012 ...
GAGCGCAGCATGGACGAGCTGCTGCCCTTCGGCTTTGGCCCCTCCAACGTGGCGGGCAACAGCGCTGTGGAAGAAAAGTAACTGTCTTTCTGCGAAAAACAGCGCAAGCAGGGGAAATTTGGTGAATAAGCATTACTTTTTTATAAATTATACAAGGGATTTGTAAAGAATTTGTAATCGGAAATTGCTTGCATCTGTCACTTCCACCCGCTATACTTGAGCCAGTAGATGTGCCAGAGTGCACATTTCATTCATTTGACGCAATTTTTTAAAATAAAAGGAGAGTTTCTTATGAAGATTTCTCGTCGTAACTTTCTGGCTGTGGCCGGTGCTGCTGCCGCTGCCGCTGCTCTGACCGCCTGCGGCGGTTCCTCCGCTTCCTCTACCAGCACTGCTTCTTCCGCAGCTGCCAGCTCTTCCGCCGCTTCCGGCGCAGCAGACGGCGCTGAGAAGATCGCTAAGGTCGCTCTGACCTGCGATACTGGCACGATCGATGATGAGAGCTTCAACCAGGCTTGCTGGGCTGCTGTTTCCAGCTACATGGGCGACAACTGCCAGTACTACATCCCCGATTCCGATGCTTCCGATGAGGATCGCGAGACCATGATCCGTCAGGCTGTCAACGACGGCGCCGACGTTATCGTCTGCGTTGGCTACCTGTACGGCGCATCTCTGGCATGGGCTGCTGAGCAGTACCCCGACATCAAGTTCATCGCTATCGATGTGACCCAGGGCGATATCGGCACCGACAGCATCCCCGCCAACTGCTACTGCATCACCTTCAAGGAGGAGCAGGCAGGCTATCTGGCAGGTTACGCCGTTGTTAAGGACGGCTACACCAAGCTGGGCTTCCTGGGCGGCATGGCTGTGCCCGCCGTTATCCGTTACGGCTACGGCTATGTGCAGGGCGCTGACGCTGCTGCAAAGGAGCTGGGCACCAACATTGACATCAACTACTTCTACGGCGGCCAGTTCTACGGCGATGCCAACATCACCTCCCGTATGGAGGGCTGGTATGCCAACGGCACCCAGATCGTCTTTGCCTGCGGCGGCGGCATCTACACTTCCGCTGTCGAGGCTGCTCTGAAGAACAACGGCTACGTTGTGGGCGTTGACGTTGACCAGAACTACATCGGTGCTAATGGCGTTGAGAAGGACGGCTACGCTTACAACCCGTTCATCACCTCTGCCATGAAGGGTCTGTCTGAGTCTGTCAGCACCGCTCTGGGCGACATCGAGGCCGGCGAGTGGAGCAACATTGCTGCTACCAACGGTAACTTCGGTCTGGAGGATGGCGACTATGTTGGTCTGCCCACTGCTGATGACAGCTGGAACTTCAAGACCTTCACCAAGGACGAGTACGAGGCCCTGAAGAGCAAGATCGCTTCCGGCGAGCTCGTTGTGGACAACAGCTCCGACGACGCTACCAAGCCCACCGTCAGCGAGTTCACCAAGGTCAACTATATCCAGTAATCGCTATCCCGGAATTACTCCCGTAATAGGGGCGGGGTGCTCATGCAGGGGCACCCCGCCCTTTTTGTATGCCTGTGTGGGAGAAACAGGTGGGAAATCGTGCAGACCATACAAAAGTAATACTTTTACTTGTGCTTTTTGACAAAAAATCAAAAAGCCGTGTGCAAACTGCAAAAAATCAGGTATAATGGGTTGTAGTATAGAAAAAGGTGTCGTTACGGCACGAAAGGAGAGTGAGCAGATTGGCAGAGGATTATGTGATCGAGATGCTCCACATTACCAAGGAATTCCCCGGTATCAAGGCAAACGATGATATCACCCTGCAACTGCGCAAGGGCGAGGTACACGCCCTTCTGGGCGAGAACGGCGCGGGCAAAAGTACGCTGATGAGCGTGCTGTTCGGCCTGTATCAGCCGGAACAGGGCAAGATCCTGAAAAACGGCAAGGAGGTTGCCATCCGCAACCCCAACGATGCCAATGCACTGGGCATCGGCATGGTGCACCAGCATTTCAAGCTGGTGGAATGCTTCAGCGTGCTGGACAACATCATTCTGGGCGTGGAGCCCAACAAGATGGGCTTTTTGCAGAAGGCCGAGGCACGCAAAAAGGTGATGGCGCTGAGCGAAAAGTACGGCCTGCGGGTGGACCCGGATGCCCTGGTCAGCGATATCTCGGTTGGTATGCAGCAGCGCGTGGAGATCCTGAAGATGCTGTACCGCGACAATGAGATCCTGATCTTTGACGAGCCCACCGCTGTGTTGACCCCGCAGGAGATCGACGAACTGATGGAGATCATGCGCGGGTTCAAGAAGGAGGGCAAGTCCATCCTGTTCATCACCCATAAGCTCAACGAGATCATGGCTGTGGCCGACCGCTGCACCGTGCTGCGCAAGGGCAAATATATGGGCACGGTGGATATCAAGGACACCACCAAGGAAGAGCTTTCCCGCCGCATGGTGGGCCGTGACGTGCAGCTGCAGGTGGAAAAGCAGCCCGCGCACCCCGGCGAGACCGTACTGGACGTGGAAAACGTTACCATCCACAATGACCAGCGCAAGAAGGACGTGGTGAAGGACGTGTCCTTCAAGGTACACGCAGGCGAGATCGTCTGTCTGGCGGGCATCGAGGGCAACGGCCAGACCGAGTTTATCTACGGCCTGACCGGCCTGAGCAAGCTGTCTAGCGGCAAGCTTACGCTGGACGGCAAGGATATCACCCACGAGAGCATCCGCCAGCGCTCCAAGGACGGCATGGGTCACATCCCGGAGGACCGCCACAAGCACGGTCTGGTGCTGGATTTCAGTCTGGAAAACAACATCGTGCTGCAGCGCTACTGGCAGCCGGAGTTCCAGAAGGGTGGCTTTATCCGTGCCGATAAGGTGCGCGAGTACTCTGACAGACTGATCGAGCAGTACGATGTGCGCAGCGGTCAGGGCAGTCTGACCACCGTGCGTAGTATGTCCGGCGGCAACCAGCAGAAGGCCATCATCGCCCGCGAGATCGACCGCGACCCCAAGCTGCTAGTGGCAGTGCAGCCCACCCGTGGTCTGGATGTGGGTGCTATTGAGTACATCCACCGCCAGATCGTGGCCGAGCGCGACAAGGGCAAGGCCGTGCTGCTGGTCAGCTTGGAGCTGGACGAGGTGATGAACCTTTCTGACCGCATCCTTGTAATGTACGAGGGCGAGATCGTGGGCGAGTTTGACCCCAAGACCACCACCGTGCAGGAGCTGGGTCTGTATATGGCAGGCGCCCGCAAGCAGGGAAAGGAGGAGCAGTAACACATGAATAAGAAAAAACTTTCCCGCAGCGGCAGCCTGCAAAGCTCTGTTACCAGCGTGCTGGCTGCACTGCTGTGCATCCTGATTGGTTTGCTGGTGGGCTTTCTGGTGCTGGTAGCCATCAACCCCGCACACGCATGGGGCGATGGCTTTGTGCGCATCATCAAGGGCGGTTTCCACGATGCCCCCTACGGCGTGGGCAAGGAGCTGGCCAATGCCGCACCCCTGATCATGACTGGTCTGTCCGTGGCCTTTGCCTTCAAGACCGGCCTGTTCAACATCGGTGCAGCCGGTCAGTATACGCTGGGCGCTTACGGTGCGCTGTACTGCGCCATCATGCTCAAGCTGCCCTGGTTCGTCTGCCTGCTGGTAGCAGCAGTGCTGGGCGGCCTGTGGGGTGCGATCCCCGGCTTTTTCAAAGCCTACTTCAACATCAACGAGGTCATTACCTCCATCATGTTCAACTGGATCGGCCTGTATCTGGTGAATGAGCTCATCTACCAGAACGGCACCGGCCCCATGTACGATGTGCGCAACACCCGTACTTTGAACCTGAGCAAGAATGCCGATTTTGCCCAGTCCCTGATCCCGGACTTTGGCTTGAACAAGCTGTTCCAGACCAACAGCACCACCATTGCCATCTTCTTGGCGGCAGCGGTGGCCGTGCTGATCTGGGTGGTGCTGAACAAGACCACCTTCGGCTACGAGCTCAAGGCCGTTGGCCTGAACAAGAACGCCGCCCGTTACGCCGGTATCAACGAGAAGAAGAACATCATCCTCTCCATGGCCATTGCCGGTGCGCTGGCGGGCTTCGGCGCAGGCCTGTTCTATCTGTCCAACGTGTCCCAGTGGAACCCGCTGAACTCCACCAGCCTGCCGGGCATGGGCTTCAACGGTATCTCGGTGGCACTGCTGGCAAGCTCCAACCCCATTGGCACCGTGTTCTCTGCGCTGTTCATCTCCCACATCTCGGTCGGCGGCTCCTTCCTGTCCACCAAGTTTTACCCCACTGAGATCTCGGATCTGATCAGCGGCATCATCATCTACCTGTGCGCATTCTCCATGCTGTTCCGCGGCAAGATCCAGAGCCTGCTGTTCCGGAATGCCGAAAAGACCAACGTGAACGCAGAGCCTGCGCCTGCCGCAGAAAAGACCAAAAAGGAGGGCAAGTAATATGCTGCTTCTGATCAAATATACCCTGCTGTACGGTATCGTGCTGATGCTGGTGGCACTGGGCGGTATGTTCAGCGAACACTCCGGTATCATCAACATTGCACTGGAGGGCATCATGGTCATCGGCGGTGTGGCCGGTGTGCTTACCCTGACCATGCTGCCTGCAAGCCTGTCGCCCTTCCTTGTGGTGCTGATCTCCATTCTGGTGGCAGCGCTGGCGGGCGTGATCTACAGCCTGCTGCTGGCCTTTGCCTCCATCAACCTGAAGGCGGACCAGACCATCGGCGGCACGGCACTGAACCTGCTGGCTACCGCCATTGCCGTGGTCATCTCCAAGTACTTCAGCGAGAGCGGCAGCGCCAAGCTGAACTACTCCAACAAGCCCTTCCTGTTCAGCATCGGCGGGCTGGAACTCAGCGTGTTCGTGCCGTTGGGGCTGATTTTGCTGGTGGTCAGCTACATCGTGCTGTACAAGACCCGCTTTGGCCTGCGCCTGCGTGCCTGCGGCGAGCACCCGCAGGCTGCGGACTCGGTGGGCATCAACGTTTACAAGATGCGTTACGCCGGTGTCATCCTTTCCGGTGCGCTGGGCGCCGTCGGCGGTCTGGCGTATATCGTGCCCCCGGTGCAGACCTGGAACTTTGAAGTCGGCGTGGCCGGTGCAGGCTTTCTGGCACTGGCAGTTATGATTTTTGGCCAGTGGAAGCCTTTCCACATCTTTGGCGCGGCCATGTTCTTTGCCGTGTTCAAGAGCCTTGCCAATATTGCAGACTCCACCTTCCTCGCACAGCTGCACTGGTCCAGCAACATCTATAATATGATGCCCTTTGTGGCCTCCATGGTCATTCTGGCCTTCACCTCCAAGAACAGCATGGCACCCAAGGCCGAGGGTATCCCCTACGATAAGGGCTCCCGCTAAGCGTATTCGCTAAAAATCCGTAAAACGAAGGCATCCGCAGTCATCCATGTGCTGCGGATGCCTTTTTTGTACGGGGCAGGGCATATTTTGTCCATATATTTGTCGGCAGAAAATGGCATTTTTACTTGTAAAATACAACAAGATGTGCTATCATTATAAAACGAATGTGTATCTATAGGAACCCGGTGTACATTTCTTGCACTGCGGAAAACAAGAAAGGTGAGTTTCGCTATTATGGACGAAAAAGCAACTATGGGACAGTCGCTCCGGAACATGGAGGACGAAGAGACCATTGATCTGATGGAACTGGCCCGCCTGCTGTGGGCACATGCCGTGCAGATCGTGGCAGCAGCTGTTGCGGCAGCGCTGATCTGCCTGCTGGTGTGTATGTTTGCGCTTACACCCAAGTACCAGGCATCTATCAACATGATCGTGAATACCCGGCAGGATAACTCCTCCACCTTTACCAGTGATAACTTCAATTCTGCCAAGAACCTGATCAGCACCTATGCGGTCATCATCAAGGGCAACACCGTGCTGAACGAGGTCATTGATGAGCTGGATCTGGACATGACCTACGCCGAGCTGTACGACATGGTGGATGTTGCCGATGTGGACGCTACCCAGATCATGAAGATCACGGTCACCGATACCGATGCAGAGCGCGCAGGCGAGATCGCCCAGACCATTGCCGACATCGTGCCCGATGTGCTGGTGGAAAAGGTGGAAGCCGGTTCCTGCAAGGCGGTGAGCGATGTGTCTATCAACCCCAATAAGGTGTTCCCCCAGACTACGAAGTACGTTGTGCTGGCAGGTCTGCTGGGCGCTGTGCTGGTGTGCGGCGTGCTGGTGCTGGCACATCTGCTGCATGACACCGTTGTGGATGACGAAGATGTTCAGAAGAAGCTCGGCCTGCCCGTGCTGGGCCTGATCCCGGAGGTGTAAGACGATGTGGAATCTGTTTAACAAAAAGAACAAAACTGACGACGAGCACCGCACCCTGCAGCTGATCACCGATAAAAAGATGCCCTTTGGCTATGTGGAGGCCTACAAGTCTCTGCGCACCAATCTGGACTTTATGGCAGGTTCCATGGACGTGCACACGCTGGTCATCACCAGTACCGTGCCGGAAGAGTCCAAGAGTAACGTGGCGGTCAATCTGGCGCTGACGCTGGCCGAAAGCGGCAAAAAGGTGGCTCTGGTGGACTGCGACCTGCGCAAGCCGGTGCTGCACCGCTACCTGAAGGCCGGTCACAACGTAAAGGGCGTTTCCAACGTGCTGTCCAACCAGTGCACGCTGGACGAGGCTTTGCAGGAGCTGAAGGAAATGAACCTGACCTTCCTGCCTGCCGGCACCCCGCCGCCGAACCCCTCCGAGATGCTGAGCCAGCCGCAGATGCAGGCCATGGTCAACACCCTGCGGGAAAAGTTCGATGTGGTCATCTTTGATGCACCCCCGGTGTCCGTGGTCACCGATGCAGCCGTCATCGGCCGCTATGTGGACGGCGCGGTTTTCGTTGTGCGCTCGGACTACGCCCCCGCCGATGCGGTGCGCGGCGCAGTGAAAAAGCTGCAGGATGCCGGTGTCCGGGTGCTGGGCAGCGTGCTGACCCGCTACGACATGAAGAAGGCACTCAAGGGCTCCAGCTACGCATACAGCTATGCCTACAATTACAACTATGCCTACGAAAAACAGAAGGCTGATGTTACTGAATAAGGAAGCACTGCTATGACCGATCTGCATTGTCACATTCTGCCCGGCATGGATGACGGCGCAAAGGATACAGCAGTCTCGCTGGAGCTGCTGCGCAGGGAATACGAGGACGGTGTGCGCAACATCGCGTTCACCAGCCACTTCAACAGCGAGCGTACCACAGTGGAAGCCTTTACGGTAAAGCGGCAGGCTGCCTTTGAACAGCTGACCGCAGCGCTGGAGGGGCAGCCCATGCAGTTTGATTTCAAACTGGGGGCGGAGGTGTTCTTCTCGCCCGGCCTGTGCGAGCTGGACACCCGGGCGCTGTGCATGGGGGACACCGCTTATCTGCTGCTGGAATTCCCCACCACACACAAGCCGCATTTTATCCGGCAGACCCTGTACAATCTGCAGCAGCAGGGCATCGTGCCGCTGATCGCGCATATCGAGCGCTACCCCTATGTGCTGGAGGATCCCACCCTGCTGTACGACTGGGTAGCCGCCGGTGCCTATGCGCAGATCAACGCAGGAGCACTGCTGGAGCCTAAGCTCTGCAAAAAGTTGTGTAAGTTCATCCAGTGGGGATTGGTTCATGTTATCTCCACCGACACCCATTCCCCGGACAAGCGCCCGCCCCGCATGGCACAGGGTGTGCAGCAGCTGGAAAAGCTGCTGGGCAGGGAAGCTGCTGCCCGCATCGTGCGCAACGGCGATGAACTGTTCCATGATCAGGAACTGGACGCGGCGACCCTGCATCAGCCCAAAAAGTTTTTGGGCATGTGGGTCTGATCCTAAAGTAAGGAGAAAACTGCCCGGGCAGAGAATTACTCTGCCCGGGCAGCGGATTTTGGTATGAAGAAAAATAAGGTCCTGAAAATTGTGTTGATCGTGCTGGGCGCGCTGGTGGCTCTGCTGGCAGCAGCTGTTCTTGGCGTGCTGTTCTACCTCCACAGTATGGCAGCTGGTATTCCTGAAACCCTGCCGGATGCTCCGGCGGACAGCACACAGGTCACCCTGACGGATGATGATCTGGATAAGCTGCTCAGCGGTGAGATCACGCTGGAGGAACTGGCAGATGAAGCCGCAGCGTCCGGCAGCGGGGAACAGGAGGCATCCGCCAGCGCTCCGCAGCAGGAGACAGGTGCGGTTTCCTCCCCGGCAGGTTCTTCTGCTTCTTCGGGGAGCGCTGCCTCCCGGACGGAGAGCAGCAGTACAGCGTCCTCCAGCAAGCAGGAGACTGCCGGTACAGCCAATTCCGGTACAGAAAAACCGGCGTCCTCCTCCGGCAAACAGGAGGCCGGCTACGAGGCCGAGGTCAAGGCACTGCTGCGGCAGCTGTACAGCGTCAAGGCACGCGCCGAGGCAGAGCTGAACAGCTGCATTGCCGGAGCAAAGGCAGAGTTCAAATCGCTGCCGGAGTCTCAGCAGACACAGGCGCGAAAGATCTCCATCGTGCTGGCCAGAAGCGGCAGACTGTATGCGATGCAGGCCTCCTACGACAGGGAAGTGGGGAGCATCGTCAGCCAGATGCGCGCCATTCTGACCGCCAACGGCCAGAGCACCGCATTGGCGGATCAGGCCATGGCCTCCTATAAGGCACAGAAGAGCGCCATGTACTCCCGGCTGACCGCAAAACTGTACTCCTGACCCGCAAAACGACCCATGACCACCCGCAGCACATCTCCCGGGCACTGACTGTGCCGGAAAGGGGCTGCGGGTGGCTTTGTTTTGCCTTTTTGCTGTAATATGGAGAAAAATGCCAAGGACATGGAGGGATGACTCTGCGGCAGAGACGCTGCCTTTTACGCCGACAGGGGAGGGCGGATTGTACGCGCCAACGAAACAATCCCCCAAAAGGCCGGAAAAGTAGCACTTTTACCTACGAATATACAGGAAATTTGTATAAAGTATAAGATTTCACTCATGCTTTGCTATAATGAAGTGAATTATTTTCATGTAAATTGACAAAAATCGTGGTTATCCTTATAATAAATAGAGTGTTTCTCGGGTATGGACGATGGTGTTTGTGCAACCGCAAGATGCCATCGTTTTATTATTCGCTTTTCTGTCCGCGTGCCAAGGACAGACGTCTGCTATGTGTGAGGCTGGCGGACTGCGGGAAAGTATGGCTCGGCCTGAGAGCAAAAATAGTAATTCATTGATAGGATTGGAGTGGCATCAAACGATGGCAAAGTACATCATCAAGCGTGTCGCAATGGGTATCTTCAGTATCTTCATTGTGGCTACGGTTACCTTTTTTGTCATGAACCTGGTCCCCGGTGGCCCGTTCGTGGCAGAAAAGTCCATCAGTGCCGCTGCTCAGCAGGCTCTGGCCGAAAAGTATGGCCTGGATAAGCCGCTGGGTGTGCAGTACGTCAACTATATGAAGGGCCTTCTGCACGGCGATCTGGGCCTGAGCCTGCGTCAGCGCGGCCGTACCGTCAACCAGATCATTGCCAGCAAGCTGCCGGTGTCCTGCCGCCTGGCAGGCATTGCAGTGGTTGTGGCTCTGTGCGTGGGCATCCCGCTGGGCTGCATTTCCGCTTACAACCGCGGTAAGTGGCTGGATAACGTTATTATCGTGTTTGCAACCTGTGGCATCGCGATCCCCAGCTTTATTTCCAGCGTGCTGCTTTTGTACCAGTTTGGTATGAACATGAAGGTGCTGCCCACCGTTGGTCTGAACAGCGCAGCCGCCTATATCATGCCGGTCACCGCACTGGCCATCTATCCCTCGGCTTATATCACCCGTCTGATGCGCTCCAGTCTGCTGGACGTCATGGGTCAGGACTATATGCGCACTGCCCGCGCAAAGGGCGTGTCCCAGTTCATGATCCTGTTCAAGCACGCACTGCGCAACGCCATCCTGCCTGTCATCACCTACGTTGGCCCCATGCTGGCCAGCCTGATGACCGGTTCTTTTGTGGTGGAAAAGATCTTCTCCGTGCCCGGTCTGGGCCGCGATTTCGTGTCTGCTATCACCAACCGTGACTACACCATGATCATGGGCACCACCATCCTGCTGTCCAGCATGGTCATCATTGCAAACGTGATCGTGGATATCCTTTATAAGATCATCGACCCGCGCATCAAACTGCAGTAAGAGAAAGGAGCGATTTTCATGGAAAACATTAAAAAGAATCCGCTCAGCCTGCAGCTCAACGCGGAGGATTTTCTGCCCGCCAGCAATGAGGAAAAGCAGAGCCTGGTGGTCATGCGCGAAAGCGTCAACTTCTGGAAGGACGGTATCCGCCGCCTGAAGAAGAACAAGATCGCCATGGTCAGCTTTGTGTTCATCATTGCCATTGCCATCTTTGCCTATCTGCTGCCCGCCGTCTGGCCTTACAGCTATTCCGAGCAGATGAAGGGCAGCAACAACCTGAAGCCCTTCGAATACTCTGCCTCCGAGCAGGCGCGTATCGACGCAGGCGAAAAGGTGTTCCCGCACATTCTGGGCACCGACCGTATGGGTCGTGACTTCGCTGTGCGTATCATGATGGGCACCCGCGTCAGCCTGTCTGTCGGTCTGATCGCTTCTGTGCTGGTGCTGATCATCGGCGCTACCTATGGTGCGGTTGCAGCCTTTGCCGGCGGCTGGGTGGACAATATCATGATGCGTATCACCGATATTCTGTACACCATCCCTGATATTCTGCTGATCATTCTGCTGGGCATGGCCCTGAAGGATCCGCTGGACAAGCTGTCCACCCAGCCCGGCTTCAAGTGGATGCAGACCCTTGGCCCCAACATGATCTCCATCTTCATCATCTTTGCTCTGCTGTACTGGGTCGGTATGGCGCGTATCGTCCGCAGCCAGATCCTGATCCTGAAGGAGAGTGAGTACGTTACCGCTGCCCGCGCACTGGGCGCTTCCAGCGGCCGTATCATCAAAAAGCATCTGCTCACCAACTGCATCGGTACCCTGATCGTTACCACCACCCTGCAGATCCCGGCTTCCATCTTTACTGAGAGCTACCTGAGCTTCATCGGTCTGGGTGTTGCAGCCCCGCTGCCTTCTCTGGGTTCTCTGGCTACCGATGCCGTCAAGGGCATGAACACCTACCCCCATCTGCTGATCGCACCCGCACTGATGATCAGCGTGATGATCCTTGTGTTCAACCTGTTCGGCGATGGCCTGCGCGATGCCTTTGACCCGAAGCTGAAGAATTGATGAGGTGAACAGAAATGAGCGAGAAAATTCTTGATATCAAAGAAGAACGCCTTTCTTTCTTCACCCCTGCGGGCGAAGTAAAGGCACTGAACGGCGTTTCCTTTACCATGAATCAGGGCGATGTTCTGGGCGTTGTGGGTGAGTCCGGCTCCGGTAAGTCGGTCACCGCCTACTCCGTTATGGGCCTGACCGCTTACCCCGGCAAGCTGGTGGGCGGCAAGGTGTGGTTCAACGGCCACGAGATCGAGAACATGAAGGAGAAGGACTTCCGCAAGATCCGCGGCAACGAGGTCTCCATCATCTTCCAGGACCCCATGACCAGCCTGAACCCGGTGTACACCATCGGCAACCAGATCGTGGAGGTCATCCGCCTGCACACCGATAAGAACAAGGCCGATGCATGGGCACGTGCCAAGGAGCTGCTGGAGCTGGTTGGCATCAACGAGCCCGAGAAGCGTCTGAAGCAGTACCCCCACGAGCTGTCCGGCGGTATGCGCCAGCGCGTGATGATCGCGATTGCACTGGCCTGTGAGCCCAAGCTGCTGATTGCTGACGAGCCCACCACCGCATTGGACGTGACCATTCAGGCACAGATCCTTGAGCTGATGCAGGATCTGCGCAAGAAGCTGGGCATGAGCATCATCATGATCACCCATGATCTGGGCGTTGTGGCTTCCATGTGCGAGAAGATCGCCGTCATGTATGCCGGCCACATTGTGGAGTATGGCACTACCGACGAGATCTTCTACCAGCCGGGTCACGAGTACACCAAGGGTCTGATCAACTCCATCCCCAAGCTGAACACCGCAGAGCACGAGCGCCTTGTGCCCATCGAGGGTACCCCTGTGGACCTGCTGAATCCGCCGGCCGGCTGCCCCTTTGCGCCCCGCTGCAAGAACTGCATGAAGATCTGTCTGAGCAAGATGCCTCCGCGCACCGAGCTCAGCGATACCCACTATACCTACTGCTGGCTGCAGCAGAAGGCTGAATTTGAGAAAGGGGAAAAGGCAGAATGAGTGAACACAAGACGCTGGTCGAAGTCCAGCACCTGCAGCAGTATTTCCCCGCCGGCGGTGTGGGCAAGAACCGCAAGTACGTTCAGGCTGTGGATGACGTAAGCTTTGCCATCCGCAAGGGCGAGACCCTTGGTCTGGTAGGCGAGTCCGGTTGTGGCAAGACCACTACCGGCCGCACCCTGCTGCGCCTGTACGAGCCCACCGGCGGTAAGATCTACTATGACGGCAACCTGCTGTTCGATAAGGATAACAAGATCGCAGTGGATATGCTGCCCTACCGCCGCCGTATGCAGATCGTTTTTCAGGATCCCTACGCAAGTCTGGATCCTCGCATGACCATTGGCGACATCGTGGGCGAGGGCATTGATATCCATCATCTGGCTGAGAACGAAAAGGACCGCCACGATAAGATCATCGCTCTGCTGGAGCGCGTTGGTCTGAACAGCGAGCACGCAAACCGCTACTGCCACGAGTTCTCCGGCGGTCAGCGTCAGCGCGTGGGCATTGCCCGTGCACTGGCTGTGAACCCCGAGTTCATCGTTTGTGACGAGCCTGTCTCTGCACTGGACGTTTCCATTCAGGCACAGGTCGTCAATATGTTCGAGGATCTGCAGCAGGAGATGGGTCTGACCTACCTGTTCATCGCCCATGACCTGAGCGTTGTCAAGCACATCTCCAACCGCATCGGTGTGATGTATCTGGGCAAGATGGTGGAGCTGGCTGACAGCTACGAGCTGATCACTCACAGCATCCACCCCTACACCCGCAGCCTGATCTCCGCAATTCCGGTGGCAGACCCCATTACGGCCCGCCAGTCCAAGCGTATCGTGCTGCAGGGCGATGTGCCCAGCCCCCTGAACCCGCCGTCCGGCTGCCGTTTCCGCACCCGCTGCCCCTATGCAGACGAGCAGTGCGCCAACGAGGTGCCCGAGTTCAAGGAGGTCTCCACCGGCCACTGGGCAGCCTGCCATCACCTTGACCGCGTGAAGTGAGAACACTTCACACCAGTAAAAGGTGAAAGCAATTCAACTTAGCGCTGAAATGTTGTCACAAAATGGTTACAGTCCAAGTTTTGGACTTGTAACCGGCATGAGAACGCATTATAATCATTCGTGTTCCTCCGGTGTACAAATTATTTGCACCGGATCGAATATAGAGGCGGCTGGGGGAACCTGGCACACTCAAATTTGATATAAGGGAAGGATATTATTATGAAACGCATTTCTCGTCGTAATTTCCTCAAGGTTGCAGGCGTGGGTGCCGCTGCTCTGGGTCTGGCAGCCTGTGGCGGCAGCAAGTCCGGTTCTACCGCAACCTCCGGTTCTGCTTCTTCCGCTGCTGGTTCTTCTACCGGCAGTGTCAACACCGCTGGCTTCACCGTCCAGTACGGCCCCAACCCCGAGACTCTGGATCCCTCTTTGAACAGCGCTGTTGATGGCGCCAACACCATCATCACCATCTTCGAGCCCCTGCTGATCATCAACGAGAACAACGAAGTTATTGGTGGCCAGGCTGAGAGCTGGGAAGCAAGCGAGGACGGCCTGACCTGGACCTTCACCATGCGTGACGGCCTGAAGTGGAGCGATGGCACCGACCTGACCGCTAAGGACTTTGAGTACAGCTTCAAGCGTATGGTCAACCCCGACACCGCAGCTCCCTACGCAAAGACCTGCCTGGGCATGATCGATGGTTTTGACGCAGCTGTCGGCTTCCCCGATGCAGACGGCAACCCCACTGCAGAGCCCAACCCCGATGCTCTGAACGTCAAGGCAAGCGACGACGGCAAGACCCTGACCATCGTGCTGTCCTACCCCTGCTCCTACTTCGACAAGATGGCCGCATTCGCATCCATGAGCCCTGTGCAGCAGGCTACCGTTGAGGCCAACGGCGATGCATGGTGCACCTCCGCTGAGACCTTCGTCTCCAACGGCCCCTACATGATCACCGAGTGGACTCCCTCCGAGCGTATCGTCCTGACCAAGAACCCCAACTACGTTGGCGGCTGGGATAGCTCCAAGATCGTTTCCGACAGCATCACTCTGCTGCTGCTGGAGGACTCTTCCGCTTCCTACGCTGCTTACAACAGCGGCGAGGCTGTCCTGATCAAGGACGTGCCCACCGACGAGATCCCCAGCCTGACCAAGGCAGAGGACGGCGGCGACTTCTATGTTGACACCATTCTGGGCACCTACTACATCAGCATGAACCTGCAGCGCGATGCCTTCAAGGATGCCAAGGTCCGCAAGGCTCTGGCTCTGGCTATCGACCGCGACTACGTTGCCAACACCATCATGCAGGGCACCTACTCTGCTGCTTCCAACATTGTCGGCCCTGGCATCGTGGACGAGAACGGTTACTTCTACGACAACGCAAACGGCGGTTCTCCCTACATTGCAGCTGACTACGAGGCAAATATGGCCGAGGCTAAGAAGCTGCTGGAAGAGGCTGGCTACCCCAATGGCGAGGGCTACCCCACCATCGAGTACAGCACCAACGATTCCGGCTACCATGTGCCTCTGGCAGAGTACCTGCAGCAGACTTGGGGCGATCTGGGCATCACTTTGAGCATCAGCAAGATGGAGTGGTCTGCCTTCACCGCTGCTCGCCGTGCCGGCGAGTACGATGTTGCCCGTAACGGCTGGGTCATGGACTACAACGATCCTTCCAACATGATCGAGATGTTCTGCACCGACAACGGCAACAATGATGGTAAGTACTCCAACCCTGACTTCGATGCTGCTATGGAGGCTTCCAAGGTTGCTGATCCTGCCGAGCACTTTGCGCAGCTGCATAAGGCTGAGGACATCCTGATGGAGGATATGGGCTGCATCCCCGTTGCTTACTACAACGACTTCTGGCTGCAGAGCTCTTCTCTGAAGGGCGTCTGGCACAGCCCCTACGGCTACTGGTACTTCCAGTACGGCTACATCGAGGAGTGATTTCCTCCCTGTGCTGTGCAGCGTAAGCTGAGCTGTAAACTATAAGCACTAAGCACCCCGCTGACCGGAAACGGTTGGCGGGGTGCTTTTTTGCTGTTATTTTGTAAAAAAGACGAGTGCTCGGCAAAACCGAGCACTCGTCTTTTTATGTAAACTATGCTGAAATAACCATGTCTTGCTTACACGGCAGCCATGGCAGCAAGAACGCTCTGCCAGCTCTTGCTGCGTGCGGCAGGCACCGGCGCGGGGCGGGTGTGCCGTGTAGCAGGAGCACTATGACCGGTCGCAGAGGATACCGTCAGGGCAGGGGAGGGGCAAAAGAACACAGCAGTGTCCTTTGCCAGCCACTGCGCAGCCAGTGCGGCGGCCTGCGGGTCAGACTGCAGGGCACGGCGCTCGTTTCCGGCCAGAAAATCAGCCAGCCAGTACAAAATTGCGGCCAGCGGCAGGCAGGGGGAAGCGTCCTGACTCCAGTAACTCCAGCGTGCGCCGCGGCCGAGGTGGCTTTCGACTGTGATCTGTGCGCCGGTGCGGGCATTCTGCGGGATGATACCAACATAGTTCGTGCCGGCGCGCTGCCCCAGTTCCTCCACAAGGCGCTGGGTGCGGGCGGCATCCAGTCGATCCTCCCGGCAGTAGGCGCGGAAGTCGGTCTGGCTGAGCAGGCTGTCGGCACTGGACGGAAAACGTCCGGTCAGCTGCCCATCGGCATTGTGGCACAGCTGCCAGCCCTTGCGGAACAGCTGAAAATTCAGGCAGCGCCGCCCCATGGTGGAGTAGCACACAAGGGCGCTCTGCTCCCCGGGCAGCTGTTTTACTTCAAGATAGGCATCGTTGCCGCAGGTGTCCTGCAAACGGATGGTGAGCAGCAGCTGTGCACCGGCGTGCAGGGTGGACATGGCGTTGTGCATGGCGTCAAAATAACGGGAAGCGTCCATGATTGATCTCCTTCCTAAAAAGCAAACAGCGAAACGTTGTAAAAGTGCCAGCCGGGTGATCGGGCCGACAGGCTATATAAAACTTCTCTGAACGTAGTATAGCATACTTTTGAGGAAAAAACAACTGCAAGTTTCTTCAAAACGACAAAATTTTGCAAAAGCTTATGGCATGGAGCAAACAGAAGTTCAAAGCATGGTTGTGCTTTATGATAATCGGTTGTGAAAAATGACCCCTGCGGGAGATGCCGGCTAAGGCAGGAGTTGCTCCCACAGGGGTCATTTTATATTTCTTCAATCGCCAAGCTCCCGGATCTCGTTCTGGATCAATCGCCCGGCAGCGCGGGCAAGCTGATCCATGCCGCGGATGCGCGCCATATTTTTGCCGTAGATCTGCGTGGCGGCACCGGCGCTGCTGTCCTCGCCCATAAAAACGGCAGACACCCGCACGCCCTGCCGCTGCAAGGTGCGCACCTGCGCGGCGGTATCGGTAACACCGGCGGCGTCCTCGTAGGCGCAGCCCAGCGGGTTCTCTGCTGTGGGCGGAATGCGGCGGCTGTCGTTGGGGCTGGCATCGGTCAGCAGGATCATCAGATGACGCGGGGCGGGGCCGGGGGCATACCGGATCAGATCGCCCGCAGCTCGCAGCGCCAGACCGTCCCGGTTCCAACCTGAGGCGAAGTACCGGAAGATGCTCTGCCGGTTCTTGTCCGCAAAGCCTTTCAGCACCCGCAGTACCGTGTAGCCCCGCAGGCTGCTAAAGGCACTTACTCGCACCGGAATACCGCAGTTGGCCAAGCTTTCGGCCAGAATGACACCCTGCGCCGCGATCACCTCTTGACAGTGCAGGCGGGAGGCGGAGGCGTCCAGCAGCAGATCCACCGTAAAAGCGGGGCAGTTTTCCTCCTCCGGGCACAAAAACACCCGGCTATCGTTCAGGTAAGGGGCGCGCCACACCCGCCCGGCGCACAGGTTGCCGCTGCGTGCCACCCGCTGGTCGGGCTGCTGATGCACCAGAATACAGTTGCGGATCTGTTCGGTAAGGCGCAGCACCACGCTGCGGTGCAGCTCTTGATTTTTGGCGTAGTAGGCACGGTTGCGTTCGGCCTGCAATTCGGCCTGCTGTGCCAGCTGCCGCGCTTCCGGGGTGGGTGCCTGCGCCGGGCTGGGTACACCGGCGCTGAACCACAAATGACAGCCCAGATGCACCCCAGTGCACAGTTCCTGCTCGGCCTTGCGCAGCTGCTCCGGCGGGTAGAAGCAGCGCCCGAAGCAGCTTTCAATGTAGGCGCGATCCTGCGCGGCGCGCTGCTTCAGGGTGATGTTTGCCCGGCGCTTGTCCACCGCCAGCCCGCTGCCTGTGGCATCCACCGCGCCGGAATGTTCCACCGTCACCCGGTCGGTCTTGATCATCTGGGTGGGCATGGTTTTGGTGGCAAGCTTTGCCCAAAAGCCTTGCAGCTGCAGATGCAGCGCGGGCTTCTGGCGCACCTTGCCGTCAAACAGGGCGAATTTTGCAAACAGCGCCAGCAGGTCGTTTTTGAGCTGTGCTGGTTCCGGTACGGTCTCCGGTTCCAGCGCGGCGGCAAGGCTGCTCTCGTAAGGGGTCATGACCGGGGCGGTGTGTCCCAGCACCTTGCGCCAGCGCGCAGCCTGCATGGTGTACACCAGCTGGTTTTTCGCCATCCACTCCTGCCGCGAAAGCTTGTACTGGATGGCAAAAAAGTAGTCCGCGTGGGCAAACCGCAGCGCCTCCAGCACCGGGCGGCGGGGCAGCTCCAGCCGGTATGCGGCGTTTTCCAGATATAGCCACGCCATATCGTCCAGCATGGGCTGGCGCACATCGCCCTCCCAAGCGGAAAAAATGTCCCGGATCAGCGCATCACCGTAGTATTTATGCACCAGCCCTACGATGCAGTTCATGTAAAAATCAATGGTGCCGTCTGTGTTATGGGCCAGAAACAGCGGCTCAAAGCCGTAGGCTCCGGCAGCGGCCCAGACCTGATTGGCCGCACGCCGCTCCTGCGCGGTGTAGCTTTGGGCGTCCATCAGGCAAACAGCTTTCCGGCATCCAGCTTGGCCGGGATGCGCGCGGCGATCACGTCCCGGATCAGCCCCTGCTCGTAGGAGTCAAAGGCTTTATTGGTAATGCCCATATCCAGCGCCGCCCCGGCCGGGATGCCCCTGCGGATCAGCCGCAGCGCGTCCAGCATACCGCGCAGATCCAGCGCTTTGGTGGAAATCTCGGCACTGTCGCACTTTTTCTGCAGGTCCAGAAACAGCAGTGCAAACTGGTGTACATATTTTGCGGTAAGATCCGGGAACTGCGCCCGCAGCAGCTTTTCCAGATTATCCTGCGTGATGGTGGGCATCTGCACCACCGCAAAGCGGGAGGTAAGCGCCTCGTTCAGCTCCCGGGTGCCCGCGTAGCCGTAGTTCATGGTGGCAATAAAGCGGGTCTCCTCGGCCAGCGGGATGCGGTCGTACCCGGGCACATCGATGGCGCGGCGGAAGTCCAGCACCGCGTGCAGCACTGCCAGCGCCTCGTTTTTGGCCATGTTGATCTCGTCCAGCACGCCAAAGCCGCCGCACTGTGCGCAGCGGTACACCGGCCCGGGACGGAACACCACCTGCCCGCCCGCAAAGGTATCCATGCCGATGAGGGAGGCGGCGTCCATGTTTACATGAAAAGAGATGTCCCATGCGGGGCGGCCAAAGGCGGCAGCAAGGTTTTCTGCCAGCACGTTTTTGCCGGTGGCCTTGCCGCCGGCCAGCAGCAGGTTTTCGCCGCAGAGGATGGCCGCCAGCGCCTGCTCCCACACCTCTTTGCCGTAGTAGGTAAAGGCAGGGGCGGGGATGCGCGGGCGCAGCGCCTCGCTGAGCGGATGGGCGGCGCGGTATTCCTGCACCGCCGTAAGCAGGGCGGGGTCCACCCCTTCCTGCCGTAAGGTATCCAGAATATCCGACATTTGTACAAACACCTCGATCTCTGACCGGGTGGGATGAACTGCCCGGTTCCACGCTTATCATAGCACAATCGCGGCCATTTGTGTAGGGGGCGTGCGGTGTAAAAAAGCAAAGAGGGGCAGCCCCAAATGGGACCGCCCCTCTTCACATGAAAAAGAAGAAACGCTTAGAGTATGCTGGAGAACCGCACTTTATCAGGCGTTCTCCAGACCGGCCATCTGCTTGATGGCCTTCATGGCGAAGGTCAGGGTGCGGCCCATAGCCACACCGGCCATCAGGCAGGGGTAGTTGTTGGCAAAGAAGCTGCCGGACATATCGCCGGTAATGTACAGACCCTCCATGGGCTGATTGTTGGTGTCCAGAGCCTGACCCTTTTCGTTGATGGCGATGCCCTGCTCGGTGGTCAGCAGGGAAGCACCCAGCCAGCAGCCGTAGAAGGGCGCGGTGCGAATGGCGCTCAGGCGGTAAGCGGGCTTGCCGAAGTCCTCATCGTTCTGCTTATCGTACAGCTCATTGTAGCGCTCCACGGTAGCAAGGAAGGTATCCTTGGCAGCGCCGGTAAAGCCCATCTTGTCGGCCAGCTCGTCCAGAGTATCGCACTTGAACAGTGCACCGGCCTCGATAGCCTCGTCCATCTTGCCCTGAATGTACTTCTCACCGCCGTTGCGGGTCTGGGCAGAGCAGCCGATGGTGTGGAAACGCTTTGCGTCCTCCAAAATGTTGGCATCGCAGATCTGTGCGTAGACGCGGCCCGGCTGGTGGGCGGCAGCGTAGACGATATCGTTGTAGGGGCAGCTCTCGTTGGCAAAACGCTCGCCGTTGCGGTTTACCTTCAGGAAGGGCTGAGTACCGGGGTTGTACTGGCGGATCTTACCGGGGAAAGCCTTACCGCCAAAGGAGCTCTCGCTGTCCACATAACCGGCATCCACACCGGGGGCTACGATGCCGCGGTCAAACAGCATGGGAGCAGATTCCTTGTCCAGATTAGCACCTGCCCACACTGCTGCACGGATGCCGTAGCCCTTGTCGGCGGGGGAGTAGGAGCAGGCGGTGGTCACGCTGGTACCCAGCGGGTCCAGCTGCTCCATCATGTAGGGGTTGCCGGGAAAACCGCCGCAGGCCAGCAGCACGCCCTGATTGGCGTTATAGCGGATGAAGTGGTCATCCTCAGTGCTCTGGGCGATGACGCCGGTAATGCGGCCATCGCTGTTCTTTTCCAGCTTGGCAAGGCTGGTCTTGAAGTCTACATCGTAGCCCAGCTCCTGAATGTACTGCAGCAGCAGCTCGTTGCGGGGCAGACCGGATGCGCTCTCGCTGGCCATGTAGTTGTGCTCCTGCACAGGGTAGAGGTAGTCGGTGTTGTGCTCGGCATTCTCTGCGGGCCATGCAGCCTCGCTGCCGGAGGTGAAATCGCACACCCAGCCGTACTTATCTTCCAGAATGCTGCGCATAAAGTCGTGCATGGCAGCAGATTCGTTGATCCAGGTTTTGACAACGCGCTGGTCGCACTTGCCGGAGGCGTAGCGGGAGATCTCGCTCAGCAGCTTTGCCTTATCGGTGGCGGGTTCGCCAGCTTCCTTAGCGGCAGCAGAATCAACAGCGCCGTACCAGTGACGGGTGTCCTGCACGTTGGCGTTCTGCTCGATAACACGGAAGTTCAGGCCGTTGGCAGCCGCATAGGCGGCAGCGAACATACCGCCATTGCCAGCGCCCACGATCAGGATGTCGGTGTCCACGGTCTCGGTGATGGCGGCCTCGTCGATGTCAGGCTCTTTGCCCAGCCAGTCGTTCTCATCGCCGGTGGGCAGCTGCACGCTGGAGACCACGGCCTCGCCCTTAGCCTGTGCGTAGCAGCTCTTGGCAGCCTTCATCACGGCGTCGGAGGTGATGGTAGAACCGGAAACACCGTCGATCTCGGCAGAACCAGCAGCCAGCAGCTGCTCGCGCAGCTCATCGGCAGCGGCAGCGCCGAAGGAAGCGGTCTCGCCGGAGGTATCCACCACCACGTCGGTGACAGCGCTGTCGGAGAAGGTCATAGTGACCTTGACGGTGGAGGAAATACCCTCGGCAGTGCCCTCGTAGGTGCCGGGGATGTACTGACCGGCAGCACCGGAAGTGGAGGCAGAACCGGAAGCGGAATTGCAGGCAGCCAGAGCACCGGCGGTCACACCGCTCATGGCGGCGGCAGCGGCGATCTTGATAAAGCCCTTACGGGAAATTTTGTTCATAGGTACGCTCTCTTTCTTTTTGTTCTTCTTTGTGTTCCTTCTTATCGTGCAGCAAAGTAAAAGGCACTTTGCGGAATCCTTAACAATTGTAGCGTAGAAGGGCACTATTTACAATTCGAGTTTTGAATATTATAATTAAGGAAAACCTAATGTATTGCGGGAGGGAGAAAAGCATGAACGAGAGCGCACTGGAAGGCTTTGTAAAGATCGTGGAACTGAACAGCTTTTCTGCGGCGGCAGAGGCACTGTATCTTTCCCAGTCGGCACTTTCGCAGCAGATCCGCACGCTGGAAGGGCAATTGCAGTTCGAGCTGTTCCAGCACGTGCCCCGCCGGGTGGTGCTGACCCCGGCGGGACAGGATTTTTACCCCAAGGCAAAGCAGCTGGTGGCTCTGTATCAGCAGGCGTTGCGCCACGCCCGCGCGGTGCAACAGCAGGAAAAACCGCCGGAACGGCATCTGGTGATTGCAGGCTGCCATGAGGCAATGCGGATGTTCGCATACGACTTGTTTTCCCTGACAAGTGACTTGTGCCTGCAGTATACCTCCATTCTGGGGTGGTGTGCCAACCGCAGCGAGGTCTGGCGCAGCCTGAAAAAAGGGGAGATGGATCTTTCCTTCCAGCTGGAAAGTGCAGAGTTCTACGCGCAGGGGCTTACCTTTGTGCCGCTGTTCTATATGCCAGAACTTTGCATCCCCATCCACCCGCCCGCTGATATGCCGGTGGGCAGATTGACCTTGGAACAGGCATTGCAATATCGCTGGCTACCCATCAAGGAGATGTACCAGACTGTCTACGAAACAAGCCTGCTGCAGGAGGGAATGGACCGAGGGGTGGAGTTTACGCCGGTGGGCGGTATCCGCAGTGCGGCCTACGGCGACCCGGCACTCAAGATGGTCCCGGCGGTCTATTACCGCAGGCCGGACCTCAGTTTTGTGCGGGTACTGGACTGGGGCAGGGGACACCGCTTCGGCGTTGTGCTGGGGCAAAAGCGCGAGGATCCGGTAGTAATGGCCTATGTCCGCGCCTTGCAGCAACAGCTGCCGCCCCTTGCGGAAAAGTTGTTCGGCCTGAAGCTGGAACCGGTGGAGGAATCATAAAGAAAAGACGAAAACCCTCTCAGGCACCGACAGATGTAGAAAAGCTCCCCCCTCTCGGGGGGAGCTGGCATCGCGCAGCGATGACTGAGAGGGTAAAACAAAGAGCACCTATTGCCCTAAAAAGGCGACAGGTGCTCTTTTTGCAATTATATTGTGACGACAGGTGCTTTAATCCACCACGTCCTCAAACTGGCTGTTGTACAGGTCAGCGTAGAAGCCGCCTGCCTCGATCAGCTGGTCGTGGGTGCCCTGCTCCACAATGTCGCCGTCCCGCATCACAAGGATGAGGTCGGCATCCCGGATGGTGGAAAGGCGGTGGGCGATGACAAAGCTGGTGCGCCCCTCCATTAGGCGGTCCATGGCGGTCTGGATGCGCTGCTCGGTGCGGGTATCCACGCTGCTGGTAGCCTCGTCCAAAATCAGGATGCGGTTATCTGCCAGAATGGTGCGGGCGATGGTGAGCAGCTGCTTTTGTCCCTGACTGACGTTGGAGGCGTCCTCGTTCAGCTCCATCTGGTAGCCGCCGGGCAGGGTGCGGATAAAGTGGTCGGCGTTGGCAGCCTTTGCGGCAGCAATCACCTCTTCATCGGTGGCGTCCAGCCGGCCGTAGCGGATGTTCTCCATGATGGTGCCCTTAAACAGCCATGTGTCCTGCAGCACCATGCCAAAGCCTTCGCGCAAGGCGCTGCGGTCAAAGTCCCGCACATTGTGGCCGTTCAGGGTGATAGAACCGGCGTCCACATCGTAAAAGCGCATCAGCAGCTTGACCATGGTGGTCTTGCCCGCACCGGTGGGACCCACGATGGCTACCTTCTGGCCGGGCTGCACCGTGCAGCTGAAGTCGTGGATGACGGTCTTGTCCGGGGTGTAGCCGAAGCGCACATGGTCAAAGGTGACCTGTCCGTCAATGTCGGCGGGGTCGGCGCGGCGGGCAGGGTCGGCCAACTGCGCCTCCTCCGGCTCGTTCAAAAACTCGAACACGCGCTCGGCAGCAGCAGCCATGCTTTGCAGCATATTGGACACCTGCGAAAGCTGCTGGATGGGCTGGGTAAAGTTTTTGACATACTGGATAAAAGCCTGAATATCACCAATGGTGATAACACCGTTTGCAGCAAAAATGCTGCCCACGATGGCCACTGCCACATAGCCCAAGTTGCCCACAAAGTTCATGATGGGCATCATAAGGCCCGAGAGGAACTGGCTTTTCCATGCGGATTCGTACAGCTTATCGTTGGCGGCGTTGAAGTCTGCCAGTACCACGGCTTCGCGGTTAAACGCCTTGACCACATTGTGGCCGGCGTAGATCTCCTCGACCTGACCGTTGACCACGCCCAGCGTAGCCTGCTGTGCCTTGAAGTACTTCTGGCTGAACTTGACCACCACCAGCACCAGCGCCAGCGATACCGGTAAGATCAGCAGGGCAATCAGGGTCATGCGGGGGCTGATGGAAAACATCATCACCAGCACACCGATCATGGTGGTCACGCTGGTGATCAGCTGGGTGATGCTCTGGTTCAAGCTCTGGCCCAGTGTGTCCACATCGTTGGTGATGCGGGAGAGCACCTCGCCCACGGTGCGCTTTTCAAAGTACGCCAGCGGCAGGCGGTTGATCTTTTCACTGATCTGGCGGCGGAAGTCGTAGCAGACCTTCTGGGAAAGGCCGGTCATCAGCCAGCCCTGAATAAAGCTGAAGGCGCTGCTCAGCAGGTACAT
>ERZ1026960.348-NODE-348-length-23981-cov-6.718256_pt1 | contig 23981 bp, 27 predicted proteins | sample MGYA00519458_ERZ1026960 | MGnify/ENA primary metagenome ERZ1026960 (study PRJEB26926, sample SAMN06164516) | human gut metagenome | biome: ENVO:00009003; feature: ENVO:2100002; material: ENVO:00002003 | host: Homo sapiens | place: USA | collected 2012 ...
GGGTGAAACCCTTTTTGGACAAAAGGCTTGCAGTCTGCTGCGCGCATAATTGGTTCGCCGATGGCGAACCAATTCCACACTTGCAGCCTGAGCAGAATTTTCGGCCAGGTACACGCCCCGGCCGAAAATGATTTCATTTGCTTTGCCGCCTGCGGGCGGCAAACTCTGCGAGGCTTCTTTGGATTCTGTGAGGGCAGGTCACTGCTCCTCGGAGATGTCCATGCCGAAATACTTCACGGACAGCCGGGACAGGGTGCCGTCGGCGTCCATCTGGGCCAGGGCATCGTTGATGGCGGAATAGTCCCGCTGCTCCGCCGGGGCCTCCAAAAAGCCCAGCACCTGCCGCAGCTGCTGCCGGTTTCCGCCGCCGATGACGGAGGAGCCCATGCCAATGACGCTGATCTTCTCCCCGCCGTGGGGCAGTGCGCGATATTCCGTGTGTATTCTCCTGACTTTGTTATATTGTTCAGTCCAGCGCGTCGCGGCTTTCAAACACGTCGCGGACAGAGCCGTTCCGGTCGATCTCCGGCTCCGGAGCCGGGGCCTTGGCCATCTTCAGCTCCTGCCACTTGGCCTTGTCGATCAGCAGCTGCCGGGGCTTGGAGCCCTCGAAGGGACCCACATAGCCCCGCTCCTCCATCTGATCCACCAGCCGGGCCGCCCGGGCATAGCCCAGCTTCAGCCGCCGCTGGAGCATGGACACAGAGGCCTGTCCCGTCTCCAGCACCACGTCCACGGCGGCGGTGAGCAGCTCGTCGTCGGGACTCTCCCCGGCAGGCTCCGGCGCACCGGCGGACTTGCCGCCGCCCTTTTCCTTCTCCTTCACCGCCTGCTCGATCTTGTCCATGACGTCCTGGGAATACTCCGCCTCGCCGCTCTGCTTCACATAGTCCACCACCCGCTCGATCTCCTCCGGGGTGATGAAGCAGCCCTGGACCCGGGTGGGCTTTCCGGCCCCCAGGGGGGCATACAGCATGTCGCCCTTGCCCACCAGCTTCTCCGCGCCGGTGGTGTCCAGAATGATCCGGGACTCCAGAGACGAGGCCACGGCGAAGGCAATGCGGCTGGGGATATTGGCCTTCATCAGGCCGGTGATCACGTCGGAGGAGGGCCGCTGGGTGGCGATGACCAGGTGCATCCCGGCGGCGCGGCCCATCTGGGCCACCCGGCAGATGGATTCCTCCACCTCCTTGGCCGCCACCAGCATCAGGTCCGCCAGCTCGTCGATGACCACCACCACGGTGGGCATTTTCTTCAGCTCCTCATTGCGCTGGGCTAGGGCGTTGAACCCGGCCAGGTCCTTTACCCCGTTTTCCGAGAACAGCTTATAGCGCTTCATCATCTCATACACCGCCCACTGCAGGGCCCCGGCGGCCTTTTTGGGGTCCGTCACCACGGGGATCAGCAGGTGCGGGATGCCGTTGTAGGGGGCCAGCTCCACCATCTTCGGGTCCACCATGATGAACCGGACCTCCTCCGGGGTGGACTTGTACAGCAGGCTCACGATCAGCGAGTTGGTGCACACGGACTTACCGGAGCCGGTGGTGCCAGCGATCAGCACATGGGGCAGCTTGGCGATGTCCCCCACGATGCAGTTGCCGCCGATGTCCTTGCCCACGGCGAAGGCCACCCGGGACTTGTGCTCGGCAAAGGCCCGGGAGTCGATGACGTCCCGGATGCGCACCGCCGTCACCACCCGGTTGGGCACCTCGATGCCCACCACGGAGCTTTTGTTGGGGATGGGCGCAATGCGCACGCCGCCGCTGCCCAGGGCCAGGGCGATGTCGTCGGCCAGATTGGTGAGTTTGGACAGCTTCACCCCCTGGTCCAGGGTAAATTCGTACCGGGTGACGCTGGGCCCGTGGACCACGTCCCCGGGCTTGGCGTCCACGCCGAAGCTGGTGATGGTCTGGGCCAGGCGGCGGGAGTTGCTCCGCAGCTCCGCCCCCACCTCGGTATAGTTGTCGTCGCTGTTCTGGTCCAGCAGGGTCACCGGGGGATACTGATACGCCTCCTCCGGTTCCGCCAGCTCCTCCTCGATGGCCTGGCTCACCTCCTGGGCGTGCTGCTCCACCTCCCGGGCGGCAGATTCCTGGCTCCGGCGGGACTTTTTCTCCGGCTGGGGGGCAGGCTCCGGCTCCGGCTGGGCCGCAGGCTGCGCTTCCGACGCAGGCTCCGGCTCCTGGGGCCGCAGCACCTGGTCCGGGGTCATCACGTCCTCCCCTCTGCGAGAGAAGAAGCCCTTCCCCTTCTTCCGGGGCAGAGGCTCATCGGGAATCTCCTGGGGCTCAGGTTTGGGCTCCGGCTTGGGTTCGGGCTTGGGCCGCACCGGCTCATCCTCCAGGGGCACATCCACCGATGGACGCTGCCGCCGGGGCTTTTCCGGCCGGGCCGGGCGCTCCGGCTCCGGCTCATAGGGGACCCGGTCACGGGCCCGCTGCACCAGCTCCCGGGGGGATACCCGCAGCGCCGCGAATACCGCCGCCGCCAGCAGCAGAAGCAGCACGATCACGGACACCACCGTGCCCACCAGCCGCTTCATGCCCAGGGCCAGTCCACCGGCCAGTGCGCCGCCGCTTTGCAGCAGCAGGCCGCTGGCCCACAGGCTCTTCATGGCCGGGGCCAGGCCGGTGACGGCCTCTCCCCTATACAAAAACAGGTGCAGGATGGCCCCCAGCAGCACCGGCAGCACCAGGGCGCAAACCGTACGCAGCACCACCGGACGCCCCCGGTGGGCCAGCAGGTTCACCCCCGCCAGGGCCAGGGCCGGGGCCGCCAGCCAATAGCCGTAGCCCGCCAGGCCCTTCAGCAGGTTCCCCAGCAGGTTCAGCACAATGGCGTCCGCCTGGAAATAGCTGACCACCACGCACAAGGCCAGCAGCAGGCACACGCCGCCGCTCACCTCCCGCCGGATCGGCGGGAGGGCGGATTTCTGCGGAGCCGTCTTTTTGGTTGTGGTTTTTTTCTTCTGTCCGGACGCCATAGTGGTTCCTTTCTCTTATTTAATGAGCTGCACCACGATGGTCAGCAGACCCACGGCCCAGCAGTAATAGGCAAACGCGCCGAATTTTCCCTTGTTGGCAATGCGCCGCAGCAGGCCAATGCACAGATACCCGGACACCGCCGCCGTCAGCACACCCACCAGATACACCGGCACCTGGCTCCAGTCGACTCCTGCCTCCACGGCGTCCTTCAGGCTGAGGATGTTGGCCCCCAGCACCGCCGGAATGGACAGCAGGAAGGAAAACCGCACCGCGAACTTCCGATCGAAGCCCACGAAGCACCCGGAGGTGATGGTCATGCCGGACCGGGAGATGCCCGGCACCGTGGCGACGGCCTGGCTCACGCCCACCGCCACCGCATCCAGCAGCGATGCCGTTCGCTCGTTTTTCCTCCCCTTCTTCACCCGGTCGCTGGCGAATAACAGGAAGCCCGTGACGATCAATGCCCCGCCGATGAACAGCATGTTATTGCTCAGGCCCAGGACCTTGTCCTTGATGGGCAGCACCGCAAACAGCGGCAGGGTGCCCAGGATGATCAGCAAAATCAGCCGCCGGGCCGGAGGCAGGGGCTTGGGGGTGGACCGGTGGGCCAGGTCCCCGATGCCCCGGAAGAACTCGGCGATCATGTCCTTGATGTCCTTCCAATAGGCCACGAACACCGCCCCTAAGGTGCCCAGGTGCAGCAGCACGTCAAAAAATTCCGGCACCTCCGCGTCGATGTGCAGCAGGTTCTGCGCGATGGACAGATGTCCGGAGCTGGAAATGGGCAAAAACTCCGCCACGCCCTGCACCAGGCCCAGCAGGAAGGAAGAAAAAGCATTCATATTTACATTCTCCTGTCTTTTCAGATTACATTTTGTTTATTTCTGTCGGATTATTCCGATCTGTATTCGTTTCAAAAATACGGATACGTTTGTACTATAGCACACTCCGGGGGAAATTACCAGTGTAATTTGCGCCCCGGGGAAAAGATTTCCCCGGGGCAGGCGGGCCGCAAAAAAAAGGGCGGACGCCGGCGTCCGCCCCGATCTTTATCCGAACAAAAGGATGCACCACCAGATGGCGCCGATGACAGATACGACCAGCCCCAGCAGGAGCATGATGCCCCGGGCCAGGTCCGTGGCCTGGAGCTTTTCCGTGTTGTCATAGAAAAAGCCCAGCAGGAATTTGTCCAGGGCGATGGCGGGCTTCAGCAGCAGGGGGAGCACCAGGCCCAGCAGTAGGAACAGCCCCGCCGTGAGAAATTCCCCGGACCGCCCGGCGATGCGGGTCTGGTGATTGCCCAGGGCCATGCTGTACAGCGTGTTGTCGGTCAGTCCCGGGCTGAACCCGGCCTTCTCCTGCACCAGGGTGCTGATGGACCAGCTGTCGCCCGCTGTCATGAACGTTCCGGTGGCGGTGTTGTAGGTGATGTTGCGGACCACGCCGTCCATGGCCATTTCCGCCGCCCGATAGGAGCCGTTTTCCGCCAGGGACAGGGTAAACTCCGCCGTCTGACCTGTGGGGGAGTGAATGCGCAGGCGGTTGTCCTCCGTCACCTCCACCGTGGAGCAGCCTGGGCGGGTATAGGTCCTGCCTTGTTCCCCGGCGGTCATGCGGTAAAAGCCGCCGTAGTTCCACACGCCGGGGCGCAGGCCCCACACCAGGGCCGAGACCGCCAGGAGCACTGCGGCGGCCAGTTCGATTTTCCAGATGATGCTTTTCATGATGGATTCCCTCACCTTTCCAGCGAATTTCCGTCTGTTGCAGCTGTGGTTCTCTGTACAGTTATGTTACTATATTTATGCAGAATTGTCAATGAAAAAAGGTGTTTTCGATTTAATATTCATTATTCTTTATGGCCGCCGATCTCCCGGTGAATGGCTTCCCGGGAAAGTCTGCCGGGGTTGAAATAAACCTTGGAGGCGATCACGATCTTACCCCGGCTGACATTCTTTTTAGGGCCTTGCCAAAGCTCATGCAGCCCACGCAAACCTTGGAAATTTCCATATCGGTCTTGCCTAATTTCGTGTATTCCATGCGTCAGCGCTCCTCATTCTCACTTTCCGCTGAACACCGGGAAGAAGCTGAACTCGCCGCAGTCCTTGATGGGCGCGGTATGCATCAATTGCATTACGTCAGCGTCAACACCTTTTTCCGAAAAAATTACGGTGTCACCCTTTATCGGGCGGCACCGTGTTTTTTACTCCGTTGCGATTTTTCAGGGGACGTGGTAAAATGTATTTTGCAGGGCTGTGAGCATTTATTTTTCCTTGCAGTCAATGCCGCCTTGCTGGACACCACGCCGCTTATTACCCACCCCTTCCCGCTGAGCGAGATTGAGGAGGCCTACCGCATCTTTGAAAATCGTCTGGACGGCGTCATCAAGGTGGCCATCACGGCGCATCCCTCAAAAACATAATATGGAGAGAAAACCATGGCCTTTGACTTCAAGAAAGAATACAAGGAATTATATATGCCGAAGAACCGGCCGGAGATCGTAACCGTGCCGAAGGCAAACTATATCGCTGTCAGAGGAAGCGGCGACCCCAACGAGGCGGGCGGCGCCTACCAGCAGGCCATCGGCGTGCTGTATGCGGTTGCGTACACACTGAAAATGAGCTGCAAGACCGATTACAAAATGGAGGGCTTCTTTGAATATGTCGTCCCGCCGCTGGAGGGCTTCTGGTGGCAGAACGGGAAAGACGGCATTGATTATGCCGACAAATCTGCATTTCACTGGATCTCCGTGATCCGCCTGCCGGATTTTGTGACCCGGAAGGACTTTGTGTGGGCTGTGGAAACGGCGGCGAAGAAGAAAAAGCTGGACTGCTCAGCGGCGGAGTTTCTGACCATCGAGGAGGGACTTTGCGTGCAGATGATGCACCTGGGGCCTTTTGACCAGGAGCCTGCATCGGTTGCGCTGATGGACGCCTATCTGGCGGAACACGGCTACGAGAATGACCTGAGCGAAACAAGGCTGCATCACGAAATCTACCTGTCGGATGCCAGAAAGGTCGCACCTGAAAAGTGGAGGACCGTCATCCGGCACCCGATCAAAAAGAGATAGACAAATCGGAAGTTGAGGAGGTAAGTATGATAGTACCTGTAGATGAAACAAATCTTCTTCAAGCCGCAACCATCCATTCAATATCCTGGAAGGAATCGCATCGTGCATTTTGTACTCCTGATTTCATAGAAACACACACGCCAGATCGGCAACGGGAGTATTTGAGAAACAAGATGAACAACGGAACAAAGCTCTATATGCTTATAGAAGAAAAACCAATAGGGGTTGTTTCTGTGACAAAGGGTTTAATAGAGGATCTTTATATTCTTCCAGATATGCAAAACATGGGTTATGGAACGAAATTGTTACTATACGCAGTAGGCCAATGTACGGATACCCCTACGCTGTGGATTCTTGAGAATAATATAAATGCTGAGAGACTCTATCGTCGAATAGGCTTTAAGGAAACAGGGAGAAAGAACGCAATAACAAATAGACTTGATGAGATTGCGTTCGCATTGACATAAATTCCAGTTTAACGAACAGGAGATGATCGCATGAAAATCCTATATGAATTATCTTGGCTATGGGAAACGCTGGGCATTGCACTTGTGGCTGCGGCTGTCTGCATGGCTTGCGCCGCGCTGATTGGCAAGGCAGCGAAGAAGAAACTCAGCATAAGGGTGTTGGCAGTCATAGGGGCTGCGGCATTTGTGGGCGCGATTCTGGCGGTTATTCTGATCGCCCGGACGCCGATGCCACTTTGATAGGACGGAGCGTTTGCAGGAAGCGTATGCGTTTGGGAAAAGAATTTACTAAACAAGTCGGGAGTTGTGGAGGTAATTGTCAATGAGAAATATTTACGATAATAGTGAATTTTTTGCCGCATATGCGGAAATGGGAAGAAGCAAAGATGGTCTGAAAGCTGCTGGAGAGTGGCATCAGTTGCAACCGTTATTTCCTAAATTACAGGGAAAAAAAGTTTTGGATTTAGGATGTGGTTACGGTTGGCATTGCAAATATGCCGCACAAATGGGAGCTACTGAAATTCTTGGTATTGATAGTAGTCAAAAAATGATTGCAAAAGCAGTAGCTGATAACTCTGATGACAAAATCACGTATAAAGTTTGCGGTGTTGAAGAATACATTTATCCTGAAAATACTTATGACCTAGTTGTTTCTAACCTGGTACTGCACTATATCGAAAATTTAGCTAATGTTTATCAAAAGGTGTATTGCACATTAAAAGTAGGTGGGTATTTCCTATTCAATATTGAACATCCGACTTTCACCGCAGGTGTTAATGAGGATTGGATTTATGATGAAAATGGGAAACCTAAATATTGGCCAATCGACAATTACTATTACACAGGCGAAAGAGAAACCAATTTTCTTGGTCATCGAGTAATTAAACAGCACCACACATTAACGCAGATATTGAATCCACTTATAAAATGTGGTTTTCAAATTGAGGCTATTGAGGAAGCAATGCCTCCGGCAGATATGATGGGTATGCCGGGAATGTGTAATGAAATGCGTAGACCTATGATGTTGTTGGTTAAGGTTAAAAAGGTTTAATAAACAACTTCCAGTTTGACGGAGAAGAAATGGAAAATATCAAAACCCACTGCCGGTGGTGCAGGCTGGGTGGCACAGCTTCCGTTGCAAATACACCATGTCCACCAGCTGCACTCCGGCCTCGTAGATGGGGTGGTCATAGTGGTCGGTGAAGAAATTGGGAATGCGGTGCCAGCGGACAAAGCCGCACTTCTCATAAAACGGCACAGTCAGCGGACTGTCGCCGGTGCCCACCTGTAAAAGGGCATAGCAGCCAGCATATTGACGCACAAGAAAGTCAATCAGCGCCTTGCCGTAGCCCTTTCTCTGCGCCTCCGGTTCCACGGCGAGGTTCTTAAGCTCCAGAATCCCGCCGCCCTCGTCGGTGACGACGCATTCTGCTTTCACGCCGCCGTCCTCCAGCACATACATGGTGCCCCGCTCCAGATAGCGGTCGATCATGTTCTCCTGCTCATCCGCCAACAGCAGAAGCGGGAGGAATTGCTTTTTATTTTCGTGGATTTCTCGAATATTCATGTCTTCTGCTCCGATAAGTCGGAAGTTACAAAAGTGATATCTCGATTCCGACTACACCATATTTATTTTGCTTTTCTCTGGAATAATACATTTCCATATCTTCGGGCGAGGCGGTATTTATGTTATCCTCATTATAACCGCAGTTCAATAATGGCAAATTATCATATAACTCGGCAAATGAAGAAAACAAAAATAAATCTACAACTTTCACACGCAGGGTATCATTTGAATCCTCCGTATTTATAAACTTTATAGTATCTCCGACAGAAATTTGTTTTCTTTTTTCATCATTCAGACGTAATTCTATTGTTTTATTTCCGGTTCTTATTTCCTGCATCGGTGCAGGAGTTAAATTCATGACGTGTTCTTTCATTCAAGAATTCCCCTTTCAAATTGCAATTTTTCAGTGCTTCTTCACCTTTCGCTTTCCCCCTGCGGCGCAAAGTAACACGCCTGGGCATAGGCGAACTGCTCATGGAACTGCTGGGCGGCTTCCCGGCTCAGGGGCGTGTCCGGCTGCATCATGTCAAAGGCGTGCATATCGGAGTGGTACACGTCCACGCTGGCGGGAATCCCGCATTTCCTCAGGTTCTCGATATACCGCACCGTCTCGGCATAGAATGGCTCGCCGTCCCCCACGATCTGATCGAGCCGAATGCCCAGCCCGGCGGCGTGGGACTTCATGTACAGCAGCGCCGCATAACAGTCGTCCAGCGCCGCCGGATAGGGCGCGGCCAAGGCCAGCCGATACCCCGGCGACACCACCGCTTAGACAGGTGCTCTGATAATTCTCGCATAGGCATATTTTCATCTTAACAGATAACCGGCGCCTAATCAATAGAAAAAGTCCACCGCAGCTTATGGGTGAGGAAATGTGCCATATTCATCTGTCATAGCCGACAGACTTAATGCCTTTGGGAGACGCAGAAATGGAACGACATGCGATGAAATAGTGGAATTGTAAAAATGCCTGCTTCAAGCTGTAATTGCGTAAAAAGCTATATTCGGCGGACCTCCTTTGCTTGCGCGAAGGAGGTCCTTTCGCATTATTAGACGAGGCGGCTCTCTGTTTTTGAGAACAGACAAGGCAGGCACTCACATTGAATAAGCGAATATTCGCCGAAAATTCACAAGCTCCGGTTGACAGAGCGAATTTTATGAGTATAATATAATTAGAATTCGTATGAGGAGGCGTCTCCATGAACTTTGAAACCGAAAATATAGAATTCAAGGCTCAGTTTACTGAGGTAATTTATAAAGAAGTGATCGCTTTCGCAAATACGGACGGCGGCGTGGTGTTCGTCGGCATTGACAACAATGGAAATGCCGTCGGACTGGCAGATGTGGATCAGGAGTATACCCGCATCACCAACGGCATCCGCGATGCTATTGTGCCGGACGTTACAATGTTCGTGCGCTTTTCGATCCAGGATAACAGGGTGGTGCGTATTGCCGTCAGTGAGGGAAGCAACAAGCCCTACTACCTCAAAGGAAAAGGTCTGAAGCCCAACGGTGTTTATGTACGCCAGGGCACCTCCAGCGTGCCAGCATCCCCTGCGCAGATTCGCCAGATGATTAAGGAAAGCGATGGCGATGCGTTCGAAGAAATGCGCTCCATGGAGCAGAACCTGTCCTTTGAGGCTGCGGCAAACGCTTTCGAAAAATATGGAGTGCCGTTCGGCAAGGAAAAGTACCGTGCCCTTGGGATCACACAGAAGAATGATGAGCTTTTTACCAACCTTGCACTTATCATCTCCGATCAATGTGCGCATACGACGAAGGTAGCAGTTTTCGGTGATGATTCCAATACCACCTTCAAGGATAACAAGGAGTTCGGAGGCTCCATCTTTGCGCAGCTGGAGGACACCTTTGATTACCTGATGCTCTGCAACAGAACCAAGGCGTCATTTAAGGGCTTGGAGCGTATTGAAAAGCAGGATTACCCCGAGGAGGCTCTTCGCGAGGCACTTTTGAATGCCGTTGTGCACCGGGATTACAGCTACAGCGGTAGCATTATCATTAATGTGAACGATGAGCGGATAGAGTTCATCTCTATCGGCGGCCTCCTCCCCGGTCTCTCCACCGATGATATCCGTATCGGTATTTCACAACCCCGCAACAAGAATCTTGCCGAGATGTTCCATCGCCTGCGTCTGATCGAAAGCTATGGCACCGGTATCCGCAGAATCTATAAGCTTTATGAAAACTGCCCCGTACAACCGGTCATCGAAGCAACCACCAATGCCTTCAAGATGGTGCTGCCCAATATGAACGCCATGACCGCCGCCGCGCCGAATCAGGCTTCGCCGGTGACCGCGCAGATGCAGAAGGTTCTTGACTATACCTCCGAGCACGGCCATATCACGGATGAAGAAGTCCAATCCTTGCTTGGAATCAAGAAGACCCGCGCTTTTGAGCTTATGAAACAGATGCGGAATATGGGGCTTGTGCAGAGGGTAGGCCGCGGGGCTGAAAAGAAATACTTGCTGAATTAGCACTCAGCCAGTGTTTGCTACAAATAATTAATTGAATGCGGCCATCGGTGACAGAGACTTATTCAGGAAGCAGGAAATGCATGAAAGCATCCATTAAAAACATAGAACAGACCATCGCCTCGGAGCAGTATCGTCCTGCTTTGAGCGAGGAATACCAAGAGCTGTTTCAGCGACTTACTCGGCGCTTAGAAGACACGTTACCCATGAACAGAGCTCGAATTATCAGCGATGAGCTTCGGCGTGTTTCTGAAACTGCACGAGAAGCCGACCTTGACTGCCAAAAATATATGGCGGCCCTAAGCGTATTGGTTGATCTTTCCCTTCAAGGCTGGATTTTTGACTTTCAGGATCATCAGCTTACCTTGAGAATGGAAAACGATAACATTGATGATAAAGAGAAAATACGCTATAGACTTAGCGCAGAGCGCAATGCGCAATTTAAAAGCGAAAGCGTCGCACGCTTCATTATGTATATGGAGACCGAGCGAAATTATAACGGTACTCCAGTATCGGTTAAGTGCTTGATTGGAAATAGACAAGCTGTTTCTGCCCTCGTCTGATGACAAGAAACAGTTACACATTTGGACTACGCATAGATACGGCCTCAGCCAGGAGGCAGCGGTTGCTATATCTAGTAAATCTGTTGATTCAAGCGAGCTTGAGATAAAAATGCCTCGTCCGGCAGATTGGCTGCAGGGTATGGAAGCAACGGTGTACAAGGGGCTACAAGCGATAAAAAGAAACAAGTGGTTTGATAGAGTGGAAAAAGTATCAGATTTTCCACTCTATTTTTACATAGTTGCTGGTTGCGCTGATTGATGAAATCAGGCTGTCAGCGGCTTTCCGCTTGTCCTCAAAGCTGATATGCTCCCAATCGTCCAGATACCCGGACAGTAATTCAATCTGCTGGGAGGACAGCGTTTCAATGGACAGGTCTGCAATCGCCTTGGACAGTGTTTTGCGGCGGTTGTCCAAATCCTCGATTTTTTTGTTGGCGTAGGCAAGCAAGGTGGCGTTGGCCCCGGTCAGCGTATCAAGCAGTTTTTCAATCTCGGCTTCTACCTGTGCAAGCTCCACCTGATAGGCGGTAATCTTGGGATTGACTTTTCCCTCGCCGCCCCGAAGCAGTTTGAACTCCCGGAACTTTTCTCCCATAGCGGTGAAAATGAACTGTTCAAACTCATTCTTGCGGAGTGTGCCGCACCCCGGACAGCCGTATTATAGCCTGACATCAGCCGCCCTCCAATCTGCGAACCATTCGCAGATATTATAGCATTTCCCCCTTTGTCAATATCATCCCGCGATACCGGCGTCTTTCCGACAGTTCAAGATTTGTCAGCGTAAAAGAAAACAGCGTCACATCAAAGGCTTCGAACCGGTGGGCGCTTACGCGGTCAAAGCAGTCCGCGTTTCACGGCATCATCCACCGGCTCCAGTTCTTTTTCCAGCGTACAGGATAGATCCCATAGCAGCTGACGTTCCTCGTCATCCTCTGTGGTCAAGCTGCCCAATTCATCCCACCGCAGAATGATTCGATACAGCGCCAGAGCCTCCTGCTCCGTGAATCTTAATTCCATAAGCGGCGTCTCCCTCTTAGTTGCTTTTCAATGGAAAATCAGTGGTAAACGATACCGTACATTTCATCGCGTCAGCCGCATCTCATTCTCAAACTGCTCCATCGCCTCCTGTCGGCTGGGGACTTGTGCAAGCGTGCAGGAAAACGGCTGGCCGAACAGGGGTTGGGACAGTGTCTCCGCCCAATGCGTCAGCACCTCCGGAGTGAGGGGGCGCTCCTCCCGGAGAAAGATCACCCCGTAATAGGGCGGTACAGACGGGGAAAGCAGCTGTGTCAGCGGGACGCCGCTCCGGACGGAGGCGTTGCAGAAATGCATCTCCGGCGAAAAAAGCGGATAGTACAGCGCCCCGACGAACCAGTCCTGTTCACCGCTTCTGAGCCGCCTTGCCTGCTCCAGAAAGTGCGGATGATCCGGGTTATCCGGCTCCACAAACTCACCGTCCCGAATGGTCTGGTGAAGTGCGGGGAGGTTATGGAAATCAAAGTGGAAAAAGGGCACCTCTCCCGCCTCGTCCTCAGAAAGAGAAAACTCCGCCGCATGGAAAGGTTCCAGGTCCTTACAGCAGCGGTAATAGCCCCACCAGTAGTTCCAGTCATAAATATGCAGATATTTTTTTGCTTTACAACCCATAGATGTACTCCATTCTAACAATGTCGGCACAAGAGAAAATCACAGGAAACTCTCCACCCGGCACCGGCAAAAGCCCGTTCCAAGCCCGTCCTTTTTGCAAGAGGGGCGCTCACAGGCGGCGCGGTGCTCTTCTCATCGGCTCACCGGAATGGAAATCTCAAACACGGCGCCACTATCCCCGTTGTAGGCACGGATCGTTCCCTTATGCAGGTGGATGATCTCCTTGGCCAGGGCAAGGCCGATGCCGGATTTTCCGTTTTTTCCCATGTAGAAGCGGTCAAAGATATGGGGCAGATCTTCCGCGGCAATGCCGTCCCCGTCATCCTGAATCCGGATGGTCACATGCCGTTTCTCCGTGCGGCAGGTCAGGTGCAGCTGGCTGTGGGCATAGCGCACGCCGTTGGATAGGATATTGGTGACGGCTCTGCGCAGCCGGGTATCGTCACAGCTGACCATAACGGGCTTCTCGGGGAAGTCCGGCACGATGGCGATGCCGCCGCCAGCGGCTATCGGCTCCACGGCGCGTATGCTGTCGTAGAGCAGCTCCCGAACATCCATCTCGGAAAGGGCAAGCGGCTGCCGCCCCATATCGATTTTCGAGATGTCCAGAAGCTCGTCCACCAGTTCCGTCATGCGGTCGCTCTCCGCCAGGATCACCTCCGCCGCGCTACCTGTGTCCATCACACCTGCCTGTATGCCCTCCGCATAGCCCTGTATCGCCATAAGCGGCGTTTTCAGCTCATGGGAGGCGTTCTGAAAGAAGGTCTGCTGCCGCTCCGTCTCCTTTTCAATATCCCGGCCGAAGCGGAAGCCCAGCAGGCACATGACGGAGGAGATCGCCAGCAGCACCGCAAAGAACGCCCAGTTCAGCGTCACGATATAGCGGGTGATGGGGCCGATGTCTATATACATGATGTAGGCGTATGGCTTTTCCCAATCGTCCTGCTCCTCCTGCACGGACATGAATATCAGGTGATGTTTGTCCGTTTTGAAGGTATAGCATTGATTGAGTGCAATATCCCGCCCGGCGCAGTATTCCAGCAATTTTTTCTCCAGGTGATAGGTATCCCGGTTCCATGTGTTAGGTCGGTATCCGTCATCCAGTTCCAAAAAGACGATGCTGGGGGTAAAGAAATTCCCCTCCTCCTCGCCCTCGTCATAGATCGGCTCTTCGTCGGTATAGGGGATGGTGCGGTTCTGGTACTGTGCCTCGCTGATGAGCGCCTTTTTTGCCTCACTCACAAAGTGGGCAGGTATGATGAGGTTCACCGCCAGCATGAACAGTGCAAAGAGCAGCAGAGCCGCACCGAGGATCAGATACACGATCCGCAGCTTGATGTTTTTCATGTGCGCTCCGCTCCTTTCAGCTTATAGCCAAAGCCCCATATGGTGCTTACGCTGACGGTGCTGCCCGCTTGCAGCAGCTTTTTTCGGATACGGCGCAGCGTTTCATCGGTTACGCGGGTCTCCACCTCCGAGTCGAAGCCCCACACCGCGCTGAGCAGCTCCTCGCGGGAATAGGCCTTTTCCGGCTGCTTCATCATATAGCTGAGCAGTCGCAGCTCGGTCTGGGTGAGCGACACTGGCGCAGTCCCATAAAAGATGGCGTTTTCCGTGGCGGAATAGCGGATATCCCCGTAATGAAGCTCGTCCTCCTCCGCCGCCGTTTTTCCTCGGTCCATCTCCACACGGCGCAGCAGCGCCTTCACCTTCATCAGAAGAATGGTCGGGCGAAAGGGCTTGGTGAGATAATCGTCGCTGCCCTGACTGATGCCCATGACGTAGTCCAGCTCGCTGTCTTTGGCCGTAAGCAGGATGATGGGAATATCGGAAACAGCGCGAAGCTCCCGGCACACGGTAAGGCCGTCCGTGCCGGGCATCATGATATCCAGTATCACCAGCTCCGCCGGCTCCTGACGGAATGCCTCCAGCAGCGCGTCACCGCTTTCAAAGGAGCGCACAGTATAGCCGTCGCTTGCGAGGAAGCTATGGAGCAGCTCCCGTATGCTCTTTTCATCGTCCGCCAAATAGATGGAATGTCCCATGCGTCCTCCTTGAAAGCAGCGCCAAATGCTGCGCGTGGGCGCAGCATCGGCATCGTATTTACTCAATCATATCAGAAAACCTCTTTGCCGTCAAAAGGGGCAGATGCCGCTTTCGCAGCCGGTGTTGCCCCAAATGGTATCGTACAGCTTGCACAGCTGGTTATCAAGCTCTACCAGACGGTTATAGTCGGCGATCAGCTCGTCCTTTTCCGCGTCGGACAGGAAGCTCAGGCTGCGGATAAAGGTGGCCTCATCATAGTTGTCGAAGTCATAGTCATCCGGCAGATCGAAGTACGCTTCATCTACCTTGTCCCACAGATCGGCGTTCTTCTCGCAGAGGCGGTCATACTTCTGCTCCAGGGTGTCGATCTCATCCAGTACCTTGGGGTCGGCCTTTTCCAGCGCCTTCTCGTAAAGCGGCATATTGTCGCAGTCGGGCAGCTGAGCGTACAGTGCCTCCATCTCGGTGTCAAGGCCGTTCAATTCCTCGATGTCCGCCAGAAGCGTTTCCTTCTCCGCTTCCGTCAGGGCGTTGGTGCTGCGGATAAACGCCGCCTCATCAAAGTTTGTAAAGTCGTAGTCGTCGGGCAGGGCGTTGCAGATTTCGTCCAGCTTTTCCCACAGCGCCGCGTTTCTCTGGAAGATGGCGTCGCTCTTCTCTTCCACCGCCTCGATCTGCTCCCAGATGGCGTCCTCATTCTCGGTGGCAATTTTAGTAACAGGCTCCATTGGTGCGGATGTGGCGGCAAAGGCGGAGGTTGCCGTGCCGATGGCCGATACCATCAATGCCAGTGCCAGTGCAAAGCTCAAAATCGTTTTCTTTTTCATGGTATGTTACGCCCCTTTTTGAAGTATTTTTGGTTGAGTTTCAACCTTGTCTGTAGCATACCAGAAGCTGCATTGAAATTCCCCCGCGAAAGTGCGGGGAAAGTGTCACAAAAGTGCAACGAGACCAGCCCGGAAAATGAACGAAAGCCCTCTCCACGCCTCAAGGGCAGAAACGGGCGGACGTTCTTAAGCAAGAAATCTTTGAGGCGATTGGAACAGAGAAAGGCTGGCTTTTACTACCCGGTTGACAAAACGGATCATTTCCTCCTTGCTGTACTTGTCGTAACCCTCCACAACGACATGCATCAAACCGTTTGACAGATGGGTATACATCATTTCCAGCTCTGTCTCACTGGCATTGGGCAGCTCCTTCCGCCAATAGGCAATACTGTCCTTCTTGGCCAGGGCAATCATCCGCAAGAGGACCGTTGAGCTTGTATTCCCCAGAATCAGAACCCGGCAGGCTGCCTGATTCTGATCGACCATATCGTAGATGGCTTCGATCAGAGCCGTCACGTCAAACGAATTGACATAGCGAAGGGATTCCTCAAATGCATCGATGAGCTCATTCTCAATGCTCTCCATCAGTGCAAAGCAATCGCTGTAATGGGCATAGAAGGTGGCACGGTTAAGCTGTGCCAGGGCACAAACCTCCTTCACCGTAATTTTGTTTACAGGTTTTTCCTTCAGCAGCTTCAGAAAAGACTGCTTGAGCACCATTTGCGTATAGCGTTTCCTTGCGTCCATCTTCTCCATATAGAACCTCTCCAAAAAAAGTTTACAAAGAAAAGCAACACTTCAACAGGTAATGTTGCTTTTCTTTCAGCCGTATGGCAAGTGCTGATTGTTTCTGTATTCCCCCTCAAGTATACTGTACTTGTGAAAGATAATCAACACTTGTGTACTTATTTGAGAGGAGGCTCTTTGAATGTTTGATAAATATCTTGTTACAGGCGCTACCGGCTTCCTCGGCAGGGCTGTTGCGGAGGAGCTGGTACGCCGCAAGGCGCAGGTGCATGCGCTTGTGCTGCATGATGACCCCTATACCGATTTGCTCCCGAAGGAGGTACGCACCGTCATTGGTGATGTGTGCGATAAAAGCTCACTGTCAGACTTCTTCGCGGATGCCGACAGCCGTACCTGTGTGATTCACTGTGCTGGTATTGTCTCCGTCGCGTCCAGGCCCGGTTCAAGGCTCTATCAGGTCAATGTAGGCGGGACATGGAAGGTTCTCCGGCAATGTATGGAGCATGATGTGGGCAAAATGGTCTATGTCAGCTCCGTCCATGCCATACCGGAAAAGCCAAAGGGCTGCATCATTTCGGAGGATTGCGAATTCTCTCCGGGGCTTGTGGACGGAGATTACGCCAAGAGCAAGGCAGCTGCAACCGAGCTGGTATTCGATGCAGCGGAGCGCGGGTTGAATGCCAGCATTGTATTCCCCTCCGGCATCATCGGACCGGGCGATTTGCAGGGCGGGAGCTTCACCTCTATGGCGAAATCTTTCCTTTCTGGAAAGCTGCCCTTTGCCGTTCGCGGCGGATATGACTTTGTAGATGTGCGGGATGTGGCAAATGGCATTCTCGCCTGTTCCGAAAGCGGAGAGCCCGGCAAGGGATATATTTTGTCCGGCTGCTATGTCACGATTCGCAGGATGCTTCAGCTGGTAGGAAAGGCTGCAAAGCTGAAGTATCGGTCCATCTGCCTGCCACTGGGGCTTGCAAGGCTTGCGGCTCCATACTATGAACGTCGAAGCCTGAGGGAGCGAAAGCCGCTGTTCTTCACCCCGTATTCCGTTTCCGTCCTTGCCTCAAACGGGCAATTCAGTCATGCTGCTGCGTCGGAACGCTTTGCATATCAGCCGCGCCCGATTGAGGAGACCTTGGGGGATATGACAGCCTGGCTTCTGAATCAGAAGTGAAGGGGCAATGTGTGCTCCGCTATCAGCCAAAAGCGCCTCAGGCAAATTGCACACGCTATTGATATGCCCCGCGATCAGTGAAAGATAGGGCTGCGAATCTAAACCATTTTTCATTCTTATTTTTAAAAGAGTAAATCAGATTGAAGCCTGTAAAAATGATCGCAGAAATTCCTAAAAACAGCCACATATATATGATCTCCTTAATCTCACATACCCTGCGCTCTTTTGAGGCAAGGCTCGCAATTGTATCGCTTACGGACAGGAACTGCCAATGAGAGGGTCATTCGCAGTCCCTTTATCGATTCTCCGCCAGATATTCCTCCGCGTAGTGGACGGCTACCGCGCCGTCCGATACGGCGGTGACCACCTGCCGCAGCGCCTTGGTGCGCACGTCCCCCGCGGCGAACACGCCGGGAAGATTCGTGCGGGTGGATTCGTCCGCGATGATGTAGCCGGATTTGTCCAGTGCCAGCTCGCTTCGGAACAGCTCCGTCGCCGGGGCGCGTCCCACGCTGACGAACACTCCGTCACAGGCAAGGTCGTGTTCCGCGCCGGTGTTGACGTCTTTTAGCCGAAGCCCCGTCAGGCGGCTGTCGTGCAGCAGAGCGGAAACGGTGCTGTTCCAGCAAAATTCTACGTTGGGCGCGTTCATCAGCGGTGCATGGTATACCTTGGTGGCCCGTAGGCTGTCGCGGCGGTGGATGAGGTAGACTTTTTTTGCAATGCGGGACAGGGCGAGGGCGTCCGCCGCGGCGGAATTGCCGCCGCCCACCACCGTCACGGTCTTGCCCCGATAGGGCGCGCCGTCACAGGCGGCGCAGTAGTGAACGCCCTTGCCAACGAGCGTTTCCTCGCCGGGAACGCCCAAGGGACGAGGCGTCGCGCCGGTGGCGATGACCACCGTGCGGCCCTGAAAAACACCCTCGCTGGTGTCCAGCGTCTTGCCATCGCCTGCGCCATCTTTTCCGGCCGCAGGATACTGATTCTTGATGAGCCCACCAGCGGCCTTGACGGGCAGAATATGCGCCTCGTCGCGAAAAGGCTGAAAAGCGAAGCGCGGCATGGCAGAACCATTCTCGTGCTCACCCACGACAGGGAATTGATCGAGAGCTGCTGCGATAACGTTGTGGAGGTTGAAAAACGATCGCCATGAATCAGCCGAGGACTGTTATGGGATATCCGCGCCAGAGGGATCACTTTCCGTCCCTGCCGGCAGTTCCACCGCGATGGTCGTGCCCTTGTCCGAGCTTTCCTCCACCCAAACGGAGCCGCCGTGGAGATCGGCGATCTCCCACACCAGAGAAAGTCCCAGTCCCGCGCCGCCGTACTCGCGGCTGCGGGATTTGTCCACCCGGAAGAAGGGCTGGAAGATACTGCGCTGATACTCCTCCGGAATGCCGCAGCCGGTGTCGGAAACGCGAATGATGCACTTTTCCTGCCTTTGCGCAAGTTCGACCCGCACCGAGCCGCCCGGCCGGTTGTACTTGACAGCATTCTCCGTCAGGTTAAAGAGCAGACGATAGATCAGCGCGTCGCTGCCGGTGAGAGCGGCGTCGCCCTCCGCTTCCAGCGAGATGCTTCGCTGCTCCGCCAGCGGCGCGAGATCTGTGAAGATCTCCTCGACCATGGGGGCGAGCTGGAGCTGCTCGTTCCGCGCCACCTGCTGCAAATTGCTCATCTCCAGCAGCGTCTTGGTCATCTGTGTCAGCCGCTCCGTCTGCTCGCGCAAAAGCAGGAGAAACTCCGCCGTCTTCGGCCGCACATCGGGATGCTCTGCGGAGAAAAGCTCCAGCTGCGCCTGCATTAGCGCCAGCGGCGTGCGCAGCTCGTGGGCGGCGTTGCCGGTGAACTGCCGCTGGGCGGCAAAGGCGTTGTTCAGCCGCTCCAGCATCTGGTTGAAGGAGCGGCTCAGCTGCTTGAACTCCGGAAGCACATCTTCGTCGATCTTCATATCCGCCAGATTGTTCAGCTGCACCTGCTCCACCTGCGAGGCAAAGCTGCGCAGGGGCTTGAGGGCGCGTCCGCTGACGAAATAGGCGAGGATGCCGCTGAGCAGCGTTACCGCCGCCGTGATGTACCAGTTGGTGGTGCGGAAGCGCCCCTGTGCCCCATCGACGACGATGGTCAGCTCCTCATTGGGCGCTATGAGCTGCGGGTCAAAGCTCGCCGCTCCGTCCTCATTCAGGATCACCGTGCTGCCGCCCTGTAAGCTGTCCGCAATGGTGTCCATATAGTACACACCGGAGGAGCACAGCAGCAAATTCATGGCCACGCAGGTGATGCCGATGAGCAGGACGGTCATCAGCGTGATGCGCCACTGCAAAGAAAGACGCTTCATGCTTCCTCGCCTCCCATCAGATAGCCCTCGCCGATGCGGTTGCGGATGGGATCGTAGCCCAGCGCGGCGCGAAGCTTCTTCCGCAGGGCGGAAATATGCACCCGGATGGAGTTGCTGAAGCTGTCCACGCTGTTGTCCCAGACGTGCTCCATCAGCTCCTCCTGACTCACCGGCCGCCCCTGATGCACCATCAGGTATTCGAGTATCCCCGTTTCCTTGCGGGTGAGCGTCAGCGTCTGCCCGCTGACAGCGGCGGTGCGGGAGCGGGTGTCAAAGCTCAGGTCTCCGCAGGTCAGCAGTACGCCCTGCTGGGTGAACTGCCGCAATGTCAAGCTGCGGATGCGGGCCTCCAGCTCGGCCAAGTGGAAGGGCTTTGCCAGATAGTCGTTGGCCCCGGCGTCCAGCCCCTCGACCTTGTCCTCCACCTCGCTGCGGGCGGAGAGGATCAGCACCCGCGTCTCCCGGTCGGTCTGCCGCAGGGTGCGCAGCACCGTCATGCCGTCCTTTTTCGGCAGGTTCAGATCCAGAAGTACCAGATCGTAGCGCTCCACGCCCAGAAGTGCCAGCGCCATTTCCCCGTCATAACAGTAGTCCACGCTGTAGGCCAGCCGCCGCAGGCTGCGGACGATGGTCTCGCACAGGGCGCGTTCATCTTCAATTACTAAAAGGTGCATGAGAGCCCTCCTTTTTATTTCTTCGTTTTTGTGTTGCTTTCATTATAGCAAAAACAGATAAGGTTTGCGTTAAATTTTTCTTCTTAACAGAGACTTTAACTCCCCTGCGCTATGATAGGGGCAGAAAATCGGAAAGGGTGATGAAAAATGAGCTGCAGGAAAAAGGCGGCGGCCCAGGTGATCCTGCTGGCAGCGGGAGCCGCCATGCTGTGCTTCGGCGTCTGGCGGGGCGAGGCAGCGACGGTGCTGAGCAAAGCAATCAAATTATGTCTGGAGTGTGTGGGCATTGGATAAGAAAAAAAGTGGCGTATCTCAGGTGCTGTCCCGCTTCCGGGGCTGGATCCAGGCGGGAGCGACGCTGCTGACCAACCTGCATCTGCCGAACTTCCTCAAGGGCGGACTGTATCAGGGGGCAGGGAAGACCGTCTGCGTGCCGGGGCTGAACTGCTACTCCTGTCCGGCGGCCTCCGGAGCCTGTCCCATCGGGGCGTTTCAGGCGGTGGTGGGCTCGTCCAAGTTCAGCTTCTCCTATTATATCACAGGTTTCCTCATTTTGCTGGGAGTCCTGCTGGGACGCTTTATCTGCGGCTTCCTCTGTCCCTTCGGCTGGTTTCAGGAGCTGCTGCATAAGATTCCTACGAAGAAGCTCTCCACAAAGAAGCTGAAGCCTCTGACATACCTGAAGTACGCCGTGCTGCTGGTGATGGTTTTCCTGCTGCCGGCGCTTCTGGTGAACGATGTTGGCATGGGCGACCCGTTCTTCTGTAAATACCTCTGCCCCCAGGGCGTGCTGGAGGGAGCCATCCCGCTGTCCCTTGCCAATGCCGGCATCCGGGCGGCGCTGGGCAAGCTGTTTACATGGAAATTCGGCATTCTACTGTCGGTGATCGTGCTGAGCGTACTGTTCTACCGTCCCTTCTGCAAGTGGCTCTGCCCGCTGGGAGCGTTCTATGCACTGCTCAACAGGGTATCCCTCTTCCAGATGAAGGTGGATAAAAACAAGTGCGTCTCCTGCGGGAAATGCGCCAGAGCCTGCAAGATGGATGTGGACGTGACAAAGACGCCCAACCACACCGAGTGCATCCGCTGTGGGATGTGTATACGCGCCTGTCCCACAAACGCCGTGTGTTTCCGCTATGGCTTCGGAGACGGTAAAGATAAGACAAAAGCAGCGGAAACGCTGCAGACAAACAACAATATCAAGGAGGAAACAAACAAATGAAAATGAATAGGACGAATACTGCCGGCAGAATTCTGGTGCTGCTGCTTACTGCACTGCTGGTGCTCTCTCTGGCCGCCTGCGGCAAAAAGGGCAACGACGACATGACAAAGCCCGGCGGTGAGCCCAAGAACGCCCAGGAGGCGGCCGCTATGTACAAGGCGCTGATGGACCAGGAGAATGCCATTCTGATGGAAAACCAGTCCCTTTGGGAGAAGGTGTTCATGTCCGCCGACAAGGGCATGACCATGCAGGAGGACGGCAAGAACTACGGCGATTTCCTGCTGGACACCATTGAGTCCGCCAAGGACAAGTTTACCGCCGACGAGCTGAAGCTGCTGCGCCAGGGAGGCGAGAAGATCCGGGAGATCGAGCGCACCCTGACCGCCATTGAGGCCAAGTTCCCCGAGGCGGCTCCCAAGGCCCCGGGCAACGGTGACAGCATCCCTGCCGACAGCCCCACGACCCCCGGCAACGGCGACAAGATGCAGAAGTTCCCTGCCTTCGAGGGCAAGGACCTCAACGGCAACCCCGTCAAGAGCGATGACCTGTTCTCCAAGAACGCCGTCACCGTGGTGAATTTCTGGTTCACCACCTGCAATCCCTGCGTGGGAGAGCTTTCCGAGCTGGAGTCCCTGCATCAGGAGCTGACCAAGAAGGGCGGCGGTGTCGTCGGCATCAATTCCTTCACCCTGGGCGGCGATGAGGCTGCCATCTCCGAGGCCAAGTCCGTTCTGTCCAAGAAGGGCGTCACCTATCCCAATGTCTACTTCCCCGCCCAGGGCGAGGCCGGCAAGTTTGTGGAGAACGTGTTCGCCTACCCCACCACCTATGTGGTGGACCGCAGCGGCAACATCGTGGGCGATCCCATTGTGGGTGCCATCACCGACAAGACGCAGGCGGCGACGCTGCAAAAGCTCATCGACCAGGCTCTTGCCGCCGATATGGGCTGACCCGAGATTTAAAAAGTGCCTGCTGCGCGCCATTGCATTGCCCATGGCGCACGAAGGGGCAGAGTGAGCCCAGCTTCCCCTGAAAGGAGGAAACGCGATGTATCGAAGCGTATTGGCCCTGCTTTTCGCGGCAGTGCTGCTGCTGGGCGGCTGTGCCGCCGGGCAGCAGACTGTGCCGAAGGAAAAGAGCGGACAGGCTTTTGACCGGTCCGATGAGGAGATCACCTATATGGATACTACGGAAAATGTCATCTATCTGGCGGGCGGCTGCTTCTGGGGTATGGAACAGCTGATGCAGTCCATCCCCGGCGTTATCGACGCCGAGAGCGGCTACGCCAACGGCACCTGCGAGGCGGACGCCGATTACAAGACCGTCTGCAAGGGAGAGACCGGCTTTCGGGAGACCGTGCGGGTGGAATACGACCCCGAGCAGGTGAGTCTTGACGCGCTGCTGCTGGCGTACTTCTATGTCATCGACCCCACGGTACAAAACCGGCAGGGCAACGACCGCGGCAGCCAGTACCAGACCGGCGTTTACTTCACCAATGAAAGCGCGAGAGAAACGGTGAAGCGCATCGCGGAGATCGAGCGCGGCCGCAGCGAGAAATTCTTCGTGGAGATCGGCCCGCTCAAGAACTACTATCCCGCCGAGGAATACCACCAGAACTACCTCGAAAAGAATCCGAACGGCTACTGCCACATCCCGCGCGCGGAGATGGAGCTTTTCTCCCGGCTGCGCATCGACCCGGGCGACTATCAGAAGCCCGCGGCGGAGTCCATCCGGGACAAGCTGACGGAGGAGCAGTACCGCGTCACGCAGGAGAGCGGCACGGAGCGCGCCTTCACGGGCGAGTTCTGGGACAAGTTTGAAAAGGGCATCTATGTGGATGTCGTCACCGGCGAGCCGCTCTTTTCCTCCACGGATAAGTACGAGAGCGGCTGCGGCTGGCCGGCTTTCACAAAGCCCATTGAAGAGCCTGCCGTGGTGGAACTGGAGGACCTGAGCCACGGCATGCGCCGCACAGAGGTCAGAAGCCGTGCCGGAGATTCTCACCTTGGTCATGTGTTCACCGGCGATCCGGAGTCCCCCAATGGCGTGCGCTACTGCATCAACAGCGCGTCCCTCCGCTTTGTGCCTTACGCAAAGATGAAAGCAGAGGGCTACGGACTGTCTCTTATACACATCTCCGAGCCCACGAGACTAGCGCTCATCTCG
>ERZ1026960.374-NODE-374-length-22629-cov-9.056570_pt1 | contig 22629 bp, 17 predicted proteins | sample MGYA00519458_ERZ1026960 | MGnify/ENA primary metagenome ERZ1026960 (study PRJEB26926, sample SAMN06164516) | human gut metagenome | biome: ENVO:00009003; feature: ENVO:2100002; material: ENVO:00002003 | host: Homo sapiens | place: USA | collected 2012 ...
GATCTACACTCTCTCCGTCGTCGGCAGCGTCAGATGTGTATAAGAGACAGGACATAGAGATAGACCTTACGGCTGCGCTTGCCGTACAGGACAGCCGGGACACCTGCAACCTCAAGCTTGATTTTTTCCATAACGGCTCCCTCCTGTTTTGGGGGCGTATTGCGCCCTGTTTTTCTCTATGATAGCACAAGCAGCAGCCAAACACAAACAGGAAAAAACTAATGCTAACACGATTTTGAATGGCCTCCGCTGCCGCTCTGGCCATTGTTCAAGGAAAGTATATTTTAATATTTGAGATTCTGAAACGCCTGCGGGCGTTTCAGAACCTCTTTTTCACAGAAGGGGTCGTAACTGGAAACGGCAGCTGTTGCCTCTTATGTCCTCTCCCGTGAAAATGGGATAACGGAGCGTCCGCAGACGCTCCGTTATCCCAAAATAATAAATCATAATTCCGCTGAATATCGCCAAAGCACTGCGGCGGCCATTTGAAATTGTCCTGCACAAAAAGAGCCACCGCACAAACTTGTGCGATGGCTCTTGAGATAGTGCTTCAGGTTTTGCTTAGCCGAAGATGTTGATCAGGATACCTGCAGCAACGGCCGAACCGATAACGCCGGCCACGTTGGGGCCCATGGCGTGCATCAGCAGGAAGTTGGAGGGGTTCTCGCTCTGGCCGACCTTCTGGGAGACACGAGCGGCCATAGGCACGGCGGAAACGCCGGCGGAACCGATTAGGGGGTTCACCTGACCGCCGGTCAGCTTGTACATGACCTTGCCGCACAGCACACCGGCTGCGGTGCCGAAGGAGAAGGCGATCAGACCCAGCACGATGATGAACAGGGTGCGGGTGTTCAGGAAGGTGTTTGCACTGGTGGTGCAGCCAACAGACAGAGCCAAGAAGATGGTAATGATGTTCATCAGCTCATTACCGGCGGTCTTCTGGATACGATCCACAACGCCGCACTCCTTCATCAGGTTGCCCAGCATCAGCATACCGACCAGAACGGCGGCATCCGGCACGATGAGGGAAACAATGATAGCGACCATGATGGGGAAGATGATCCTCTCGGTCTTGGAGACGGTGCGCAGCTGCTTCATGACCACAGAGCGCTCCTTGGAGGTGGTCAATGCCTTCATGATGGGCGGCTGGATAACGGGCACCAGTGCCATGTAGCTGTACGCTGCCACAGCGATGCTGCCCAGCAGCTCAGGTGCCAGACGGGAGGTAACGAAGATAGCGGTGGGGCCGTCGGCACCGCCGATGATGGAGATGGCAGCGGACTGCTTCTGGGTGAAGTCCACCAGACCGGTAGCGGCCAGCAGACGGGCGCCCATGTAAGTACCGAAGATACCGAACTGTGCGGCAGCGCCCAGCAGCAGGCTCTTGGGGTTGGAGATCAGGGGTGCAAAGTCGGTCATGGTGCCGATGCCGAGGAAGATCAGCGGCGGGTAGATGCCCAGCTTAACACCCATGTAGAGCATATCGGCCAGACCGCCGTTGTTCAGGATCTCGACCCACATGGGGTGCTCCAGACCGTCACCAACGAAGTACTGCATGTGGATGATGCCGCTGCCGGGGAGGTTGGCAAGGATCATGCCAAAGGCCATGGGCAGCAGGATCAGGGGTTCGAACTCCTTGACGATGGCGAGGTACAGCAGAAAGCAGCCCACGCAGATCATCACGGCGTACAGCCAGCCGCCGGGCTGGCCAAACTGTGCAAAGCCGGAACTTTGGAAAATACCGACCAGAGTATCAATAAACTGTGTCATGCTCTTCCTCCTGTGTTAAAACGGGGCCGTGGTGTCGTTCACGCCGGCCTTGCCCCAGCCATTTTTGCCACGACGCACTGCCTTAAGGGTGTACTTGCCGTTGCCCATTGCATGGATAGCAGCCATAATAGCGGCCACCACATCACCGGGGATGCCCTCCTCTACCTGAGGAGCGGGCGCAGCCTGCTGTACCGGAGCGGCAGCGGGCTTTGCGGCGGGTGCCTGCGCAGCAGTCTTGGCGGCCTTCTTCTTGGCATTCATCGAGTCGAAGATCTTGCCCTCCAGCGTGATGATTGCCATCAGCAGCACGAGGATCAGGAACACCAGCACGATACCAGTAATGGTAACGACCACATCGAAACCTAAGTCCATGGTTTTTCCTCCTGTTTGTTGGATACTGCAAGCGATACAACATCGTTAGCAGAAAATCAATTTGGGTATAGTATACCGTATTTTGCCATTCATTTCAACAAAAATTAACAAATTTTATTTTTGCTGCTTTGTGATATGACATGGACAAAACGAACCAAGCTTAGCGGCGGCCGATGCGCGGGGTGGCATCCGTAAAGCCGGTTTCCAGCTTATCACCGATGGAAAGGCTCTGCGCCGTGCCCAGTGCAACACAGTTTACGGGGTCCGGCGAGACGGTGACCTCCACCTTCAGTTCCTGGCTCAGATATTCGGTCAAGCCGTGCAGCTGGGCACCGCCGCCGGTCAGCATAACGCCGTTACGGTAGATATCGCCTGCCAGCTCCGGCGGGGTCTTTTCCAGCACCTGATGGGCTGCGGTGCCGATCTGCTCGCTGAGCATCATCACCGGCTCGTACAGATCATCGGTGGAAACGGTCACGCGCACCGGCAGACCGGTAAGCAGGCTGCGGCCCTTGATCTCCATGCTCTCGTGGAAATCGGTCTTTTGGGGGCAGCAGGCAACATGCTTCTTCAGTTCCTCGGCGGTGCGCTGGCCGATGGCGATGCTGTATTTGTTGCGAACATGCTTGAGGATTTCCTCATCGTAGTGGTTACCGGCCACGCGCACACTGGTGGCCTTGACCTTGCCGCCAAGGCTCAGCACGGCGATATCCGTGGTGCCGCCGCCGATATCAATGATCATACGGCCGTCCGGCAGAGTGATGTCGATGCCGGAGCCAAGGGCTGCGGCGATAGGCTCATCGATCAGGTACACCTGACGGGCACCGGCTGCCACCACAGCCTCCACCACGGCGTCGCTCTCAATGCCGGTAATGGCGGCGGGCACGCACACTGCCACCCGGGGCTTGACCATGTGGGAGCTGTACACCTGCTTGACAAAGCGGCAGATCAGCTCCCGGGTCATGGTGTGGTCGCTGATGACGCCATCCTTCAGCGGGAAGATGGCGGAGATGTAGTTGGGCGTGCGGCCCACCATTGCAAGGGCCTTGTCGCCGGCCTCAAGCACGCAGTTCTTGCGGGTATCCACCGCCACCACGCTGGGCTGGTTGAGCACGACGCCCTGCCCCTCCTGCGCGATGATGATGGTCGTCGTACCAAGATCGATACCGATGTCATTCTGTGCCATAGTTGTGATATTTCCTTTCTCTGCTGCCCATTCTCTATTTCCATCGCCCATCTCCGGGCGCGGGTCATCAAAACACATTATAGTATAACACAGGTGTATCCAAAAAGAAACCCTTAAAGCTTCCCCTGCCCCGGCGGCAGAGCTTCTGCCAGCAGGGCGGCCAGGCCGCTGTAGCGCAGGTTCTGGCGGATGTTGGACATCATCCGGTTCACCACGTCCCGCCGGCCCACCACGATACAGAGCTTCCGCCCGCGGGTGACGCCGGTATAGAAGAGGTTGCGGTAGCACAGGCGGGGCGGCACCTGTGCCGCCGGGAGGATGACCGCCGGGAACTCGCTGCCCTGGCTTTTGTGTACTGTGATGGCATACGCAATTTCCAGCTCGTTGAGGTTCTCCGCCGGGTAGACCAGCCGCCGGTCGTCCATCCGCACCACCATGGAGCGGCTGCGCACGTCGATGGACTCCACGATGCCGATGTCGCCGTTGTAGGCACCCACACCCTGTTCCCCGCCGATGCGCTGCCACGTTATCTCGTAGTTATTGCGCACCTGCATCACTTTGTCCCCCACCCGGAAGACCCGGGCCGCGCTCTGCAGCTCCGGCTTGCCCTTCCTGGGCGGGTTGAGCATGGCCTGTAACTCCGCGTTGAGGGCCTGAGTGCCGGTGGGGCCGAGCTTCGTGGGGCAGAGCACCTGAATATCCTTCACCGGGTCGAACTGGTAGCTGCGGGGCAGACGGGTGGTCACAAGGTCGCAGACCAGCTTCTGGGCTGCGTCGCCGTCGGCTTCGAGGAAGAAGAAATCGTCCGTCTTTCCGCCCTTTTTCAGCGGTTCGCCCGAGATGATGTGGTGGGCGTTCTCCACGATGAGGCTCTGAGCGGCCTGCCGGAATATCTCGTTGAGGCAGACCGTCGGCACCAGCCCGGAGCGGATGATCTCGCCGAGGATATTGCCCGGGCCGACGCTGGGCAGCTGGTCGGCGTCGCCTACCATAATAATACGGCAGCTGTACCGCAGTGCCGCAATGAGGGCCTGGAACAGTTTGACGTCCACCATACTCATCTCGTCGAGGATAACGACGTCGCACTTGAGCAGGTTCTTGTCGTTGTGGATGAAGCTGACCACGCCGCCGGTGTAGTCCACTTCCAGCAGACGGTGGATGGTGGAGGCTTTCCGGCCCGTCAGCTCGCTCAGACGCTTGGCGGCGCGGCCTGTGGGAGCACAGAGGGCTACCCGTTCGGCCTCGTTCTCGAGCAGCTGCAGGATGGCGTTGACCGTGGTGGTCTTGCCGGTGCCGGGGCCGCCGGTGAGGACAAGGCAGTTCTCGGTCATGGCCTTGCGAATGGCTTCCTTTTGGAGCGGCGCGTAAGCAAAGCCCTGCGCCAGTTCCAGTATTTGGATGTTCTTGTCGAGGCCGTGGGCCGTCTGCTTCCCGCGCTTGGTCAGCACGGCCAGACGGTCGGCGATGTCCTGCTCTGCGGCCAGCAGATCCGGCAGATAAATATACGGTGTGCCGTCGAACATCCGCACCGCCAGTTTCCCGGTCTGGATGCAGCTGTCCAGCGCCGCCGCCAGCTTTTCGGGGGGCTGGTGGATGAAATTCGACGCCGTTTCCAGCAGCTGCGCCCGGGGCAGACAGGTGTGGCCATTGCCTGCGTTGTGGCGCAGGGTGCGCAGGAGGGCGGCTTCCAGCCGCTGGGCGCAGTCCCCTGCCATCTGGTAATACTGGGCGATGCTGTCGGCGTGGCGGAAGTCCAGCTGCAGCGGCTCCCCGCACAGCAGGTAGGGGTTCTGCTGGATGGCCTGCATGGCCCCCGGCCCGAAGGTGCGGAAGACCTCCATCGCCCGGCGGGGGCTGATCTCGAACTGAGCCAGATAGGCGATAAGCTCCCGCATTCCGAACATCCGTTTGAACTCCTGCTGGATGCGGTCGGCCTTGTCCGCCGAGATGCCCGGGATGAGGGTGAGCTGGGCGGGGTCGTTGGCGATAACTTCCAGCGCCGCCGCGCCGAATTTGTCAATGATCTTATCCGCCGTCCGAGCCCCGATGTAGGGCAGCGACCGGCTGGCGAGGAAGGCGTAGACGGCCTCGAGGTCTTTGGGCATATCCGTCTCGCACTCCTGTGCGTGGAACTGTCGGCCATAGGTGGCGTGGTTCTCGTACCTGCCCCGGCAGACGACGCTCTCACCGGCGTGGAGCTCTCCCACCACGCCGCACACAACGGTGACGACACCGCCGCCCGACACCTCGAACACGGTGTAGCCGTTGTCCTCGTTCAGGTAGATGATGTCCTCTACCGTGCCTTCCAGCCGTTCCAGCTCCTGCTCCATCGTCCCGCCTCCTCGTTTTGACACAACTATATATAGTATAGCGGTTTTGGGGGGATTTGTAAATACAACAAAAGCTCCCCCGAAGGGGAGCTGTAGGCGAGGTTTAATCCCCCACCCCATATGCATTTTCTTTCATCAGCCGATTGCGCACTGCAAAGTACGCCGGGATGAGGAAGAAGCAGGCAAAGAACCATGCCACAGGGTTGGCGATGCAAGCCGCAAAGTAGCCCCAGAGCGGCACGAACCAGAAGCCCACCATGGCACGGGCGACCATCTCGGCCACGCCCGCGAACATGGCAAGGCCGGAATAGCCCAGGCCCTGGATGGTGTAGCGGTAGATGATGAGGACGGCCAGCGGGATGTAGAACACGCTGTTCCAGAAGATGAAGCTGCGGGCATTCGCCATGATCTCCACCTCGCTGCTCTCGAGGAAGAGGCTGATGAGCGGCACATCCAGCACACGCAGGATGAGGAAGGATGCCACACTGTAGACGCAGCCAATTCCCAGCGCAGTATTGACGCCCCGGTCCACACGCTTGAGGTCGTGAGCGCCCATGTTCTGGCTGGCGTAGGTGGTCATGGCGGTGCCGATGCTCTCCAGCGGCACCGAGAGGAACTGGGCGGCCTTGCTGCCTGCGGTCTGCGCGGCCACGATGCTGCTGCCCAGACCGTTCACCGCGCCCTGCAGCACGACGCTGCCGATGGCGGTGATGCTGCACTGCAGGCCCATAGGGATGCCCATGTTGCAGAGCTTGAGGCAGTGGCTGGCGCTCAGACGGCCCTCTTCCCTGCTCCATTTCAGCTCCGGGTAGTGGCGGCCGATGTAGATGAGACTGCCGATGCCCGCCACCGCCTGACTGAACACGGTGGCGAAGGCCGCACCGAACGCCCCCATCCGGAAGATGAGGATACAGAGCAGGTCGAGGCCGATGTTCAGCACGCTGGCCACCAGCAGGAAATAGAGCGGCCGCTTGCTGTCGCCCAGCGCGCGCATGAGGGCGCTGGTGACGTTGTACAGCAGGGTGAAGGGGATGCCCCAGAAGATGGTGCGGATGTAGATGTCCGCGATGTCGATGATGTTGTCGGGGGTGTTGGTCCAGACCAGCACCGCCCGGGTCAGGGCCACCGTCACCACCGTGAGCACGACGGCGAAAAAGAGGCTCAGCCAGACGGTATTGGCGGTGTAGCGCCGCATCTCTCTGTAATCCTTCGCGCCGAAGGTCCACGAGATGGGGATGGAGAAGCCGCAGGCGATGCCGTTGACGAAGCCCAGCACCAGATAGTTCAGGCCGCCCACGCTGCCCACCGCCGCCAGCGCATCCACGCCCACGAAACGGCCCACGATGATGGTATCGGCCAGATTGTAGAACTGCTGGAACAGACTGCCCAGCATCAGCGGCACCGCAAAGGCAAGGATGAGCTTGAGCGGGCTGCCCTGTGTCATGTCTTTTGTCATACAAAGCCCCTCCCCGGGCGGTCACTTAACATTTCTTTGCCGGATCTTTACCGACAAAAACGCCCTGCCGGACGAGGGGCAGGACGTTTTGCGTTTCATGAATGGTATTATACTCAGCTTATCGTGATTTTGCAAGGGGTTTTTCTCAGATTTCTTCGTACAACATTGCTATTTTTCTATCGGTGGTTTTTGGTGATTGTGCGCAAGGGGCGGCAGGTCTGCCTGTGAGCAAGGCCCTCCTGCTGCAATTCCTCATTGCACACGCTCTCAGCCTTCATAATCGTACATCCATGCAGAGTCATAAAAGGGATCCCACGGAAAATAGTCATGGAGTCTTACCCATTTGTTTGGTTTCCAGTCTGGCTGCTGGCCGCTCTCCAGACCCGGCTGCCACGCCCACAAATTATCGCCGCTGTCCCCTATCCATTTTCTTGTCTCCCAATTTCCTCTCAAATCCGGCGGCTGACTGTCATCCTTGCCCGGCTTCCACACCCAGTCACCCTGACTGTCCGTTACCCATCCGCCTGTTTCCGGCTGCTGGGCGCCTGTTTCCGGCTGCTGGGTGCTTGTTTCCGATGGCTGACCACTTGTTTCCGGCTGCTGGACCGTGGTAAGGCTGTCCGGCGAGAGAGTCGGGAGGCCGCTGAGGTCACCGACGGAGGAGGCCGGGTCGTCCTTCTTGCTGTCCTGCTTCCCGCTCACGAGCTTCACGATGTCAGCCGAATCGTCATGCGTGACGTCCTGCTTCCCGCTCACGAACTTCACAATGTTACCGGTAACTGTCTTCCACCCCGTCGAGTCGGAGGCGGACTTCCCGGGCAGACGAACCGTGATGGAGCCCATGTCGGTAACCTTCGGGTCTGCGATGGAGTCGGTCACGCCGCCGACGGTGTCCGTTCCCGACTGAGTCAGCCCGGGCTGTCCGCTCAGGGAGCTGCTTTCCCGACCGGAGAGGACAGTTCCCCATTGCTTTTTCTCCTGCTTACGGCGGGCGATCGCCTCCTCCACCCGGGCAGTCTCCTGCGCTTTCTGCTCCTCATCGCCAACGCGGTACACGAGGACCAGTTCCCTGCCGTTTCGGCGCAGGGCGGTCTCATCCGAGAATGTTTTTCTATCATATCCCGTCTGCCCGACAACATGGAAGCGATAGAGCCCTTCCTGGGACAGCTCGAGTTCGAATGCGCCATTCACGCCGACCAGATCTTTGATCCGGACCAGCGGAATGACGGCCTCCATTTCCCGCCCTTCCCCATCAAGGAACCGGATGCGAAGCTCATGGACCTCCTTTGCAAGCTCCCGCAGCGAGTCGCCTGTCATCCGAAAGACCGAGCCATGGGCATCGAAGCTCAGGACCCTGTTGACCGGGTCATACTCCGCCGTGGTCACGTCACCAAGCTCCTGTGTGCCATCCAGATGGGTGATCACGCCGGTGGCCTCGTACATCTGCTTCACACGGTCCGGCACCACGCCGGCCTGCACGCTTGGAGCGTCGTCCTCGTCGTCGTCCTCGTCGTCCTCGGTATCATCTGGCTGCTCCGGCTTGTCTGGCTGCTCCGGTTGAGAGGGCGTCCGCCGGTCGTAGCTGTAGTCCTCCATCTTCTTCCCGTCGGGGTCGTAGCGGGTCAGACTACCGCCCGTCACCTTGTGGTCGTCGTCGGAGAGGGCGTCATTGGGGATCTCGCCGACTATGCCGCCGCCGATGGCCGCAGTTTCGCCGCCGGTGCTTGCGCCTGCCTTGGCCTCCACCTCAGCGTCGCCGGAGATGATGATGTGATTGGGATTGCTGGGCGGCGCATCCGGGTCTATCTCAGACCACGCACCCGCGCCGTCGCCGATGCCTGCCGCGCCGGGGCGGGGGTCGCCGCTGTAGCTGCCGCCCGTGGCCGACACCTTGCCGCCGGAAATCTCGATGTCGCGGCCCGGGCCGTACACACCGCCGCCGATACCGGCAGCACCCTCGCCGCCCACGGCTTCTACCGTGCCGCCGGTGATCTCGATGTTTCCGGCACCGCTTTCGTAGCCGCCGCCGATGCCTGCGCCGTCTTTGCCGCCCTCGGCGGTGAGGGAGCCTTTGGTGTCGTTGTCGTCCTTGATGGTCAGCTTGCCGGAGGACTCATTGCCATTCTTCTCAAGACCCGCATTGCAGCTGCCGCTCTTCAGCTCGTTGGCGCCGTCCAGCTCGATGGCGGCATCGTGGTCACCCTGCACGGTGACGGCGGCTTTGCCCGCATCGACTGGGCTGTCACCGCTGACGTCCCCCTCGGTCTCGTCGCTGACGTTCCCCTCGGTCTTGCCGCTGCCATCCACCTCGGTCTTGCCGCTGACGTCAATTTTCAGGTCGTCGAAGGTGACGTCCACGTTGCCCTCGGAGGTGTCGATGGTGACGGTATGCTCCTTCGACTCGCCGGTGATGACGGTCTCCCCCTCATCCTTCTCGAAATCCTTTTCACCCTGCTTGACATTGTTATAGTTTCCGCTTTCATCGCTCGCACCTTTGACCGTAATGTCGCCGTCGGCGATGTCCCATGTTTTCGCATAGGCCGGGATGCCGGAGCTCACCACGATGCCCGCGATGACGGCGGCGGCTACGCCCCGCCGGAGTGCGCTTTTCAGTCTCATCGTACATCTCCTTTCGTTCTGTGTATCATGCAATGCCGTCGCTGCGGCTCAGAGGCTCTCCTTTGAGATGCTTATTTCTTTGGGCTGCCCCAAGTCCTCCGGTATCCAGAGCTTTATCTCACCCTGGGTATCCGGCAGGTCGTCCCAGTCGTCACCAAGGTCGGTATAGCTCCGCAGGTCACTCTCCAACAGATTGGTATACTTTGTGCCATCCGGGACGGTGGTTTCCAGCAGGAAAAGCCGTGGCTTATCCTCCTCGGGAGCGATATCCTCAAATCGGGAAGCCAGCTGTTTCAGGGACTCCTCAAGCCCGATTCTCGGCGTTTCCGTTCTCGCAGGCTCGAGCCACCAATCCAAACTCGGGCGGTCGTCCCTTTTTTTCGCGAGTTGGAAGTCCATCATCTCCCGCTCTTGTTTCAGTAATTCGTCGAGTTCACGTCTGAGCTCTTCACTCGTTTTTTGCTCTACCGTTTCCTCTCTCTCAGGCTCGAGCCACCAATCCAAACTCGGGAGGTCGTCCCTTTTTTTCGCGAGTTCGTGGGTCAATATCAGCCACTCCTGCGGCTCTGGCGTCTGCACCGGCACCCACTCCAGATAGCGCTCCGACAGGTCGTCCCGCGTTTCGCCGTCCAGCCGGAGGCTGATGTCCTCCCTGTTCTGCTTCAGCTCCACGTCAGCGTCCTCGCCCGCCGCGTCGGCCATCTTGTCCACGCTATAGTGGGTCATGGTGTCCTCATAGCGGAAGAAGATGTCCTCCACGCCGTCCTCCCGGAGACTGGAGATGTCGGTGGTGACGGTGGAGCGGGGAGCGGCGCTCTCAATAAGCACCACACCCCCCGGGGTGAGGACCTCTCCGGCGTCGCCGGCCTTTACGCTGCCGGGCATGGGGTCGGTGCTCTCAATAATGGCCAAAGCAGGATCCAGCCGCTGGATGGTGACCCGGCTGGAAAAGAAGCCGCCCACCACCATGCCGCCGGGCAGGGGTTCGGGAGCGTTCTCCTGTGCCGGAGGCGGGACGTCATCATCGTCGTCCTCGTCGTCGTCCGGCTGGGGCTTGGGGGTGGAGGTGTAGTCGTAGCCCATCCCCTCCATCACGGTGCCGTCCGCGTTCAGACGGGTCAGCCGTCCTCCCGTCACCTTATGTTCATCGTCAGAAAGGTTCTCCGTGGGTACTTCGCCGTAGCTGCCGCCGATGGCCGGGGCCTTGGCGTCCGTCATCTGGCTTCCCGCCTTGGCCGTCACCTCGGCGTCGCCGCAGATGTAGAGGTCTCCCGGGTTCGGGTCGTCGGTGTCGTTCGACGCGCGGCCTGCTCCGTCGCCGATGCCTGCCGCGTTGCTCCCGCCCACAGCCTCGATGGTGCCGCCCCGGATGGTGATGTTGCTGCCGGTGCTCTCGATGCCTCCGCCAATGCCTGCGCCGCCGAAGCCGCCCTCGGCGGTCAGCGCGCCTTTGGTATCGTTGTCGTCCTTGATGGTCAGAGTGCCTTTCGACTCGTGTTCGTTCTTCTCAAGACCCGCATTATAGCCGCCGCTCTTCAGCTCGTTGTCGCCGTCCAGCTCGATGGTCGCATCGTGGTCGCCCTGCACGGTGACGGCGGCTTTGCCCGCATCGACTGGGCCGTCATCGCTGCCATTCCCCTCCTTCTTGCCGCTGACGTCGATCTTCAGGTCGTCGAAGGCGACGTCCACGTCGCCCTTGGAGGTGTCGATGGTGACGATGTTCTTATCCGACTCGCCGGTGATGACGGTGTTGGTGTCGTCCTTGTCGATGGTCTCGCCCTGTGAGACCTTGTTCTTTCCTTCGGCGTCGCCCGCTTTCACGGTGATGTCGCCGTTGGCGATGTCCCACCGGGCCGCATAGGCCGGAATTCCGGAACTCACCACGATGCCCGCGATGACGGCAGCGGCCACGCCCCGCCGGAGTGCGCTCTTCAGTCTCATAGTCTGTCCTCCTTTGGTCTGTTCGTCTTTTGAAGAATCAGCTTCATCTGATGCAAGCTTACCAAAAAAATCAGAGAATGTAAATAAAAACTGCGCGAATCGTGGTGTTTTCGGCGTGAATGGCGCAAAAAAGCCCTCCCGAGCGGGGAGGGCCATAGCCTGTCTTATTCAGCGTAGTGCGCCAAAAACTGCTTGGTGCGTTCCTCCTGGGGGTGGTCGATGAGCTGGCGGGCCGGGCCTTCCTCCACCACGACGCCGCCGTCCATGAATAGGATGCGGTCGGCCACGTCCCGGGCGAAGTGCATCTCATGGGTGACGATGATCATGGTGGTCTTTCGGTCGGCGAGGTCCCGCAGGACACGGAGGACTTCGCCGGTCAGCTCCGGGTCAAGGGCGCTGGTGGGCTCATCGAAGCAGAGGATGTCCGGGTGGAGCGCCAGTGCGCGGGCGATGGCCACCCGCTGCTGCTGGCCGCCGGAAAGCTGGTGGGGGTAGTGGCCTGCCCGCTCCGACAGGCCCATCTGGGCCAGCAGGTCACGGGCCTGTGCTTCCAGCTGGGCGTGGATGGCCTTTTTGTTGGCCTTGTAGCCGGGCTGCTCCTTCGCCAGAAGCTCTCCCGCCAGCATCACGTTTTCCAGCGCGGTGTACTGGGGGAAGAGGTTGAAGTTCTGGAACACGAGGCCGAAGTGGAGGCGCTTTTTCCGCACCTCGCTCTCCCGCTGGGTGGCAGGGTCGGCGGCGTCCCACATGGTCTCGCCGTTCACCCTGATGACGCCGGTGTCGGGACGCTCAAGGAAATTCAGGCAGCGCAGCAGCGTCGTCTTGCCCGAGCCGGACGAGCCGATGATCGCCAGCGCCTCGCCCTGTTCCAGTGTGAGCGAGATGTCCCTGAGAACTTTCGTCTCGCCGAAATTCTTCCCGATGCCGGAGGCTTCGAGTAATGCCATAATTCAGTATCCTCCTTAGCAGCGGAAATAGTCCATCTTTTTCTCGGCCCAGTCCAGCAGCAGGGTGAGTGCGCCGACAAAGACGAGGAAGAAAATCGCGGTGGAGAACAGCGGCCAGATAAGGCCCTTGGCGCTGTACTCCTTCGCCATCATGATGATCTCCTTGTTGGCGATGACGTTCGCCAGCGAGGTATCCTTCACCAGCGTGATGACCTCGTTGCCCATCGGGGGCAGGATGCGCTTGACGACCTGCAGGAGCGTGACCTTGAAAAAGATCTGGCTCTTGGTCATGCCAAGCACCTGACCGGCCTCGGTCTGGCCTTTCGGCACAGCCTCGATGCCGCCGCGGTAGATCTCAGAGAAGTAGCAGGCGTAGTTGATGGCGAAAGCCACCACCGCCGCCACCAGACGGCCCGAAGAGCCGGAGGGCCAGGGGTTGGTCATACCCAGCAGGCCGGGGCCAAGGTAGATGACGATGATCTGGAGCATCAGCGGCGTACCGCGGATGACCCACACGAAGGTCTTGACGACGCCCCGCAGCGGTGCGCACCGGCTCATGGAGCCAAAGGCCACCACAAGGCCCAGCGGCAGCGAAAACAGTAAGGTCAGAAAGAACAGCTCACAGTTGAGCGCGAATGCGCCGGTCAGACGCTCCAAAATCACAGTCACAGAATCACTACACCTATCCGTTTATAATGTAAGTTACTCAGCCAGAGTCAGGCCGTACTTGTCAGCCAGAGTCTGCATGGTGCCGTCAGCCTTCAGCTCGTCGAATGCGTTGTCCACAGCCTCGGCCACATCGCTGTCCTTGCGGAAGGCCACGCCGTACTCCTCGACGTTCAGCTCATCCACCATCTTGAGGTTTGCGTAGTCGGTACCCTCGCCGATCATGGCAGAAGCCAGAGTCAGGTCGAGGATGGCGGCGTCAGCAGTGCCAGCAGCGACTTCCATCAGGCAGTCGGTCTGAACAGCCTTGGAGATGAAATCAGCCTGAGACAGGTCGGCGTTCTCGGTGATGGTGGTCTCACCGGCAGAGCCGGTCTCGGCCACCACGGTCTTGCCGATGAGGTCGGCGGTGGAGGTATAATCGGTGCCGTCCTTCACCACGACGACCTGGGCGTTCTTGACGTAGGGCTTGGTGCAGGCCATGTTCTCCTCACGGTCATCGGTCAGGGTCAGGCCGTTCCAGATGCAGTCGATGCTCTTTGCAGCCAGTTCGGTCTCCTTGGTGTCCCAGTTGATCTCCACGAACTCCGGCTCGACACCCAGCTTCTCACAGACAGCGGTGGCCAGCTCGGTATCGAAACCGGTGAAGTTGCCGTCGGCGTCGGTGTAGTTCATCGGCTCATACACGGTGTAGCCGATGACCATCTTGCCGTTGGACTGGATGTAAGCCAGGTCGCTGTCAGCGGCCACGGAGCTTGCCGGGGCGGCAGAGGCGGCGGCAGAAGAAGCAGCCGTAGAAGTGGATGCAGAACCGCCGCAGGCGGCAAGGCTCAGTGCCATCGCACCGGCCAGAAAAGCAGATACCAGACGTTTCATGTTGTAATTTCCTCCCTCAGATTCAGCAGAAGCAGCGCTTCGTTTTACCGCTTTACCATGCTAAATTGTTAAACTGTGACTATAGAATAGCGCGTTTTGCCCCGTTTTGCAAGAGGAAAACCGATTTTTTCGCGTTTTGCCCGCAGACCGCCCCTTTCCGATCGGGTTTTCGGTGTATTTGTACAAAGGACAAAAAGAAAACCGCCACCTCACGGTGACGGTCAGACTTTCCGTTCAATTTATAATGACGCATTCTCAAACGCATCCCCTGCGGCCTTTTGCAGGGCGTCGATGGAGATGGTACAGAGGGCCGCGAGGTCGGCGTCCGAGCCGTCGGCAGAGATGTCCGCCACCTCTTTCTCAGTCTTGCCCTTGAGGTAGCTGCAATAGCCCTCGCTGTGCTCGTACCACTCTTTGCCGAGGCTGGATGCGTTCCGCATCCCGTAGCTGTCGCCCAGCTCAAGCTTGGAGCGGACGGTGTCCGGGGCGGTGACGCCGCCGTCTGCCGCGATGGTCAGCGCAGGTTCTGCCATGTCGCCGATGGCGCTGGTCACACGGCCATCGGCATCCAGAGTCAGGGCCACGACGGTAAGGTCAACTTCTGCGTTCACATCCTTGTCGTCGGTGGCGGTGATGTCCGAAGAGGCATTCTCCGCCTCCACGCCAAGGCTCACCCGGTCGCCCTTCGCCGCGCCGAGGGCGGACGCATTCGTGCAGGCTTTCGCCACGGCGTCGCGGTACTTATCCACCCGGATGGTGCAGCCGGACAGCAGGTCGGCGTCCACAGCCTTGCCGTCCTTATCCGTTTCCAGCATGGATGCCTGCTCGGGCGTCATGCCGGTGAGGTAGTCGGCGAAGTCATCGGCCTGCTCGGCCCACCCCTTTTTCAGCGAAGATGCCGCTGCCAGCGGGTAGTCGTCCCCTTTCTGGCGCTTGGTGCGGTAGTCGGTGGGCATGGTGACGACGCCTTTGCCGTCGGCGGTAACTTCCACTTCCAGCTCATCCAGCATCACGTCGGCCAGCTTGCCGTCTCCGTCCAGCAGGACGGCGGCAGCGATGGTATGGATGGTGCCGGTACGGGCCTCATCGGAAGCCTCGGTCAGGATGCCGAGGCCGGTCTTCCAGCCGCCGGTCTGGGTGGTGCTGGCGCTGCCGGACGAGCCGGACATGGCGTTCGAACTGCTCATGCTACCGGAATCGCTGTTGCCTTTGCGGCAACCGGACAGCAGCAGTGCCGCCGCCACGGCACAGCTCAGAAGAGCTTTTTGTCTCTGTGTCATAAGCGTTACGCTCCCTTTCATCTCTTTGGGAGTAGTATAGCCCGACACAGAGCCAATCATGCACGTTTGCTCTGAGACCGACGTGTTATCTGGCAAAGTTCCAAAATACCAGCGTGTTATCGTCACAAATCAAACTTTGCCACGTTGGCAAACTTAAGGCTTGCTGGCAAAGTAGGTAGTTTGCCAATCAGGAGAACTTTGCCAGGTTGGCAAACAATCAATATTGAACGATATATCATTTGATTTATGGAACTTTGCCACTTATTCTACCGCAGTATCGCTCACATCAGCGGGCTCAGCAGGCGGAGCACACTGTCCAGCAGCGTCCCGGCCAGCGAGGTGCGGCAGTCGGCCAGCTGCACTTCCCGGCACTCTGGCAGGGTGCGGAGCACATCGTCCCGCAGAGCAATGACCTGACTGTTATAGAGCAGCAGCGCCCCGCACTCAAAGTGGAGGAAGAGGCTGCGGTAATCCATGTTGATACTGCCCACCACGGCGGCGCGGTCATCGCTGACGTAGCACTTGGCGTGGAGGAAGCCGGGCGTGAACTCGTAGATGCGCACCCCCGCCCGGAGCAGCGGCACATAATAGGAGCGGGTCAGCCGGAAGATGAGCTTCTTGTCTGGGATGCCCGGCAGCACCAGCCGGACGTCCACGCCCCGCTTTGCCGCCGCCTTGAGGGCTTCCAGCATGGTCTCGCCCACCGCGAAGTAGGGCGTATAGATATAGACATACCGCTGGGCCTGATTGATGATATTCAGGTAGACCGTCTCGGCCAGAGCCTCTTCGTCCAGCGGGCTGTCCCCGTAGGGCTGTATCACTCCGTCCGACTGGGCGGACAGGGACTCAGCCTGAGGCATAAAGGGCGCATAATCCTCCTCGCTGGGGCGGAAGGCGTTCCAGTGGTCAAGGAACATCACCGTGAAGTTCCAGACCGCCGCGCCCTCGGTGCGGAGAGCTGCGTCCTTCCAGTAGCCGAACCGCTCTTCTTCATTGATATACTCGTCGGCCAGATTGATGCCGCCCGTATAGGCTGTATTTCCGTCCACGACCACGATCTTCCGGTGGTCGCGGTGATTCATGACCAGCGACACCAGCGGCACCACCGGGTTGAACGGGATGCAGCGGATATGCGCCCGCTCCATCTTTACCACGAAATCGGACGGCAGACCCAGCAGACTGCCGAAATCGTCGTAGATGAGTCGGACATCCACCCCCTGCGCCGCCTTGCGGACGAGGATGTCCTCTACTCCCTTCCACATCTTGCCGGTGCGGACGATGAAGAACTCGAGGAAGATGAACCGTTCTGCCTTTTCGAGGTCGGCCAGCAGGTCAGGGTACATGGCCTCACCGCAGGGGTAATATTTTGCCGTGGAGTTTTTCCATGCGGGGTATGGCCCGTACTCCGAAACATACCGGCTCAGTCCCCTGCTGGCGGGGTCGAGGGCGTCGGTCTGGCCCGGCTGCTGGGCGAGGTCGGCGGTGTGCTGGCGCTCCACCGCCTGCATCCGCTGGCGCATCCGCTTGGCAGGGGCCTTGTTGCCGAATGCCAGATAGAGCGCACCGCCCAGCAGCGGCATCATGCCGATGAGGACGAGCCAGATGATCTTATAGTCGCTGTTCTCGTCCTTCCGCACGAGGTAGAGGGTGATGAAGAGGCTGAGGACGTTCAGCCCCGCATTCACCCACACCTTTCCGGCGGTGAGGGAGAAGAAGGCCCAGAGCAGCCAGCCGATCTGCAGCAAAACAAGGGCCACTGTGACCATGGCCCTGTTGATGACACGATTGAAGAACCGTACGACCGGCAGCCGAAAGAACATCTGCGCCTCCCCCGCTGCCTTTCGGCAGCATTTTTATGGGAATAGTATAGCGCAGAGATGCGGAGATTTCAAGCTCAGGCGTCCGCGTCCTCGAAGCCCACCATGAGGCCGCCCAGCTCGGCGTAGTAGCTGCACAGGCCGCCGCACTCGGTCACCCGCACCTGTGCGCCCTCGAAGACAGCCCGCACCATGTGCATCAGGCGCTCGGCGGCGGCGGGGTTGCCGCAGTGGGCAATGATGACCTTGCCGTTCGTGTAGCCGTGGCCTTTGAGCTCCAGCACGATGCGCTCGAGAGCGCCGTGCTCGCCGCGGGTCTTGCAGAGGACGTCCAGTTCGCCCACATCGCTGGCCTTGCCGATGACCCGGATGTTGAGCATCCGCGCCACAGCAGCCACAGCGGGCTTCACCCGGCCATTCCGGGCCAGATTCGCCAGCGATTCCAGCGAGAACAGCAGATGAGTGTGGTGACGGTAGCGCAGCATCTCTTCGCACACCTCGTCAAACTCCCTGCCCTCTTCGATGAGCGCACGGATATGCTCTGCCAGCAACACCAGTTCCGGGCCGGCAGACAGGCTGTCCAGCACAAAGACCTGAGCACCCGGGTGCTCTGCCTGATACTCTTCTGCGGCCAGCTGGGCGGCGTTGCAGCTGCCCGACAGGGTGCCGGTGATGGTGATGGCATAAATTTCATCTGCGCCCTCATAAGCCTCCAGCCAGTCGCCGATGTTGGGGCAGGAGGTGCTGGTCTTGCCCTTATAGGTGCGCAGGGTAGTCGCCATTTCCACGGCGTCCAGCGTGCCGTCGTCGAGGTATTCCCTCTCGTCGGTCACGATCTTCAGAGGCACAGCAGCAAAATCAATGCCGTCCAGCGCATACAGGCTGGCAGAAGAGTCCACAACGATTCGTTTCATCTCATCTATCTCCATTCCGGCGGGTGTCCGCCGCATTTTTTTACGTTCGGTGAGTCCACTATATCAGTTTTTCAAAAACCTGTCAAGCGATTTGTAAAATTGTTAACGTCGTTTTCATAAACGGTTGACCCCGACTCAAAAATGCGCTATACTACCACCATGAATCAGGAAATGAAACGCCGTGTCACGGCCTGCGCCGCCGGGTTTTCCCTGCCGCGCTACCGGGAGCTGCCCTCCGTGGGGCTGTATCTCGACCAGACCGTGCAGCTCGTCAACAGCTGCTTCCGGGGCTTCCCCGGGGTGGAGCTCACCCCCTCCATGGTGAGCAACTACGTCAAGAAAGGAGTCATCTCCCACCCCGTCAAAAAGAAGTATTCCCGCGAACAGCTGGCTTCTCTCATCTATATCGTATTGTCTAAAAATGTCCTCTCGCTGGAAAACATCGACACCCTCTTTCAGATGCAGCGGGCTCACTGCACCGCCGCCGAAGCCTACGACTACTTCTGCGACGAGGTGGAGAACTGCCTGCCCTACATCTTCGGTGTCAGCAGCACCATCCGCGGCCTCGACCCGGATGCCGCCGACGAAAAGCGTCTGCTGCGCGGTACCATCGTCGCTGCCGTAAACAAGATGTACCTCGACTGCTGCTTCGTCGCCATGCGGCAGGAGGAAGCCCTCTGGCCGGGGATACTCGGCGACCTCGAATAAAAAGAAAAACGTCTGTACCTCCAAACGAAGTACAGACGTTTTTGTTATGCTCTGATTTTAGGTATCCTGCAGCTCACCACGGCTTGCAGCCTTGAGGTAAGCGAAGATGAAGCCGTCGAGGTCGCCGTCCATGACAGCGTCCACGTTGCCGGTCTCATAGTTGGTGCGGTGGTCCTTGACCATCGTGTAGGGCATAAAGACGTAGGAGCGGATCTGGTGGCCCCATGCGATCTCGTTCTGGACGCCCTTGATGTCGTCGATCTTATCCATGTGCTGCTGCTTGGCGATCTGGTACAGCTTTGCCTTCAGCATTTCCATCGCGTAGTCGCGGTTCTGGAACTGGCTGCGCTGGGTCTGGCAGTTGACCACGATGCCGGTGGGCTTATGGATGAGTCGGACAGCGGAAGAAGTCTTGTTGATGTGCTGGCCGCCGGCACCGGAGGAGCGGTAGACCTGCATCTCGATGTCCTCGGGGCGGATGTCCACCTGGATGGTGTTGTCCAGCTCGGGCATGACTTCCAGCGAAGCAAAGCTGGTCTGACGGCGGGCGTTGGCGTCAAAGGGAGAGACGCGCACCAGACGGTGGACGCCGTTCTCGCTCTTGAGCAGGCCGTAGGCGTTGGCACCCTTGACCATCATGGAAGCACTCTTCATGCCGGCCTCGTCGCCGTCCTGATAATCCAGGACCTCGACGGTCATGCCGTGAGCCTGCGCCCACTTGTTGTACATACGGTAGAGCATCTCGGCCCAGTCCTGTGCCTCGGTGCCGCCGGTGCCTGCGTGGAAGGTCAGGATGGCGTTGCTGTGGTCGTACTCACCGTTCAGCATAGTCATCAGCTGCAGCTCGTCCACAGCCTTGCCCACGGCGTTGACGGCCTCTTCGGCCTCCGGCACCATCTCGGGGTCGTACTCCTCGTCCAGCATGACCAGCATGGTCTCTGCGTCATCGTACAGGCCCTGCAGCTTCTCGAAGCGGGTCAGCTTGCCCTTCAGGTCGCCCACCTCGTCGAAGACCTTCTTGCTCAGCTCAGCGTCGTCGTAGAAGCCGGGGCGGGACATGGTGTGCTCCAGCTCCTGCACGCGCTTGCGGGAAGCGTCGATGGCCAGCGCCTCCTCCAAGTCCTTTACAGCAGTGTGGTATTCAGCCAGCTGTACTTTCAGTTCATCAGTGGTGATCATCGTTTTATTCCTCTCGTCTCAAAGAACAGGAGCAGCCTCTTCATCATCAGCCACGCACACGGGCAGGCCCGTCTTAGTACAACCTCTCAGTCTCGCTGACGCTCGACAGCTCCCCTAGTAGGGGAGCCTCTGGCGAAACCGTTCACTTTGCGGGGACTGCCAAAGCCTCCCCTACCAGGGGAGGTGGCATGCCGTAGGCGTGACGGAGAGGTTGTACGAAGGAAAGCCTGCCCGAGGACTCGGCCAATGACGGAGAGATTTACTCCTAAAAGATACAGTTTATACACAGATACTTCATTAGTATACCCAGAATCCATGATAAAGTAAAGAGGAAAAAATACCATTGTGCTGGAAATTTGAAGATTTTCGCCTTTTCTTTTCCGCATTTTAAGTGTATAATACTGATAAACTACCATATTCATTGGAGGATGTTATGCCAAAATACTATGGCTGTCCGTGTGAGGGCTGCGGCAAGCCCCTCACACTTCAGGATGACATCGTGGTCTGCCCCGACTGCGGCGCGCCTTATCACCGCGTCTGCTACGAGAAGCTGGGCCAGTGCATCCACCGCCCCGCCCACGCCGCCGGCTACGAGTGGAAGTTCCCCTACGAGGAGAGCCAGCTCCGCACCTGTCCGTCCTGCGGCGAGCGCACCCTGCGGGACGAGGAAACGTGCCGCTGCTGCGGTGCTGTGCTGCCCCCCGAGGGGCAGGAGCCTCCTTCTACCCGCGGCAGCGGTGAAGAGACTTTCGACTACTCCCAGATGTACCGTCAGTTCGGCACTTCCGCTGACCCGGAGAAGGAGTTTTTTGAGGACGCCTTCGGCAAAGAGGCCAAGATGGACGGCATCGACCGTCAGGACTGGCTGGACTATATCGGCCCCGCCGCTCCCGCTTACCTCGCCGCTTACAGCCGGATGCAGCTCCAGAAGAGCAAAGTATCCATGAGCTTTTCGGCTCTGCTGTTCGGTCCCTTCTACTTCTTCTACCGCAAGGCGTGGAAGCCGGCCTTTGGCTTTCTGGCCGCTGAACTTCTGCTGGCAGCGCCCACCTTTATCGAGATGCTCCAGCTCTCCGGCAGCGCCCTCGCCCCGGCCATGAGCGCTTCAGCTCTGACGATATTTGCCCGCGTCTGCTCTGTCCTCAGCTTCGTGCTGATGCTGGTGCGCGGTATGTACGGCAAGTGGCTCTACCGCAAGAGCGCCGCCGACCACATCCGCCGCATCCAGTCTGAGTTCCCCGATGCCCAGCAGCGTCAGGCCGTGCTCCGCGCCCAGGGCGGCGTCAGCTTCGGCGCGGTCTTTCTCTGTGTCCTGCTCCTGAGTGTCTGCGGCAGTGCGTTCACCCTGCTGCTCGGCCCGGATCTGCAGGCCATCCTCAACGCTTTCTATGGCTGATACACCCAGCCGTGAATCTATCGCAAGTCAAGAAATTAGTGCAACATCCAAACAGCATATTTGCGATATGCAATTCAACGCTGTTGCATTAAAAAGTCGAATTGCTATAAATGTGAAGGAGTTTGAACCATGAAAAAAGTCACCAAGGCAGTCATCCCCGCCGCTGGTCTTGGCACCCGCGTGCTGCCCGCCACCAAGGCGATGCCCAAAGGAATGCTCCCCCTCGTGGACAAACCCGCCATCCAGTATCTGGTGGAGGAGGCTGTCCGTTCCGGCATCACCGACATCCTTATCATCGTGAGCCGCAATCAGGACATCATCCAGGACCACTTTGACCGCAGCCCCGAGCTGGAAGCAAAACTTGCTGCTCCCGGCAAGGAGAAGATGCTGGAAGAGTGCCTCGGCATCTCCAATCTGGCCAACATCTTCTTCGTCCGCCAGCAGCAGACCCTCGGCCTCGGCCACGCTGTCAGCATGGCTAAGCCCTTCACCGGCGACGACCCCTTTGTGGTCATCTATGGTGACGACGTCATCTGGGGCGAAGACCCGGTCTGCGCTCAGCTCATCCGTGCCTACGAAGAGTTTGGCCGCCCGGCTGCCGGTGTGTCCGCCGTGCCTTGGGCTGACGTGAGCCGTTATTGCAGCCTCAAGACCACCCCCATCCATGACAACTACTTCTTTGTGGACGACATGATCGAGAAGCCCAAGAAGGGTCAGGAGTTCAGCAACTACTCCATTCTGGGCCGTGTGCTGCTGACCCCGGAGATCTATGACATCCTCGCCAGGACCAAGCCCGGTGCCGGCGGCGAGATCCAGCTGACCGACGCCATGGCCGAGTATGCCCGCAACTACGGCGGTATGACGGCTGTGGAGTTCACCGGCAAGCACTACGACATGGGCAACAAGCTCAAAGTCGCTGAGGCACAGGTGGAGCTGGCCCTGCAGCACCCCGAGATCGGCGAGGCGTTCCGCGCCTACCTGAAAGAGTTCTGCAAGACGTTGTAAATAACCGCATAAAAAGCAACGCCCGGCATCTCATTGAGGTGTCGGGCGCTTTTTGCTATTTGGAGATGATACCTTGCGGAATGCCAAGGCCTCCTCTCGTTAGGAGCAACGGCGACGACCGCCGCCAGCGGCGGAAACAGGGAGGAGTTGTTGGGGCAGCGGCCAGC